>Ga0070695_100000106_pt1 | contig 36745 bp, 42 predicted proteins | sample KBSK1252metaG_FD_65471 | JGI IMG/M metagenome (GOLD analysis project Ga0070695, IMG submission 65471) | Corn, switchgrass and miscanthus rhizosphere microbial communities from Kellogg Biological Station, Michigan, USA - KBS K1-25-2 metaG | ecosystem: Host-associated > Plants > Roots >...
CGCGTCGTGGCACAGCAGTCGCTGGCAAAGTTGTCCGCAATGACGGGGTTCGAGTACACGTGACGCCGATCGACGAGGCAGCCTCGGAGGACACGCCGCACGGCCGGTACGTCACGTCGGAGGGCTGGTTCGTCCTCAACCTCGACGAGGCGCTCGCCGTCAAGAACGAGGAAAGGGGCGGTGCGACGTATCCGCTCGAGTCGCGCGAGGCGAGATTCCAGGATTTCGGTGCCAACGTGCAGGTGATCTGGCCCGGCGAGCCCAACTGCTACTACCACTCCGAGAGTGCGCAGGAGGGATTTCTGATCCTCAGCGGCGAGTGCACGCTCGTCGTCGAGGAGCAGGAGCGGCAGCTGCGCCAGTGGGACTACGTCCACTGTCCCGCCGGAACGCGTCACGTCTTCGTCGGCGCCGGCGCCGGGCCCTGCGCGATTCTCATGATCGGCGCTCGCCACGAGGACGAGCGCATCCACTACCCGATCAGCGAGGTCGCCGCGAAGTACGACGGCTCGACGGCCAAGGAGACGGAGAGCCCGGCCGAGGCCTATGCGGACTGGCCGGGAGACTTCGTCCCGACCCGGGTTCCCTGGCCGGTCGAGTAGCGGCTAGCCGGCCGCGAGCCAGGCGTCGCAGATCGCGGTCACGTGGCGGATGTCGGTTCCGCAGCAGCCGCCGACGACCTCGAGCTCGGGCAGGTCGCGGCGGAGGGCCACGTATCGCTCGGCGAGGTCCGAAGGATCGCCGGAGTCGAGCTCTTCCGCCTCGTCGAGCTCTGCATGACTGAGCCTGGAGGCGTTCGCGCGCAGCCCACGGATCCGCGTCCGAGAATCTCCTTGGGGCAGAGCGTCGGCAAAGTGGGTCGGGTGGGCGCAATTGATCACGAAGAACTCGGCCGCTTCGTCGGTCGCATTGTCCACCGCGAGGATCGCCTCCTCGATCGAGTCGCCGCTCGGAAGCCGGCCGTCGGTCTCGACCGTGAAGCCGAGGACGATCGGGATCCCTGCCGCCTTCGCCGCCCGCGCGATCCCCACCGCCTCGTCCGGATAGGTGAGCGTGAGCGCGGTCGCCTGCGCACATCCTGCGTCGGCGAACGTCCGGAGCTGCACGGCGTGGTACCGCTCCGCCTCGTCCGCATCCATCAGGAACGCCGGGTTGTAGGCATCGCTGCGAGGCCCGACGGACCCCTCGATGACGACCTCGTCGTAATCCGCAGCCATGCCTTCGAGAAACTCAACCGCCCGGCGATTGACCGAGGCGAGGTCGTCGTCCTCGTAGCCCAGCAGGCGCGCCCAGTCGGTGTTCGCACGCCAGGTCGGAGCCGATAGGACGAGCGGCACGTCGCGGTCGCGTGCGAGCTCGAGGAACGGCCCGTAGTAGCGGTGGAGCGCCGCGCGGCCATCCTCGCTGTCGACGAGGGGGAACGCGGCGAAGTGCGGGAGCTCGATCCCCTCGTCGAAGACGAGGACCGTCTCCAGTCCCGCGTCGGTGAGCTTCATCAGACGCCGACCGCTTCGCGCTCCATCTCCGGCGCGTAGGTGCCGGTGCGTGCCGCCGCGTTCATCTTTGCGCGGTGGTAGTAGGCGCGCTGGCCCGCCTCGACGTTCTCCGGCTTGCCGTCCCACGCCTTCAGGGCCGGCGCCTGCAGGGCGCGGCCGTAGGAGAAGGAGAGCTGCCACGGGTGCGGCCCGTGCGCGTTCATCGCGTTGAGATGCGCGGTCGCGTCCTCGTCCGACTGGCCGCCCGAGAGGAAGACGACGCCGGGCACCGCCGCCGGGACGTGCTTGGACAGCGTGTGCAGCGTCGCCCCCGCGACCTCCTCGACCCCGGCGCGGTTCGACGCCTCGTAGCCCGAGAGCACCATGTTCGGCTTCAACAGAGTCCCTTCGACGTCGACACGCTGGTCGAAGAGCTCGGTGTAGACGGCGGCGAGGACGCGCGAGGTGACGAAGCCGCTGCGCTCGATCGAGTGGGTCCCGTCCTGCAGCACCTCGGGCTCGACGATCGGGACGATCCCGGCCTCCTGGCAGAGCGCGGCATAGCGGGCGAGCGCATGCGCGTTCGTCCAGATGCAGTACTCGCTCGGCAGCGTGTCGCTGATCGAATAGGTCGCGCGCCACTTTGCGAAGCGGGCGCCGAGCCCGCGGTACTCCTCGAGCCGCTGCCGCAGCCCGTCGAGCCCTTCCGTCACCGTCTCGCCGTCGGCGTGGGCGAGAGGCTTCGCGCCCTGGTCGACCTTGATGCCCGGGATGACGCCCTTCGACGCGAGCAGCTCCGGGAACGGCGTCCCGTCGTCGGCGCTCTGGCGGATCGTCTCGTCGAAGAGGATGACGCCGCTGATGTACTCCTCGGCACCCGGCGTGGTGAAGAGCAGGTTGCGGTAGGCGCGGCGGCTCTCCTCGGTCGACTCCACGCCGATCGAGTCGAAGCGCTTCTTGATCGTCCCTGAGCTCTCGTCTGCGGCGAGGATTCCCTTCCCCTCGGCGACGAGCGCGGCCGCGGTCTCGTGCAGCTCGGTGTTCGACATGAAATCTCCCTGTCTGCTTTATCGGGAGTTCCATTATGGCCGGGCTACAATCGCCGCAGCCGGCGGGAGTAGCTCAGTTGGTAGAGCATTGGCTTCCCAAGCCAAGGGTCGCGGGTTCGAGTCCCGTCTCCCGCTTCATTGCAGGTGTCCGCTGCGCTACCGCGAATCGTCGTCGGGCAAGGCTTCATCCGAGGAGGTACATGGTGGACAGCAAGATGCGCTATTTCGGATTCGCGGTGGGGTTCGCCTTTGGTGTCGTATGGATGACCGCCGGGCTCGGTGCGGCGATCGTCTGCGGGCTGCTGGCTGCCCTTGGGTACGGGGCGGTCTTCGTGGCGGATCGGGCGCGAGTCAGTGCGGGCACGGCGCACGAGCCGGCCGACGCAATCGCCCTGATGCTCGACGAGTTCGAGCTCGACAACGAGGCTCACATCGCCGACGAGGCGACGAGCCCTCTCGCCGCCGAGGCCGATTACGGCTGGCCGGTAGAGGCCCGATAGCGCCGAGGCCTCTGCGCTCCAGCCGACGGCGTTAGCAAACTCTTCGTGCCGGTAACAACAGGAGACTCAGTCCCACGCGCCGAAAGGGCAGGTGCCATGGACTCACACATCGCCGTCTTGTCGGCCGACCAGCACGTGCTGCACGGCGGCCGCCGCGCAACGTTCCTCCACATGAGCCGGGGAGAGGCCATCATCCGGTACTGGGGAGACAGCCACGCAGTTGCCGTCCCTCCGGAGACCCTCATGCTTCCGCGGCGGAAGTCCAGGCGGCCGGCCCTGGCTGCGCGAGACGAACCGACGACCAGAGAGCTGAGCGCACAAGGCTAGGGCAGCGGAGCATTGAGCTCCGCCGCCCGCACTGAAGACGAGGACGACGGCGCCTGCCGGGAGGACTCGGCGCTTCATCCTCGCCTGAGATACGGCACCGCGCCGCCGATCGTCACACGCGTGAAAACCGGTCCCGTCCGACCTGCGTAGACGTTCGAAACGACTCCGCGACAAGGAGGGTTCGCTATGCGTCCTCTACACGCGGTCGTGATGGGGGTCATAGGCCTGGCGGTGGTCACCGCGGGCTGTGGTGGCGCGATTCCGAGCTCCAATGGGGGTCCGGCCACCCTGAAGCTGGACGGGAAATACCTCGTCGACCAACGGGGGCAGAGCGTCTACCTGTTCGAGAAGGACGAGGGGGGCGAGAGCTACTGCACGGGTGCCTGCGCGGCCGTCTGGCCGCCGCTCGAGACCTCGACGGCACCGAGCGCCGGCACGGGGATCGAGAACGGCGCTCTCGGGACGATCAAGCGCGAGGACGGCGACATGCAGGTGACCTTTCACGGCCACCCGCTCTACTACTACGCCGCCGACGCGAGCACACCCGGCAAGACGAAGGGCGAGGACGTCGAGCAGTTCGGCTCGGGCTGGTACCTCGTCAGCATGCACGGCGACCCGCTCGAGCCCGAATCCGTTTCCGGATCCAACTCCGGCTCGAACGGCGGCTCGAACGGCGGAGGAGGTGGCTACGGATGACGCGGCTACGCGAAGGTCGCACCGAGATGGTCCGGCCTGTGCCGGACGAAGTCGAACTCCCGCGGCCGAGCCGTTGGCCGACGATCCTTCGGACGCTCGGCGCGCTCTCCGTGCTCGTCGTCGGAGCTGTTCACCTCGAGCAGTACTTCGCCGAGCACTTCAATGTGGTGCCGATAATCGGGCCGCTCTTCGTGCTCAACTTCGTGGGTGCGACCCTGATCGGGCTGGGGCTGCTCGTCCCCAGTGAGCGGATGCGGCCGCTGCATCTCCTGCTCTCCCTCGGCGGCATCGGCCTTGCGGCGACGGCGTTCGTCTTCCTGTTCGTCAGCGAGCACCAGCCGCTTTTCGGCTTCCAGGACTACGGATTCCGGATGGAGATCGTCCTCGCGCTCGCAGCCGAGGCGGCAGCGGTCGTCACGCTTGCGGGCTACCTCGCGGCGCGCGTTCGGCGGGACGCCTAGCGGTCGGCGAGCAACATGCGAGCGATGTCCCCGAGCATGAGGAGCATCACGACTACCGCAACCACTTCTCTCATCATGTTCATTACGTAGGCGACCCTCTGCCCGCTCACGCCAGCCCTTAGACCAGGATCGCCGGGACGATCAGCCGCCGCCGCAGGCGCCGAGCGGCAGCGTCGATCACGGCCAGGCCTTCGCGAGCTTGCTACGCGTCTCCTGCAGGTGCTCGGGGATGACCTTGATGTCGGCGAACACCGGCATGAAGTTCGTGTCCCCGTTCCAGCGCGGCACGACGTGGACATGCCCGTGGTCGACGATGCCGGCACCGGCGACTCGGCCGAGGTTCCAGCCGACGTTGAACCCCTCCGGCGAGAAGACGCTTCGCAGCGCCTCGATCGCCTCGTTGGCAAGCCGATGCACCTCGAGCGCCTCCGCCTCGTCGAGGTCGTCGAACGCCGAGCCGTGCCGGTAGGGCGCGACCATGAGGTGGCCTGACGCGTACGGGAACTTGTTGAGGAGGGCGAAAGCGCGCTCGCCGCGGTGGATCACGAGCTCCGGCTCGTCCTCGGGCAGCGCGGCGGCGCGGCAGAAGACGCATTCCCCTCCGTCGTCGGCGTGCTGGACGTATTCGAGCCGCCACGGCGCCCACAGCTGCTTCACGACCAGGAGGCTACTAGCGCCCGGCCTGAGCGCCTTGTAGCATCGCGCGCATGTTGAGCAAACTGATGCAGTGGCTGCGCGGCGGTTCCGACTCCTCGGCGACGAGCGAGCCGGCAGCACCCGCGACGGCGCCCGAACCTCCGTCGATGCCCTCCGAGCCGGCCGCCCCGGCGGCCTCCGCAGAGGACACGCCGGAGCCGACGGTCGACGAGCCCGCGTAGCCGCGCCACAAGTCTGGACTTGGCGATCCGCCTCGAGCCGCTCGGGGTCGAGCACGTCACGGCTGTCGGAGCGATGCTCGACGACCCGGACAACCTCCGTTTCACACGTGTCCCCGAGCCGGTGCCGCCGGGCTTCGCGCGGGCGTGGCTCGAGATCTACGAGGAGGAGCGGCGCACCGGAACCCGTGAGGCGTTTGCGATCGTCGGCGATGACGACGAGTTCCTCGGCCTCGCCTTGGCGCCGAAGATCGACCGCGAGACGCGGACCGCGGAGCTCGGATACGTCGTCGCGCCGGAAGCTCGCGGCCGTGGTGTGGCGACTGAAGCCTTGCGCCGACTAACGGCCTGGGCGTTCGAGGAGCTGGAGATGCTCCGACTCGAGCTCCTGATCAGCGTCGACAACGTTGCGTCGAGGAAGGTGGCCGAGCGCTGCGGCTACGTGCGCGACGGAGTCCTGCGGTCTGCCTATTTCAAGCAGGGCCGGCGCGAGGACACGGAGATCTGGTCGCGTCTCGCGACCGATCCCTAGCTCAGAGCCAGCGCTTCCAGCGGAAGAACGCGAGCATGCCGACGATGGTGACCGCCATCAGCCCGAGGCTCCCCCAGAACGCGCCCCACGAGTCGAACCCCGGGAAGTGGACGTTCATCCCGAAGAAGCCGGTGAGGAACGTCAGCGGCAGCATCACGACGCTGAAAACCGTGAGCACGTAGAGGATGTCGTTCTGCTGGTGCGAGATGAGCGACTCGTTCGTGTCCTCGAGCGCCTCCACGACCTCCTTGTAGTTGTCGAGGAGATCCCAGATCCGCTCTGATGCGTCGACGATGTCGTCGAAGTAGAGCTCGAGGTCCTCGGGCATCAACCGCTCGATCGAGCGCTCGAGCTGGCGGAGCGTCGGGCGCTGCGGCTTGATGATCTTGCGGTAGGAGATGATCTCCTGCTTGACCTTGTGGATGTCGGTGACGAGGCCCTTCGCGCCCTCCGCCGCACCGATCTCCTCGTCGATCTGCTCGAGCTTGAAGCCGATCTTGTCGAGGATCGGGAAGCAGTAGTCGTAGAGGTCGTCGAGCACCTCGTAGAAAAGGCGCCCCGTGCCGCGCGAGAGGAGCTGGTGTCGAACCTCCTCGCTCTCGTAGGCGCGCCGGAAGAGGAGCGTGACGGGCCGCAGCTCGACGTTCGGCAGCGTGACGAGATAGTCCGGGCCGAGGAAGACGTCGAGCTCGCCGGCATTCAGCCGGCCGACGGTCTTGTCGTAGACCGGGAAGTGGAGAACGGCGAAGAGGTAGCCGCCTTCGGGGTCGTCCGCGTAGACGTCGACCTTGGGCCGCTGGCGCCGTGAGAGGACGTCCTCGACGTCGAGTGGATGCCAGCCGAAGCGGCTCGAAAGGAGTTGCGCTTCCTCGGTCGTTGGGCCGAGGAGATGGATCCAGGAGATGCCCTCGCCCTGGAGCTCAGTGATGCGCGGGCGTGCCTCGACCTCCGGCGTCCCGGCAGGCGCCCCGCGACGCGAACGGATGCGCGGCAGGCTGGGCACTTGTACTGAGGGGGTCGGCGGTCGCGGGCATGGCGCGGGAATCCTAACCGCTGACGGCGGCGGGCAGTGCTGGAACGGCTTCGCCATGCGGTGTGCGGCGCACCTGCTGGGGCAGCCGCGGCTCGAGCGCGAGCGCTCCCGCGGCGCACGCGAGGTTGACTCCTGCGGCGAGCGGCCAGAGCAAGAGCGGCCGGTGCTGGAGGAGGAAGCCGCCGGCGGCCGGGCCGACGATCCAGCCGATCTGCCACGAGATGCTCGCGGCTGCGAGGTACCGGCCGACGAGCTGCGGCGGCGCGAGGTCGACGCTGAGCGGGGCGTGGATCGCGCCATGCAGGCACTCGCCGACCGCGAAGATCAGCATCGCGGCGGCGAGGATCCCGAACGCAGTCGTTGCGCGTGCCCATTCGCCGGTGGCCCAGACGGCAACGAGCGAGGCCGCCCACAGCGTCCCCATGAGGGCGAAGCCCCGCATACGCCGTCGTCCTTCCGAGAGCTTCACGACCGGGAGCTGGAAGACGACGACGCCGACCGCGTCGAGTGCGAACACGATGCCGACCTCCTTCTCGCTGATGTGCGTCACGTTCTTCCCGAACGCGGGCAGCAGCTCGACGACGAGTGAGATCGCCGCCGTCATGAACGCGGCGTTGAGCAGCGTGTAGACGGTGAAGACGCGGTCGCGCAGGACGCTGCGCCAGTTGCCGCCGAGATGTCCCTCGTGCAGCGCGGGCGCGCGAACCCGCGCGAGGACGACCATGTAGCCGACGAACGTCACGCAGTCGATCGCGAAGAGGACGGTGAACGTCCGCGGATGGCCGACCGAAGCGATCAGCCCAGCGGCGACGCCGCCGAGAGCGACGCCGACGTTCATGGCGAGCCGCTGCAGCGCGTAGGCCGGAGCACGGCGCGCGGCCGGGGTCAGGCCGGCGAGGAGAGCCGACTGCGACGGCCAGAACGAGCCGCTGCCGACGCCCCACAGCGTGTAGATCGCGAACGCCTGCCACGCCGTCCGGATCAGCGGCATCAGTGCGAACGCGACCGTCATCACGACGAGCGCCCCGAGCAGCACGCGCTTCGCGCCGACACGGTCGGAGAGCGTTCCGCCCAGGAAGCCGCTCGCAAGCGCTGCCGCCGACTGGACCGCGGCTGCGCTGCCGGCGAGCCCGAACGGGATCCCGCGCACGTTGTGGAGGTAGATGAGCAGGAACGGGAGGACGACGCCGTTCCCGAACGCGTTGACGAGCGCTCCGACCTCGAGGACGTAGACGTCCCGCGGCAGGCGCGGGTCGAGGCTGCGGAGGTAGCGGCGCACCGGCGAGGAGGCTAGCTAGGCGCTTCGGCGAAACCTCCGAGGTGAGGCAGCGGGTTGCGCCCGATGTCTGACGAAACGCCCTGACGGAGGCACCTGTCTAAAGAGGATCTCGCCGTCGATGACGCAACCCGCGCCGCCTGGTCGTCTTCTACTTCGTGTTTCTCCTCGGGTCTAGCTCGCGACCGTTCGGGGTTCCCAGCGCTTACATCGTGCGGCCGCGAGAGAATGTCTGCATGCTGGAGCGCCGGACCATCGTCTTCTCCGACCCACGGCTCGCTCAGCTCGAGCATCCGGCCTTCGAGGCGCGCGGCGAACGTGACGGCCCGCACGTCGCGCTGATCGCCGGCATCCACGGCTGCGAGTACTCGTCGATCGCCGCCGTCATCCGCTTCATGAACAAGCTCGACACCGCTGAGCTCGCCGGCTCGATCACCGCGGTCCCCGTCGTGAGCATGCAGTCATTCGAGCGCCGCTCGCCGTTCGTCGTTCCAGAGGACGGGAAAAACCTCAACCGCTGCTTCCCCGGGACGTACGACGGGACGTACACCGACGCGCTCGCGCGGTCGATCTTCGACGATCTCATCGCGCCGGCCGACGTCTTGATCGATCTCCACGGCGGCGATCTCGTCGAGGCCCTCGAGCCGTTCGCGATCTACGAAGCCTCGCCGGTCGAGGAGCGCGCGCAGGCGATCGCAGTTGCGTTCGGGCTGCCCTACGTCGTCCGTGAAGAATCGCATGGCGGGCTCGCGGGCTTGACCAGTAGCGCCGCCGCCCAGGCCGGGATTCCGGCGGTCATCGCCGAGGCCGGCGGCTGCGGCCTGCTCGATCCGGTCGCGGTCGAGCTGCTGGTTGAGGGGACGCAAAATGCACTGCGCTCGCTCGAAATGCTTCCGGGGCCGGTCGCTCCTCCGCGCCCAGACATGCGGCTCGTTGGCGCGTTCGACTGGCTGCACTGCCGTAGCGCCGGCTTCTGGGAGTCTGCGGTCGCCGCCGGCGACGAAGTGACCAGAGGACAGCTCCTCGGTCGCGTGACGACGCTCCACGGGAAGCTCAAAGAGAGAATCCAGGCACCGCGAGACGGGGTCGTCCTCTTCCTCACGACGAGCGCGGCGGTGTCCGACGACGGCCTGCTGCTCGGCCTCGGCGCCGAGCTCGAACCGATCAGCTGATGCGCCTGGCAGGAATCGAACCTGCGACCTCGCGCTCCGGAGGCGCGCGCTCTATCCCCTGAGCTACAGGCGCCGGGGAAGAAAAGGGGAGTGTAGCCTCAGGTTTGGTGGAGGTCTCTGCGCGGATCGTCACGCTCGAGCTGGCCGAGACGTTCGTCATCTCCCGCGACGCGAGCGACACTGCGGACGTTCTCGTGGTCGAGCTGCGCCACTCGGGCGTCTCCGGCTTCGGCGAGGCAGCGCCGATCGAGCGTTACGAGGAGTCGGTGGAATCGGCGCACGCCTACGTCGAGGAGAACGCCGAGCTGATCGGGGGCGACCCGTTCGCGCTCGAGGAGGTGCTGGAGCGGCTGCCTGCCCGCGAGTTCGCGGCGCGGTCGGCAATCGACGCAGCGCTCCACGACCTGCAGGGCAAGCTGCTCGGCCAGCCGGTTTGGCGCTTGCTCGGGCTGGGGCGCGCCGGCCCGCCGACGAGCTGGACGGTGTGGCTCGGCGATCCCGACGACATGGCGCGCCGGGCCGAGAAGGCGCTCGACCGCTTCCGGCGCCTCAAGCTCAAGCTCGGGGGCCGCGACGGGCTCGACGTCGAGCGCGTGCGCGCCGTGCGCGGAGTCGCGGCCGGCCTGCCGCTGCAGGTCGACGTCAACGAGGCGTGGAGCCTCGATGAGGCGCTCGAGGCGCTGCCAGCGCTGGCGGAGCTCGGTGTTGCGTACTGCGAGCAGCCGCTGCCGGCCGGCGACGAAGGGGGCCTGCAGCTGAAGGAGCGCTCGCCGCTTCCGATCTACGTCGACGAGGACTGCCACACGCTCGGCGACGTCGCAGCGTGCGCGTCGCGTGCGCACGGGATCAACGTCAAGCTCGCGAAGTCGGGCGGGATCCGCGAGGCGGTGCGCATGGTGCACGCCGCGCGCGCGCTCGGGCTCGGCTGCATGCTCGGCTGCATGATCGAGTCCGGGCTTGGTATCTCTGCCGGGGCTCAGATCGCGCCGCTCTTCGATCACGTCGATCTCGACGGCAACCTCCTGCTCGGGCACGACCCGTGGCCGGGCGTCCCGTTCGTCGACGGCGTCCAGCTTCCACCGGAGGAACCGGGACTCGGTGTCCACGCGGTATCTGCTGCTCGCTGAGGGCTTTTCGGGCAACCCGCTCTACGGGAAGACCATGCGCGGCGTCTTGCGCTACCGCCGCGACGACGTCGTGGCGATTCTCGACTCGACGCGCGCCGGGGAGACCGAGGACGGCGTGCCGGTCGTCGGCACGGTCGAAGAGGCGCTGCCGCTCGGGCCGACGATCGCGCTCGTCGGGGTCGTAACCCAGGGCGGGCATTTCCCGCCTGAGTGGATGAAGCTCCTCCGCGCCTGTGTGGAGAACGGGCTCGGCGTCGAGAACGGCTTGCACGTCTTTCTCGGGGACGACCCCGAGCTCCGCGCGCTCGCCGAGGAGCGCGGGGTCGAGCTGCGCGACCTGCGGCGGCCTCCGGCTGATCTCTCCACGGCAACCGGGGATAACCTCGGTCTCGACGCGACGATCGTGCTCACGGTCGGCTCCGACTGCGCGATCGGGAAGATGACAGTCTCCTGCGAGCTAGATCTGGAAGCGCGGCGTCGAGGGCTGCGGTCGGTCTTCGTCCCGACCGGCCAGACGGGCATAGCGATCGCCGGCTGGGGAATCGCGATCGACGCGGTCGTCGCCGACTTCCTCGCCGGCGCGGCCGAGCGGCTCGTCGTCGAGGGGCATGCGCGAGGGGGCGACCTGCTCTGGGTCGAGGGCCAGGGTGCCCTCCTGCACCCGGTCTACTCAGGCGTCACGCTCGGCCTGTACCACGGCAGCGCCCCGCATCTGCTCGTCCTCTGCCACGAAGTGGGGCGGACCGAGATCGAGGGCGCAGGCGGGGGGCCGCACGTGATTCCTCCGCTGAGCGAGCTCGTCGAGCTGCACGAGCGGTTCGCGCTGCCGGCGCGTCAGGCCCGCGTTGCTGCGGTCGCGCTCAATACACGGGCGCTCGAGGACGAAGAGGCACGGGTGGCGATCGCTGCAACGGAGGAGGAGACTGGGCTTCCGGCCGACGATCCCGTTCGTTTCGGAGCCGCGAAGCTGCTCGACGCCGTTCTCGTCGCGCGGGCTTGACACCGAACAGACGTTCGCCTATCATGCGAACAGATGTTCGTGAAGCTCGCGATACTGATCTGCGCCGCGGCGCTCGCCATCGGCCTCGCCGCCCACAGCTCGAGCGGGGCGGGGCCGAAGCAGATCTACGTCGTAAAGGCAGGCGACACGCTCTGGAGCGTCGCCGAGCACACGTACTCCGGGGACCCGCGCCAGGGGGTGTGGGAGATCGAACATCGCAACCACCTGCAGGGAGCCACGATCGTCCCCGGTGAGAAGCTCGTTGTGCCCTAGTAGGAGGGCTTGGCGAAACAGTGGCTGTGCCGCAGGGCCGCGCTGAGCGCCGCGACTCCTCGCTTCGCTCGTCGGCCGGCTCCGCCGGCTGCTGCGTCCTCGGTCGCGCCCGTAGCTTGCAGCTACGAACGCTCCCTGCGTCCTTGCCTCGCGACGCCCATCGCACCCCTGCGACGAGCACCGCTCCGCCAAGCCCTCCTAGGCGGGCGGGAGGTCGATTCCCGAGACGTAGACCTTCTCGCCGCGGAAGAGGCATCGCTCCGGATCCCAGGGGAACCAGATCACGACCTTCCACCCGAGGGGCTCACCGGTGGGTGGGGTGCCGAGCCATGGCGCCTGCTGCCTCGCCGAGACGTTCGCTTCCTCGCACACTCCCTGCGGCCCGATCACGATGTCGGTCAGGTCGAAGCGGATGTCCGGGAAGGCGGTGAGGAGCTCGGTGTAGAAGCGGCGTGCGCCCTCGTGACCCTCCCAGCGGTGGCCGGTCTGGACGAGCTCGTAGACGCAGTCCGGCGTGAGCGTCGAGATCAGGCCGGCGAGATCACGCGCGTCCTCGGCGAGGGAATGCTTCTTGTAGAGCTCGCGGACGTCGCGGTACAACTCGGGCGTCACCTCGCGACGATAGACCTCGAGCACGGTCGGGTCGGCCATGCCGCGAGCCTATCGCGCGCGGATTCAGACGGACACGAGCTCGCCGGCCCAATCGGTGCCGAACAGCTCTGGTGTGCGCTCCACGAGCGTGACGAAGGCGTCGACGACCGCCGGCGCGAACTGGGTGCCACGGTTCGCGACGACCTCTTCCGTCGCATCGCCGAGCGTCCGAGCCGAGCTGTACGGGCGATCGGTCGTCATCGCGTCCACCGCATCGGCCAACCCCACGATCGCGGCCTCGAGCGGGATTTCCTCGCCTGACAGCCGGCGCGGGTAGCCGTCTCCGTCCCACCGCTCGTGGTGGTGGAGGATCGCCGGCACGGCGGCCTGCAGCGCTTGGAGCCGTCCCACGATCCGCGCGCCGTCCTCCGGGTGGCGTTTCACGATCTCGAACTCGAGCTCCGTGAGCGCGGCGGGCTTTGTGAGGATCGCGTCCGGGACGCCGATCTTGCCGATGTCGTGGAAGAGCCCAGCGAACCGGAGGACCTCCAGTCGCTCCCGTTCGAGCCCGAGCTCCTCGCCGATCGCGACCGCGATCCGGCGCACGCGCTGGGAGTGTCCGGCCGTGTACGGATCCTTGGCGTCGACCGTGGCATTGAGGCTTTCGACAGCTTCGAGAGCGCTCTCCTCGAGGAGACGGTTCGACTCGATGAGCGTCGCGTTCTGGCGCCTGAGCGTGCGCGAGGCGCCGCGGACGAGCAGCACGAGCGCCGCCCAGAGAGCGAGGAAGACGCCGCCGACGGCTAGCCAGAGCGTGGTTCGGCGCGAGCCGATCAGACGATCGAGCGCGCGCGGATCGGCGTAGATCTCGTAGGCGCCGATGACGCGCGTGTTGTTGGCGTTCTCGATCGGCGCGTACACCTCGAACAGGTTCCGGTAGCCGAGATCGTTGCGCTCGAACGCGTCCTCACCCTTGCCTCCGGTGCCAACGAGCGCCGCGACGGGCCGGTCCTCGTCGATCGCCTCGTCGAGCTCGTCGTCGAGCCCGAGGTTCTTGTCGATCTCGTGGCGATTGGGGTTCGGGACCGGGCGACCGCGGCTCGAGCGTGAGAGCGTGTTCGTCCAGGCGAGGACGCCGTTGGCTCTCCAGACCTTCACCGTGACGATGTCGTGCTGCCTGAGGACGCCCTCCGCGAGCTGGGCGTCCTGATTCCACGGGATGTCGATGCGGTTGCCGCGCACCAATGCCGGCTGCACCACCCCGCCGACGTAGCGGGCGAGAGCCGTCTTCTCGGCGCTGAGTGCCTCGGACTTCAGCGAACGGGAGAGGATCGAGCCGAGCGCAACTCCTGCGCCGGTGCAGATGAGCGCCGATGTGAGAAGAAAGACGCGCAGGAGCGTGAGCGACCGCTCGAGGTCGCGTCCACGCCGCAGCCGCAGCAGACGCTCGTTCACTCGCTGCTTATCGGCGCCGTCACGCCGTGAATTGAGTCCCCCGTTCCTAGAATCGGCGGGTGGACCTCGACGTCGTCTTCCTCGGCACCGCAGCCTCGATGCCGACCGCGCAGCGCAGCCCAGCGGCGTTGCTCGTGCGCCGTGGCAGCGAGCGCCTCCTTTTCGATTGCGGCGAGGGGACGCAGCGGCAGCTGCAGCGGTCGGCGATCGGCCTCCCGGATCTGCAAGAGATCTTCCTCACGCACTTCCACGCCGACCATTTCCTCGGCCTGCCGGGAATGCTCAAGACGTTCGCGCTGCGGGGCCGCGACGAGACGCCGCTCACCGTGTACGGGCCGCACGGGCTGCGCGAGCTCTTCAAGCGTCTCCGGCCGTTCGTTGGTCGCTTGCCGTATCCGCTGACGGTCGTCGAGCTCGAGCGGGGAGAGAGGCTGGAGCGCGGTGAGTACGGGATCGAGGCGTTTTCCGTCGAGCACGGTCCCGATGCTCTCGGCTACGCGATCGTCGAGCGGGAGCGGCCCGGGCGCTTCGACGTGAGCGCCGCCGACGCCCTCGGCGTCCCCGATGGCCCGCCGCGCGGGCGTTTGCAGGCCGGCGAGGACGTGACGGTCGCCTCCGGTCGCACGGTGACCCCGGCAGAAGTGCTCGGCGAGCCGCGGCCCGGGCGGAAGCTCGTCCTCACGGGCGACACGGCGCCCTCACCCCTCGTCATCGAGGCCGCCCACGAGGCAGACCTGCTCGTGCACGAGGCAAGCTTCCTGACCGAGGAGGCCGAGCGCGCGCAGGAGACATTGCACTCGACGGCAGCGAATGCAGCCGAGGTCGCGCGGCTCGCGCGGGTGCGGCTACTCGCGCTCACGCACGTGTCTCCGCGCTATTTCGGGCCGGAGCTCGCCGACGAGGCGCGCGGTGTCTTCCCCGACACGGTCGTGCCTCGCGATTTCGACCTGATCGAGGTGCCGTTCCCCGAGCGCGGCGCTCCCCGGCTCGTGAAGAGCGGCGCAAAGGCTGGAAGCACCGGCGGCGAAGCCGCCGGCGCCCCGGGACCGCCGCAGACCGGGGAAGCACCTATGATCGAGCCCTCATGAGCGGGATGGTCCAGGTCGCGGTTGCCGGCGACGTCACCGAGGCGGAGGAGATGCAGGAGATCCTCCGCAACGCCGGGATCGACTCGTCGATCGAGCAGTCTCCGGAGGAGGACGCGGTCACCGTGCTCGTCCCCGAGGCCGAGCTCGAGACGGCGCAGGACGCGATCGAGGCCCTCACCGAGCCGGACGATTTGATCTCCGAGCCGTAGACTGATGCCGATGCCGACGATGACTTTCCGCCGTGGCAGGCCGCGTCTCGTCGCAGACGCGACCACCCGGTCGCCACTCCCTTCGTAGTCGCGCCTTCGCAGACGAGCTCGTCCGCGACGCCCGCGTCGCGCCCGGGTCGCTCGTGCTCGACCTCGGCGCCGGCAGCGGCGGCCTGACACGCGCCCTCGCCGACGCACGGGCCCGCGTGCGGGCGGTCGAGCTCGACCCGGCAGCGCTCCAGCAGCTCCGCGCCCGCTTCGGCGACGATCCGCGTGTGGAGGTGGTGGAGGGCGACGCGACCGCCGTTCGCCTGCCGGACGAGCCGTTCGCGGTTGTCGCGAACCTGCCGTTCGCCGTGGGCACGGCGATTCTCCGGCGCCTGCTCGGAGATCCGCACGTGCGATTGACGCAGCTCGACGCGATCGTGGAGTGGGGGTTGGCCGCGAAACGAACCGCGGTTTGGCCGTCGACGGTGCTCGGCTGCACATGGGGAGCGTGGTACGAGCTCAGCCTCGTCCGGCGGGTGTCACAGGCGTGCTTTGCCCCGCCACCGAGCGTCGACGCGGCGCTCTTCCGCGCGATCCGGCGCCCCGAGCCGCTCGTCCAGCCGGCGCAGGCGGACGCGTACTCGGCGCTCCTCCATCGCGCCTTCGCGGCCCAGGCGCCGCTCGACCGGCAGCTCCCGCGCCGCCTCGTCCACCGAGCTGCCCACGAGCTCGGCTTCGACCCGCACGCCGGCGCTCGCGATCTCGACGCGCGCCAGTGGGCGAGGCTTTACGCCGCAGTCAGATCTGCCACGCCCCGCCCACGAGCAGCGGCAGCTCGTCGCCGCCGCGGGTCACGCCGGTGACGGTGACATCGTCCGAGCCGACCATGAAGTCGACGTGGATCTCGCTCTCGTTGATCCGCGGCAAGTCGGCGGGATCCCCGATCGGGCTCGCGTAGGCGTCGCCGAGCGCGAGGTGGCTCGCCGCGTTCTCGTCGAGCAGCGTGTTGAAGAACGTCCGGCCGAGGCGGCCGATGCGGCTCTCGCGGTCGACGAGCGCGACCTCTCCGAGCCGCGCCGCGCCGTCGTCGGTGGCGCAACGCTTGCGCAGTGCTTCCGCGTTGGCGTCTGCGTCGATCTCGACCGCGCGCCCGCCTTCGAAGCGCACCCGTAATCCCCGGACGATGGCGCCGCCGACGTCGAGCGGCTTGGTCGAAGCGACGACGCCCTCCGTCCGCTCGGGATCGGGCGTCGTGTAAAGCTCCTCCGTCGGAAGGTTCGGCACATGCTTGACGCCGCTCCGGGTCGTCGAGGAGCCGCCGTCCCTCGCAAAGCGCGAGCTGGGGAGGAGACCGACGGTCAGCTCGGTGCCCGGTCCGACGAAGTGGAGAGCGTCGAGGTCGAGCTTGTCGAGCCGGGACGCGACCTGCCAGATCTCGTCGATGCGACGTTCCCAGGCGGCTACGGGATCGGGCTCGTCGAGCCGGCAGACGTGGGCGACGTCACGCCAGAGCGCTTCGACCGCGGCTGCGGGCTCGAGCTCGGGGAAGACGAGCCGCGCCCAGCTCTCCGTCACGAACGGCGAGACGGTCCAGGCGACGGACCGGTCGTCGACGACCTTGAACAGCTCCGGCACCGTGGGCAGCCGGTCGCGGCCGGCGCGCTCCGGATCGAGCCCCTCGAGCATGCCGGGTGGGATGAACGGCGAGAGAACGACGCGGGCAGCGTCGAGGTCGCCGAGATCGAGCATGCGCCGGCCCAGCCAGGGCGGGACCCACTCGAGCGAGTCGTCGGGTGCGGACTCGATCCGGATCCGCTTCACGTAGGCGTCGTAGTAGACGACGTCCACGTAGCGGGCACCTCGTTCGTATGCGCCGCGGGCGATCCGGCGGACGAGCGGCGCCGCATCGAGAGGCCCTTCCACCGCCAGGACCTGATCGGGCTGGACGTTGGCGCCGAAGCCGACGATCAGCTCGGCGTAGCGGTCGAGAAGATCCTCGTCCACGGTCGGGACCGTATAGCGTCGGTGCGGGTGGAGGGAAGCGACCTCGAACTGCGCCGCCGCACCTACGGGTTCTTCGTGGAGCACGGTCGCGCTCCCGGGGCCGGCGAGCTCGGCGACCCCGTCGATGTCCTCGAGGGCTGGCGCCGGCTGCATGCCGAGCACGCTCTCGTCCTCAATGCCGCTACCGACGAGCTGCGGATGCTCAATCCGTTCTCCGTCGTGCCTACCGCATACCGCGTGCACGCCGGCGGCCGCTGGTGGTACGGCAACTGCGCCTGGGACGCATTCGGCATCTGTGCCGCGCTGCACACCGACGGCCGGATCGAGACGTCCTGCCCCGACTGTGGCGAGCCCCTCGCTACCGAGCTTCGGGACGGTAGCCCGGCTGACGAGTCGCTGCTCTTCCACTGCCTCGTTCCCGCCGCTCGCTGGTGGGACGACATCGTCTTCACCTGAAGCGGGATGAATCTCTTCCGGTCGGAAGAGCACGTCGCCCGCTGGCTCGGCGGAAGGGAGCCCGGCGCGACCATCTCGGTGAGCACACTCGCGGAGCTCGCGCAGGCCTGGTGGGATGACCGCCTCTCGCCCGACTGGGTTCCGCACACGCGCGAGCAGAACACCGCCATCCTTGCGAGCCTCGGGCTCACCGACGGGTTCTGGACTCTTCCCGGCGCTTGAGTTGGCCCGAAGCGGGGAAGAGGGTCGGCTGGAACGGTCCCCATGCGAGGAGGTGCGATGCACACCGTCATCCGTAGGTACCAGGGCGTTCAGGACACCGCAGAGGTGGCGCGGCGCGCCGTCGAGGAATTCGCCCCGACGCTCCGCGACGCGCCGGGGTTCCAGTCGTATTGGGTCGTCGACGCAGGCGATGGCATCCTTGCGACGATCAGCGTCTTCGACTCGGAGGAGGCTGCCGAGGAGTCGACGGCAGCCGCCGCGACCTGGGTGCAGGAGAACCTGCCCAACCTCGTCCCGAACCCGCCGCAGGTGACCAAAGGAGACGCAACGGGAGTGACGGCGGGGGTGCCCGCCTAGCGCAGGCTCAGAACTCCGACCAGTCCGCGATCGTCGGTGACGTGCCGAGGTAGAGCTCGAGCTCGGCGGGCAGGTACTCCGGGAACGCGGCGTACGCCGTCAGCCGGACGTGGCCCTCGAGCAGCACCAGCCTCGACCGCGCCGGATCCGTGACGACGATCAGCTCCGGATTCGTGTCGACGGCGGCCGCAATCGCGCGGTCGCCGTCGTCGCGGCCCTGCACCTCGGCGGCGACAGTCGCGAGCCGCGTCCCCTTCGAGACGCGCACCCACCAATCCCAGTCGATGTAGAGGATCCCGAGCACCTCGTCGGCCGTCAGCGCCACGCGTTCCCAGTCGACGTCGCGGGGAAAGCCGTGGAAGAGGCCGATTCGCTCGCGCCAGGTTCGCTTCCGCTCGTCGACCTCGGCGTCTGTCCAGCGCGAGCTCGCAGCGAGCTCAGCGCGCCAGAAGCAGTCGAGCACCTCGGCTTCGGTCACGTTCCGGATCGTCCGCACGACCCGCTATTGTCCACGCTGCACGAACCCCTTTAACCCGGTCCAGCGAGGCCGGAAAGGAGTCGGATGAAGACGCACGCCCCCACGCAGGGGAAGACCATCCTCGAGGCCGATGGGCTGGGGAGGACCCTTTCGAGAATCGCCCACGAGATCATCGAGGGCAACCCGGAGCTCGACGAGGTCGCGCTCGTGGGGATCCAGACCCGCGGTGTCCCGCTCGCGCGGCGGCTCGCGCGCCTGATCTCCGAGCGCGCCGGAATCGCGCCTGAGGTCGGCACCGTCGACATCACGTTCCACCGCGACGACGTCTCCGTTCGCCACGGCGAGGCGCCGCGCGCCGCGCAGCCCGTCGTGCGCGCCACGCAGCTCGACTTCCCGCTCGACGGAAGGACGGTCGTCCTCGTCGACGACGTCCTCTACACGGGCCGCACGATCCGCGCGGCGATCGAGACGCTCTTCGACTACGGCCGCCCCGCGCGCGTCCAGCTCGCCGTGGTCGTCGACCGCGGCCATCGCGAGCTGCCGATCCGCCCCGACTATGTCGGCAAGAACCTGCCCACCGCGCGCGGTGAGCGGATCCAGGTGCAGCTCGTCGAGGTGGACGAGGTCGACGCCGTCTTGCTCGTCTCGAGCGCGGAGGAAGAGAGCCGATGATCCGTCTCGTCACCGACGACCTCAGACCGCCCGGAGACCCTCCGAAGCGCCACCTTCTCTCGGTCGCCGACCTGACCCGCGACGACGTCGAGCGGCTGCTCGGCACCGCGCGCACGTTCGCGGGCTCGCTCGAGCGGCACGTGAAGAAGCTGCCCACGCTCAAGGGGCATCTCATCGTCAACCTCTTCTACGAGTCCTCGACCCGCACGTCGTCCTCCTTCGAGCTCGCGGCGAAGCGGCTCTCGGCGGACACGCTCACCGTCAAGTCGACCGGCTCCTCGGTGGAGAAGGGCGAGTCGCTGAAGGACACGGCGCTCACGCTCGGCGCGTACGACCCCGACGTGATCGTGATCCGGCACCCGCACATCGGTGCGCCCCAGCTCGTTGCACGCGCGACCGACGCGCACGTCGTCAACGCCGGGGACGGGAAGCACCAGCATCCGACGCAGGCGCTTCTCGACCTCTACACGTTGCGAGAGGAGCTCGGTCGCCTCGACGGACTGCACGTCGCGATCGTCGGCGACGTCCTCCATTCACGTGTCGCTCGCTCGCTGCTGCAGGCGTTCGCGCTCGTCGGGATCCGGGCCACCCTCGTCGGGCCGCCTGCGCTGCTGCCGCGCGAGCTCCCGGCCGAGACGTCGACGGACATCGAGGCGATCCGCGACGCCGATGTCGTCTACGTCCTCCGGATGCAGAACGAGCGGATGGAGGCCGGCGCCAACTTCGTGCCGAGTCTCCGCGAGTACGCCGCGCGCTGGGGGATCACGCCCGAGCGGCTGCAGCCGGGGCAGAAGGTCATGCACCCGGGCCCGATGAACCGCGGCGTCGAGATCGACCCGCGGGTCGCCGACTCGCCGGAGTCACTGATCACGACGCAGGTCCGCTCCGGGCTCGTCGTGCGGATGGCCGTCCTCTACGACGTGCTCACCGGCGGGCCGGTCGGGGTCCAGGCGCTCACGGCCGCGGAGGTGGCGTGATGCTGTGGCAGAAGGATCTGCCCGCCGCGAACCTCGTAGTTCGCGGCGCGCGCGTGCTCGACCCTGTCGAGGGGATCGATGCGCGGCTCGAGGTGCGGATCGACGGCGGGACGATCGCCGAGGTCGCCGAGAAGGTGGACGCGAACGAGCATCGCGTCGTCGAGGCCGACGGGCTCGTCCTCGCGCCTGCCTTCGTCGACCCGCATGTCCACCTGCGCACGCCCGGCCGCGACGACGAGGAGACCGTCGCGAGCGGCACCGCGGCCGCGGCGGCCGGCGGCTACTGCGCGATCCTCGCCATGCCGAACACCGATCCGGTCGTCGACTCGGCTGCGACGCTCGGTGCGCTCGTCGAGTCCGCGCGGCGCGACGCCGCGGTGCCGACCGGCTTCCTGGCCGCGATCACGCGGGGGCAGCGCGGGGAGGAGCTGACCGAGATGGGCGAGCTCGCCGAGACCGGAGCGGTCGCCTTCTCCGACGACGGCGTGCCCGTTGCCTCTGCCGGGCTCATGCGCCGCGCGCTCCAGTACGCCTCGACCACCGGCCGGCCGCTCGCGCTCCACTGCGAGGAGCCGACGCTCTCGCACGGCGGCCACGTCCACGAGGGACGCGTTGCCGCCGAGCTCGGCTTCGCGGGCTACCCGTCCGTCGCCGAGTCCGTCGCGGTCGAGCGCGACCTCGCGCTCGCCGGCTACGAACGTGGCCGCGTCCACGTCCTCCACCTTTCGGCGGCGGAGTCGGTTGACGCGCTGCGCCGCGCGCGGGAGGCGGGTGTCGTTGCGAGCGGCGAGGCGACGCCGCACCATCTCGTCCTCACCGACGACGCGGTGCGTTCGCTCGACCCGAACGTGAAGATGAACCCGCCGCTGCGCGCGGAGCAGGATCGGCTGGCGCTGCTCGAGGCGCTACGCGACGGGACGATCGAGGCGGTCGCGACCGACCACGCTCCCCATGCCGTGCACGAGAAGGAGGTGCCATTCGAGGCGGCGCCGTTCGGGGTCACCGGCCTCGAAACGGCGTTCGCCGCGCTCTACACGCACCTGGTCAAGCCGGGCTTGTTACCGCTCGAGACGCTGCTCGAGCGGATGTCGGCCGGGCCGGCCCGCATCTTCGGGCTCGACCGTCCGCGGGTCGCGACGGGGGCACGCGCGAACCTCGTCCTCCTCGATCTCGGGAGCGAATGGACGGTCGGCGAGCAGCCGTTCCGGTCGCGATCCCGGAACTCCTGGCTGCTCGGCTCGACGGTCACCGGCGCGGTGCGGATGACGCTCGCGGGCGGAGTGGTGGTGCACGAATGAGCTACCTCGCGCTCGCCGACGGAACCATCTGGCCCGGGGACTCGGTCGGCGCCGACGGCTATGCGCTCGGAGAGGCGGTCTTCACGACCGGCATGTCCGGTTACCAGGAGGCGGTCACCGACCCGAGCTTCGAGGATCAGCTCATCTGCTTCACGGCGCCGATGGTCGGCAACTACGGCGTCGCCGAGGAACGAAGCGAGTCGGCCCGGACGCACGCGCGCGCCGTGCTCATGCGCGAGGCGCGCGGGCCGGAGTGGACGGACTGGCTGCGTGAGCGCGGCGTCGTCGCCCTCACGGGACTCGACACCCGGAGTCTTGTCCTCCACCTCCGCGGCGCCGGCTCCGCTCCGGGCATCGCGGTTGCGTCCGATCTGGACGTCGAGGAGGCGATCGAGCGTGCGGCGCAGCAGCCAACGATGCTCGGGCGCGCGCTCGTCGAGGACGTGTCGACGGACAAGCCGTACGTCTATAGGGCCGAGGGCCGCGTCCGGATCGGTGTCGTCGACTACGGGGTGAAGAACTCGGTCCTGCGCCGCCTTGCGAAGGCAGGCGCGGCCGTCACCGTCTATCCGCACGACACCGGCGCGGACGAGCTGACGCGCCACGACGGCGTCCTTCTCTCGCCGGGCCCCGGCGATCCCGAGCCGCTCGAGGCGCAGACGCAGACGGTGCGCGAGCTGCTCGGCCGGACGCACGTGCTCGGCATCTGCCTCGGCCACCAGCTGATCGCCCGCGCGACGGGCCATGAGACGTACAAGCTCCCGTTCGGCCACCGCGGCGCGAACCACCCTGTGCACGAACGGCTCACCGGCCGAGTGCTCGTGACGAGCCAGAACCACGGCTTCGCGGTGAAGCCGAGCGAGGCGGCCGAGGTCTCCCACGTCTCGCTCTACGACGGGACGGTGGAGGGTCTCGACCTGCCGGAGCTGCGCGCTCGCTCGCTCCAGTTCCATCCCGAAGCCGGCCCGGGCCCGCATGACGCGTGGCCGTTGCTCGAGGCTTGGGTGAGGGAGGTGGCCGATGCCGCGGCGTAACGACCTCGAGTCGATCTGCATCATCGGCTCCGGGCCGATCGTGATCGGCCAGGCCGCCGAGTTCGACTACGCGGGCTGCCAGGCGCTGAAGGTGCTCCGCGAGGACGGCTTCCGCACGATCGTCGTCAACTCGAACCCGGCGACGATCATGACCGACCCCGGCTTCGCCGACCGCACGTACCTCGAGCCGCTCGACGTCGACTCGGTGGCGGACGTGCTGCGGATCGAGCGTCCCGACGCGCTCCTGCCGACCATGGGCGGCCAGACCGCGCTCAACCTCGCACGTGAGCTCGCGGGGGCCGGCGTCCTCGACGAGCTCGGGATCGAGCTGATCGGCGCGCGCCTCGACGCGATCGAGCGCGCCGAGGACCGGCTCAAGTTCAAGGAAGCGGTCGAGTCGTGCGGGCTCAAGGTGCCGGCGTCGGCCATCGTCACCTCGCTCGACGAGCTCGACGGGCTCGAGGTGCCGGCCGTCGTTCGCCCCGCCTTCACGCTGGGCGGTCACGGTGGCGGCTTCGCCTACAGCGAGGAGGAGCTGTACCGGCAGGTCGAGCGCGGCCTCTCCGAATCCCCGATCGGCCAGGTGCTCGTCGAGGAGTCGGTCCGCGGCTGGGACGAGTTCGAGCTCGAGGTCGTCCGCGACCGGATCGACAACGTCGTGATCGTCTGCTCGATCGAGAACCTCGACCCGATGGGCGTCCATACGGGCGACTCCGTCACCGTCGCCCCGCAGATGACGCTCCCGGACGAGGCGTACCAGGAGCTGCGCGACGCAGCGGCGGCGGTGATCCGCGCCGTCGGCGTCGACACCGGCGGCTCGAACATCCAGTTCGCCCGCAGCCGCGAGACCGGCGACGTGCGCGTGATCGAGATGAACCCGCGCGTCTCGCGCTCCTCCGCGCTCGCCTCGAAGGCCACCGGTTATCCGATCGCGAAGGTCGCGGCGCGACTCGCGGTCGGCTACACGCTCGACGAGATCCCGAACGACCTGACCGGGACGACGCCCGCGAGCTTCGAGCCGACACTCGACTACGTCGTCGTCAAGTTCCCGCGCTTCGCCTTCGAGAAGTTCCCCGGCGCCGACCGCACACTCGGCACGCAGATGAAGTCGGTGGGCGAGACGATGGGCATCGGACGCACCTTCGCCGAGGCGTTCCTCAAGGCGTACCGCTCGCGCGAGCTCGACGCCGGCGCGGCGACGCCGTGGCAGGCACTCGCCGAGATCCCGGAAGACGTGCATCCGTTCTTCCAGCTGGAGCTCGCGGGGATTCGCGGCGCGCTCGACGGCCTCGCCGACATCGAGTCGCTCGTCGCGCGCGATTGGCTCCGGCTCAAGCGACTCGGACTCTCCGACGCCGACATCGCCGCCGCGGCGGGCTCGACGGAGACAGCTGTACGGCAGCGGCGGCGCGACTGCGGCGTCCGGCCCGCGTACCGGCGCGTCGACTCGTGCGCCGGCGAGGTCGAAGCGGCCTCCAACTACTACTACTCCACCTGGGGCGAGAAGGACGAGGCGCCACCCACCGGGAGCCGGCCGCGCGTCGTGATCCTCGGCTCGGGCCCGAACCGGATCGGGCAGGGGATCGAGTTCGACTACTGCTGCGTCCATGCGGTCACGACGTACCGCGAGCTGGGCTACGAGGCAGTGATGGTCAACTGCAACCCCGAGACCGTCTCGACCGACTACGACACGTCCGACCGGCTCTACTTCGAGCCGCTCGACACCGAGTCGGTGCTCGCGATCTGCGAGCGTGAAAGGCCCGAGGGCGTCGTGATCCAGTTCGGCGGCCAGACACCGCTCAAGCTCGCCCGCGCGATCGAGGACGCCGGCTACCGGATTCTCGGCACGCCGTTCGACGCCGTCGACCTCGCCGAGGATCGCGAGCGCTTCGCCGGCTTGTTGCGTGCCCACGGGCTCCGCTCGCCGGAGTGGGGCATCGCGGCGTCGCCCGGCGAGGCGGTCGAGATCGCCGAGCGAATCGGCTACCCGGTGCTCGTTCGACCCTCGTACGTCCTCGGCGGCCGCGCGATGCGCATCTGCTACACGGCCGACGACGTGCGCGAGATGCCGCGGTTCGCACGCGTCCTGGTCGACCGCTTCGTCGAGAACGCGGTCGAAGTGGATGTCGACGCGCTTTGTGACGGCAGCGACACGTACGTCGCCGCCGTCATGCAGCACGTCGAGGAAGCGGGAGTCCACTCCGGTGACTCGGCCTGCGTCCTGCCGGCCCCGAGCCTCAGCTTCGCGCAGGGACAGGAGATCGCCCGCGTGGTGCGGATCCTCGGGCGGGCGCTCGGCGCGGTCGGGCTCCTCAACGTCCAGCTCGCGGTGACCGGCGACGGGGACGTGTACGTGATCGAGGCGAACCCGCGCGCCTCGCGGACGGTGCCGTTCGTCAGCAAGGCGACCGGTGTCGAGCTCGTCAGGGCGGCGTGCCGCCTCGCCGTCGGCGCGACGATCCCGGAGCTCGGGCTGCCGCCCGAGCGGCCGCCGCGGCAGTGGAGCGTGAAGGCCGCGGTGCTTCCGTTCGCCCGCTTCCCCGGCAGCGACCCGGTGCTCGGGCCGGAGATGCGCTCGACCGGCGAGGTGATGGCGAGCGCCGCCGATCTCTCGACCGCGCTCGACAAGGCGGAGCGTGCTGCCGGCCGCAGGCTGCCGCGCTCGGGCTCGGTCTTCATCTCCATCCGCGAGCCCGACCACCAGCAGGCGGTGCCGATCGCCGCGACGCTCGTCGGCCTCGGCTTCGAGCTGTATGCGACCGAGGGCACTGCGGCGACACTTGCTGCGGCCGGGATCGCCGTCGAGCCGGTGCGGAAGCTCAGCGAGGCGACCGACGGCGAGCCGACGGTGGTCGACCTCATCCGGCGCGGTCGCTGCGACCTCGTGATCAACACGCCGGAAGGCCGGAACGCGCGCTCCGACGGTTACGCGATTCGCGAGGCCGCGCTCGCGCGCCGCGTGCCGTGCATCACGACGCTCTCGGGCGCCGCCGCAGCCGTGCACGCGATCGCGACTGCGCGGGCCGAGCAGGCGGTGTCCCTCCAGGAACGGATCGATGCAGAGCTTGGCGTCGCCCAGCACGCATAGGGTCACCGGCTCCGAGCGCATCGGGCCGTACACGCTGCTGCAGCTCGAGCGCGGAGACCTCGACCCGGGCGTGCCTGGGCAGTTCTTCATGCTCGAGGCCCCAGGGCGGTTGTTACCCAGGCCGTTCTCGCTCTGCTTGGCGCCGCCCGGGGAGCTCGCTTTCCTCGTCGACCCGGTCGGGCCGGGGACGCAGGCCATCTGTGAGCTGCAGGCCGGCGACCGGATCTCGGTGCTCGGGCCGCTCGGTCACGGCTACCGACTCGACGTCGGGCGGCCGCTCCTCGTCGGCGGCGGGATCGGGATCGCGCCGTTGCCCTACCTCGCAGAGCAGCTGGGCGGCTCGCCGGCGGTCGTGCTCGGCTTCCGGAGCGAGGAGTACGCCGAGGCGGCTGCGCTCCTGCCGGGCGCCGAGGTCGTAATCGATCCCGTGCTCGTGACCGAGGTGATGCCCGGGGGCTATGACGTCTTCGCGTGCGGCCCCGAGCCGATGCTGCACGCGGTCGCCGAGCTCTGTCCCGGCGCGCAGCTCGCCTGGGAGGCCCCGATGGCGTGCGGCTACGGCGCCTGCTACGGCTGCGTGGTCGAGATCGACGGCGCGCTGAAGCGGCTCTGCCTCGAAGGGCCCGTGCTCGATGCCGCCCGCGTGCGCACGCCGGTGGAGGTTGTTGCGTGAGGATCCTCAACGCCAGTGGCTGCCTCGACGCGCTCGCCGCGCCTGAGGTCGCACGCCGGCTCGACGCCTTCGTGACGAAGACCGTCACGCCACTACCGCGCGAGGGAAATGCGCCGCCGCGCATTGCCGAGGTCGCGCACGGAATGCTGAACGCGATCGGCCTCGCCAACCCCGGCCGCGACCGTTTCCTCGCCGACCACCTGCCTGGGCTCCGCGAGCTCGGGATCCCGCTCTGGGTCAGCGTCGGAGGCTTCTGCGCCGAGGATTATGCGGAAACGTGCTCGCAGCTGACCGACCTCGAGGCGGTCGAGCTCAACCTCTCCTGTCCGAACGTCGACGAGGCTGCCGATTCGGCCGCGGAGATCGTCCTGAGCTGTCGCCGCGCGACGGAGCTGCCGCTGTACGCGAAGCTCTCCGCCGCACACCCCAACCTCGCGGTGGTCGCTCAAGCAGTCGCCGCCGCCGGCGCCGACGGCCTCTCGCTCATCAACACGCTGCGCGCAGTCGCGCTCGACCAGCACCTACGCCCGGCGGTCGCGCACGGCAGCGGCGGGCTCTCGGGTCCGGCGCTGAAACCCATCGCCCTCCACGCCGTGAGCGTCTGCCGCGAGGCGACCGGATTGCCGATCGTCGGCATGGGCGGCGTCGAAACGGGTCGCGACGCGCTCGAGTTTGCGGCCTGCGGCGCACGCGACATCGCGCTCGGAACCGTCCTCTTCAAGGATCCCGGCGCGCCCGCGCGCGTCCGCGCCGAGCTCGAAGCTGCGTGCGATGACGCCGGCGTTGTCAAACCGGAAGACGCGGAGAGCTTGGCAAAAAGCCCGGAAACCGGGCGAAAAGTCCCAGCTTGAAGGTCGCGTGCGCATTGGTAAGATCGGCCGGCCGTGAGTCCGACCAAGACGCAGGCGCATGCTCCGCTTCGTTCACTCGACCAGCGGATGGACGCCCTCAAGCGAGCGAATGACGTGCGCGTCAAGCGCGCGAAGCTCAAGAAGGACCTGAAAGAGGGCAAGGTCAAGATCGAGCAGATCCTCGACAAGCCGCCGGAGTACGTCTCGACGGCGAAGGTGATCGACATCCTGATGGCGGTGCCGAAGTTCGGTCGCGTGAAGGCCGCGCGGTTCCTCAACACCTGTCGCATCAGCCAGTCGAAGACCGTCGGCGGGCTGTCCGACCGGCAGCGCACCGAGCTGATCGGCCTCTTCAACAGCCGCTAGTGGGGGTGGGGCCGATGCCGACGGTGCTCGTCGTCACGGGCCCGTCGGGCGCCGGCAAGGGGACGCTGATCCGCAAGCTCGTCGAGCGTGCTCCGGGCATCGAGGTCACCGTCTCGGCCACCACCCGCGAGCGGCGGCGCGGGGAGGAGAACGGCCGCGAGTACTGGTTCCTCTCCGACGACGAGTTTCTCGCTCGCGTCGCGCGCGGCGAGTTTCTCGAGCACGTCGAGTACGTCTCCGGCCATCGCTACGGGACCCTCCGTTCCGAGCTCGCACGGATCGCCAAGGACGGTCGCGTACCGCTGCTCGAGCTCGAGACCGTGGGCGCCCTCGACGTCAAGCGCGAAGTGCCCGGGGCGGTGACGATCTTCATCTCGGCACCGGTGGAGGAGCTCGAGCGACGCCTCCGCGAGCGGGCGACGGAGAGCACCGGTGAGATCGGGGAGCGGATCGAGCTCGCCCGGAAGCAGCTCGAGGAGGCAAGCAAGTTCGACTATGAGATCGAGAACGACAATCTCGAACGCGCCGTCGGCGAGCTGACGACGCTGGTGCGCGGGCTACTGGGCGCGACGGCTACCATGCCGCGGCGATGATCGAACCCCGCGTCGACGACCTGCTGGAGAACGTGGATTCCCGCTACGCCCTCGTGATCGTGGCAGCGAAGCGCGCCCGGCAGATCAACAACTACCACCACCAGCTCGGTGAGGGCACCTTCGGCGACAACCTGCCGCCCCTCGTCGAGAGTCGGTCGAAGAACTACTTGACCATGGCCTTGGAGGAGACCTCCGAGGGCATGCTCAAGTACGACTACACCGCGTAGCGCCCGCCTGGACACGCGTTAGGCGTTTCCGCCGGGGGCAGGCATCATTTCGTCATGTCCCGCGTCCTCCTCGGGGTCACCGGCGGCATCGCCGCGTACAAGGCGTGCGAGCTGTGCCGGCTGCTGGTCAAGGACGGCCACGACGTCGTGCCCCTGGTCACGCCCGGCGCCGAGCGATTCGTCACGGACGAGACGTTTCGCGCCCTCGCGCGGCGTCCGCCCGGAGACGACGTCTATCTCCACCTGACGCGCGCCGACCTGCTCGTCGTTGCCCCCTGCACGGCGAACACGCTCGCGAAGCTCGCCCACGGCCTCGCGGACAACGTCCTCACCGAGGCGGCGCTCGCGCACCGCGGGCCGGTGCTCGTCGCGCCGGCGATGAACCCGCGGATGTGGTCGCATCCGGCTACGCGCGCGAACGCCGAGGCGTTGCGCTCGCGAGGCGTCGCTCTCGTCGGCCCGGACGAGGGGGAGACGGCGGAAGGTGAGCTCGGCGTGGGGCGGATGGCCGAGCCGGAAGAGATCTTCCGCGCGGCTCGCGCTCTCCTCTTCGCAAGTAACAGTCTGTTACAAGGAAAGACAGTGCTCGTTTCGGCCGGCGGCACCCGCGAGCCGCTCGACGCCGTCCGGTTCGTCGGCAACCGGTCGTCGGGACGCATGGGCGTCGCACTCGCCGCGGAGGCGCGCCGTCGCGGGGCCGAGGTCACGCTGCTCGCGGCCAACCTCGCCGTGCCGGCGCCGCCCGGCGTCGAGCTCGTCGAGACGCCGACCGCCGCCGATCTCGAGCGAGAGGCGACTGCCCGCGGCGCCGAGGCCGATGTCGTCGTCATGGCCGCCGCCGTCGCCGACTACCGGCCGGCGGGGGCTCTCGCGGCGAAGCGGCCGAAGGACACCGCGACGTGGACGCTCGAGCTCGAGCCGACGACCGACGTCCTCTCGGCGCTCGGCGAACGGCGCCGCGACGGCCAGCTCCTCGTGGGCTTCGCCGCCGAGACGGGCCCGGCCGGCCTCGAGCGCGCGCGGGAGAAGCTCTCCCGCAAGGGTGCCGATCTCTTCGTCCTCAACGACGTGGGGCGAACCGACATCGGGTTCGACACGTACGAGAACGAAGTGACGCTCCTTACGGCCGGCGGCGAGCGAGCGGTGCCGAAGGCGCCGAAGGACGAGATCGCCGCGGCGATCCTCGACGAGGTGGAGGCGCTGCTCGGCAATGGCTGAGCGGGCGGTCGTACCTGCCTCGAGCGACCGGATCTCGACGATCGTCGAGAACCTCGGCCGAGTCATCCACGCCCCCGACGAGACGCTGCGGCTCGTCGTCCTTTGTCTCGTCGCGGAGGGTCACGCGATCATCGAGGACTTTCCGGGCGTCGGAAAGACGATGCTCGCCAAGGCGCTCGCCTGCTCGCTCGACTGCAGCTTCTCCCGTCTCCAGTTCACGCCCGACCTGCTCCCGTCGGACGTCACGGGCGTCAACGTCTTCAACCAGCAGCAGAACGAGTTCGAGTTCCGCGCCGGGCCGGTCTTCGCGAACCTCCTCCTCGTCGACGAGGTCAACCGCGCATCGCCCAAGACGCAGGCCGCGCTGCTCGAGTGCATGGAGGAGCGGCAGGTGTCCGTCGACGGTGTCACGTACGCGCTCGAGCCGCCGTTCATGGTCATGGCGACGCAGAACCCGATCGAGTACGAGGGCACGTACCCGTTGCCGGAGGCGCAGCTCGACCGCTTCACGATGCGCCTGTCGCTCGGCTATCCGCCCCTCGCCGAAGAGGCGCGGATGCTCGACGAGCAAACCAGTGCGCCTCCGCTCGACTCGTTGCAGCCGGTCGCGGATGCGGCAGACGTGCTCCGCCTCGTCGAGGCAGCGCGCGGCGTCTACGTCGAGGAGAGCCTCGGCCGCTACGTCGTCGCTCTCCTCCGCCAGACGCGCGGAGACACACGCGTCTACCTCGGGGCCAGCCCGCGTGCCGGAATCGCGCTGCTCCGGGTCGCCAAGGCACGGGCGCTCGCCGAGGGCCGCGAGTTCGTGGTGCCCGAAGACGTGAAGGAGGTCGCGGTGCCGGTGCTCGCCCACCGGCTGATCCTCGCTCCCGAGGCTCGCTCGGCCGCGCTCGGGGCCGACGAGCTCATCGCCGACGCGCTCGTGCACACGCCGGTTCCTGTCTGATGACCGCCCGGGGTCGGGCGGTACTCGGACTGGGAATCGTGTGCTGGATCGCGGCCGTCGTCTTCGGCTCGCGCTCGCTCTTCCCCGTGGCGGCAGGACTCGTCTTCGTGGTGCCGCTCGCGCTCATGTGGGTGCGAATCACGCTTCGGCAGCCGCACGTGAGGCGGCGGTGGCCCAACGAGAACCTGCTCGAACGCTGCGACGTCACGGTGGATCTCGTGCTCGAGCGCGAGCCCGGCGTCCCGCTGGCGGCGGTGGTCGCCCACGAGCGCGCAGGGAAGCTCGCGGAACAGGAGGTCGAGCTGCGCTCGCGCGGGCGAGGTCGCCACGCAGGCTCGTATCGCCTCCACGACGTGCCGCGGGGACGACACGGCTTCGCGCCGGTCCGTCTGTCGATAACGGACCCGTTCGGGCTGGCCGAGGCTGAACTGTCCCTCGACGAGCGGCAGGCGCTCGTGGTCTATCCGCGCCTGACGGAGCTCGACCGCCTCTTCTTCGACGGTGGCGCGGGCCCCGAGCACGGCCGCAGGCTCCTGCTGCGGCGCCCCGTCGGCTTCGAGCTCCACAGCGTCCGCGAGTACCAGCAGGGCGAGTCTCTGCGACGCGTGCACTGGCCGTCGACCGCGCGGCGCGGTGCGCTGATGGTGAAAGAGCTCGAGGATTCGCCGCGCGATGAGGTTGCCGTGCTTCTCGACGGCGACGCTGCGGCTGTCGTCGGCTCGCCGCCCGACTCGTCGTTCGACACCGCCGTCCGCGTGGCCGGCAGCATCCTGTTGGCACAGCTTCGCCGCGGCCGCCGCTGTGTGTTGGCTCTGAACACGGCGAATCGGGAGGTGCAGACGGTCTCCTCGGACGGGCCGGAGTGGCAGCGCGTCCTCGGGCTCCTTGCCGCGGCTGAGCCCGATGCGTCACGTCCCGCTGGGGTATTGCTCGAGTCGGGGGTCAGCCCCGCGACCCGATCGCTCGAGCTCGTCGTCGTCACCTCCCGGATCGAGCCGGCACTCGTCAACCGGCTCCTCGGGCGCGCGCTCACCCGCCGCGCCGCCGCGCTCGTCCACGTCGACGCGGGGAGCTTCGCCGGACGCCCTTACCGGCCGGAGCCTGCGCTGCTCCGCCTGCAGGCCGCCGGCGTGCCGATCGCGGTCGTGCGGCAGGGGGATGACCTCGCGGTCGCCCTCGCAGGAGTGGGAGCCGGGGAGCTCGCGCATGCGTAGAGCGCTCCGGACGGTCGGCGTCATGGCTCCTGCGCTCGTCGTGGTTGCGACGGCGTGGCTGCGCTTCGAGCAGCCGCTCGCGCCGCTCTGGCGCGCGGTCGCGCTCGTCGCGATCGCCCTCGCCGCGGCTGCGCCGCAGCGGCGCTCGCTTCGGTTGCTCGGCGGCCTGGTCGCGGCGGTTGTGGCCGCGCGAATCGTCTTCGGCGTCGACCTGCTGCCCTGGCGCGCCGCGGCTGGGCTCTCGACCGTCGGGACGCAGTTCAGCAACGGCTTCTCGGACTTCTACGACACGCACCTTCCCGTCGACCCCAGCGTGCACGTGGCGATGGCAGAGCTCGTTCTTGCCGCGATTTTCGGTTTCTCGCTGGTCGCCGCATTGCTCGCGGCGGAGCGCAAGCCGGTCGCCTCCGCATGCGCCGTCCTCGTGGGCGCGGGCTGGCCTGCCACGCTCCTCGGGCCGTCTCACGCTGTGGCGATGGGCGTTGCGATCCTCGCCGTCGCGCTTCTCGTGCTCGCCGGCCTCGCCTCACGGCGCGTCCCGGCGCTCGCGGTACCGGCGGTGGCGATCGTGGCGGCAGGCGCCTTGGCAGTCGGCTCGGCCACGGCATCGCGGCATCCGCTCGTGCACTGGCAGTCCTGGAAGCTCGCGCACGGGGGAACCGGTTCCGTTGGAGTCGACTTCGTCTGGAACGCGCGCTACGACGGCCTCAAGTGGCCGTCCCACCCGACCGTCGTCCTCGACGTCCAGTCCGATCACCGCCCGTCCTACCTGCGTGCAGCCGTGCTCGACGACTTCAGCGGCGACCGGTGGGAGGTGGGACTACCTCGGTCGGCCGATTTCCTCGAGCCTGCGGCGGCCCTCCGACGGCGGAACCAGACCCGTGAGCTCGTGACGGTGGACGGGCTCGCCAACAGGGAGCTCGTGGGCGGCAGCATCCCGGTCCGCTACCTCGTCGGTGGCTCAGAGATCAAGCAGAGCGTGCGTGGCCTCGTTTCCCTCGACGAGGGACTCCCTCCCGGCTTCCAGTACACGGTGTGGAGCTACAGCGCGCGGGTGACCGCGGCCGAGCTTCGCCGCTCGCCGCCGGACTATCCGGCGGCGCTGAACCGTGGTGACTTCTTCGACGTCGGCCGCGACGTCCCGATGCCCGCGTTCGGAGCGCAGGATCGCGCCGGCTCGGTCCAGGCCCTGCTCGCCACGAATCCGGATCTCTATCCGTACCGGCCCCTCGCGCGGGTTGCGGACGAGGTCGCCGGCCGCGCCACGACGCCGTACGACGCGGTTGCGCGCCTCGAGAAGTGGTTCCTCGTCTCGGGCCGGTTCCGCTACTCGAACGACCCGCCCGTGATCTCGCCGCCGCTCGTCAGCTTCGTCACGCAGACACGTGCCGGCTACTGCCAGTACTTCGCGGGAGCGATGGCGCTCATGCTCCGCTACCTCGGCATTCCCGCCCGCGTCGCAGTCGGGTTTGCCGGTAGCACGTACAGCGCGCACCGCCACGCCTGGCTCGTCACCGACCTGGACTCCCACGCCTGGGTGGAGGTCTGGTTCAAGGGATACGGCTGGATTCCGTTCGACCCGACTCCTCCGGTTCCGGGTTCGACGCGAGTGCCGACGCTGCCCGGATCGAGCATCCCGGTCGAGACCAGCGCACCGCCGACGGCCCCGACCTTCCACGGCATCGCAGACTTCAGCGGGACGTCCGCGGTCGCCGGAAAGCTCAGCCGTCAGAACGGGCTCGTTGGGCCGCACGCGGGGGTTGGATCCCTAGTCCCCGTAGTGCGTGTCCGCGGAAGGGGCGTCGGCGGCCGCGGCCGGCCCGTGCTGCTTCTGCTGCTCGCCCTGAGTGCCGCTGCCGGCGCGATCGTCGCTACGAAGGCAGGCTTCCGTTTGCGACGGCGCGCAGCGCGTGACCCTCGCCGCGTCGCCGCTGCTTGCCGCGCGGAGCTCGTGTCGTTCCTCGTCGACCAGCGGATCGACGTGCCGCGAAGTGCCACGCTCGGTGAGCTCGGCGAGCTCGTCCAATACGAGTTCGGGGCCGACCCAGGACCGTTCGTCGCGGCGGCGAGCGCCGCACGCTTCGCTCCGGAGCACGCTGCGGCGCCCGCCGCTCGCGCGGCGTGGCGCGAGCTCCGGGCACTCCTCGACGACAGCCGCCGCGGGCTCACGCGCCGGGAACGGATCCGCGGCCTCTTCTCGCTCCGCTCTCTCGCCCGGGCCGCGACACCGGTTGACGGATCCGCTTCACTGGAAAGCGTGAGTGTGGGGTCATGAGCGAGTCCACGTACAGCCTCTTCCAGCGCGGCCGGCGGCATCTCCGGGCGGGCATGGCCGCGCAGGCCACCGTCTCGCTCGAGAAGGCGAAGCGGCGCGAGCCGGACAAGGCGTCGATCCGCGAGGCGCTCGGAATCGCGTACTTTCGGATCCGGCGCTGGAGCGAGGCCGAGGCCGAGTTCCGCAAGCTGTTGGACATCTCGCCGGTCAATGACTATGCGCACTATGCGCTCGGCCGCTGCCTCGAGAAGCAGGGACGCGATGTCGAGGCGAACCGGCACTACAAGCTGGCGAGCTCGCTTCGGCCCGAGTCGGAGCAGTACCGGGCCCGCATCCGCGAGCTGCAGTAGCGTCGCCCCATGAGGGCGGTGGTGCAACGCGTCTCGCGGGCTCGGGTCACGCCCGGCGGCGAGATCGGCCGCGGCCTCTGCCTGCTCCTCGGTGTGGCTCGCGGGGACGGGAATGAGGAGGCTGTGCGGCTGGCGGGCAAGGTCGCGCGCCTCCGGATCTTCCCCGACGCCGACGGCCGCTTCGATCGCTCGGTCGGCGACGTCTCCGGCGCGGCGCTCGTCGTCTCCCAGTTCACGCTCATCGCAGACACCGCGAAGGGGAACCGGCCAAGCTTCGCCGATGCAGCCCCGCCCAAGCAGGCGGAGCCGCTCTACCTACGCTTCTGCGAGGAGCTGCGCGCGCTTGGCGTGCCGGTCGAGACGGGCGTCTTCGGCGCTCAGATGCAGTTGGAGATCGTGAACGACGGGCCGGTCACGATCGTGCTCGACGCATGACGCTCGCGGAGCTCGAGGAGCGGCGAGCGTACGACTGCCGGCTCACGCCGGACCGCGCGCTCGAGACGCTCGACGACGCGGAGAAGTTCCTCCACGAACGTGGACTTCTCACCCGAACCACCGATTCGGCGCTGCCGAGCCTCTTCGAGGCATGTCACGAGGAACCGTATGCCCGCGACAGCCCGGGCTTCGGGCAGTGGCCCGCGACGAAGTTCCCGTGGTTCGGCAGGCTCGGCGCGCGTGGCCACCTCACCCTTGCGATCCACCGCGGCAAGAGCCTCCTCGTCACCGACGAGGTCGCAGATCTCCTCGATCCGATCTGTCGTGCCGAGCTCGTGCGGATGGAGACCGACGACGAGGCGTGGGGACGGCTACTGCGTCACCTCGCGGACGCCGGTCCGTCGGAGCTGGACGATCTCCAGGCCGAGCTGTCGTTGACGCCGAAGGAGCTGAAGAGCCTCCGCGCGCCGCTCGAACGCTGCGGCGCGATCGTCGCCCGCTCGATCGTCTACGAGGAGCCTCACCGGCACACGAGCCTCCTCTCTCGCTGGGACCAGGTGCACGAAGAGCCGAGCGGTGCCGACTACCCGCGGCAGGCGCTCGGCGACCTGCTCTGTGTTGGCGTGAAGGCAGCAGTCGTCGCACCCGAACACGAGCTGACCCGCTGGTTCTCGTGGAGCTGGTACTGGGATGACGGCCTCGTCGACGAGCTCGTCTCGGCCGGGCGGCTCGTCCGCGTCGACGGCCACGTGGCGGACAGCGGTTAGCACGCTGCTACACTCGCCGCACCACATTTCGGTAGTTCTGAAATGGGCCTGCGGGCCCATTTTTTATGACGAGGACAGCGATGCCGACGACATTCGAGAGAGAACGCCAGCTGCAGGACGAGATCGCACCGCGGGTCGAGCACGACCTGCCGGGCGTGGACGTGCTCGCCGTCGAGCTGCTCACGCCGTCTCGCTTCTGCGTCTTCGTCGACCATCCCGACGGCGTCGACCACGCGCTGTGCGGGCGGGTCACCGACGTCCTGCGCGACTACCTTCGCGACTACGCCGTCGAGGTGTCGTCGCCGGGCCTCGACCGCCCGCTGCGCCGCCAGGAGCACTTCGCCGCGGCCCAGGGACATCGCGTCCGCCTCCGCACGACCGGCAAGAAGCTGCGCGGCGAAGTCCTCGCCGCCAATGAGCAGAGCGTGACGGTCGCCGCCTCCGACGGCGCCGAGACCGAGATCCCGTACGCCGAGATCGTGCGGGCCAACCTGATCCATGAGGGAGCGTGAGATGACCCAGGAGATCATCGAGGCCGTTCGCGAGATCGAGCGCGACAAGGGAATCGAGGAGGGCGCGCTCGTCGCTGCTCTCGAGGACGCGCTGCTCGCGGCGTACAAGAAGACGCCCGGCGCGTCGCGTCACGCCGCCGTCGAGATGGACGACCACACCGGCGACTTTCGCGTCTTCTCGGTCGAGCTGCCCTCCGACATCGAGGAGCGCCTGCTCGACGAGGCGCGCGAGCGCAAGCTCGAAGAGCTCGAGAAGCTCGAGGAGGAGACCGGGGAGCGCCAGCACACCCTCATCTCCGACGACGACCTCGACATCGATTGGTCCGACGTCCCCGACGAGCACGTGCAGCGTGAAGATGTCACGCCGGACGGCTTCGGCCGCATCGCCGCACAGACGGCAAAGCAGGTCATCCTGCAGCGGATCCGCGAGGAAGAGCGGCGGATGATGTACGACGAGTACATCGACCGCGTGACCGAGGTCGTGACCGGCATCGTCCAGCAGGCCGGCGACCGCAACAACGTCCTCGTCGACCTCGGCAAGGTCGAGGCGCTCTTGCCGCGTTCCGAGCAGGTCGACGGCGAGCGCTACGAGCAGGGCTCACGGA
>Ga0070695_100000107_pt1 | contig 36673 bp, 23 predicted proteins | sample KBSK1252metaG_FD_65471 | JGI IMG/M metagenome (GOLD analysis project Ga0070695, IMG submission 65471) | Corn, switchgrass and miscanthus rhizosphere microbial communities from Kellogg Biological Station, Michigan, USA - KBS K1-25-2 metaG | ecosystem: Host-associated > Plants > Roots >...
GCTCACGGTCTGGGAGGAAGGGGCATCGCAATTGCCCGTTCAGCGCGCCCTGACCCTCCTGAACGCCGTGTGGCCCGAGTGGGCCGGCGGCGACTGGTCGCGCGTCAGCATCGGCGAGCGCGATGCCGGTCTGCTGCGGCTGCGCGAGGAGCTGTTCGGCTCACGCCTCGAAGCCACAGGGGTGTGTCCGACCTGTGGCGGACGATTCGACGTGACGTTCAGCACGCGCGACATTCTCGTGTCACCTCCGGCATTGCCTCGTCCCGCCGATGAGTTCGAAGTCGAAGAAGCCGGATACACGGTGAGATACCGCGTGGCGACGAGTGCCGACCTGCTCGAGGTGGCCACGACCGTGGTCGTCGATGGCCGTGACGCGCTGCTGAAGCGTTGCCTCCTCGCGGCGCGACTCCTCGACGCGGCCGTGGAGCCAGGGGCGCTACCAGACGACGTCGTGAAGGCCGTGGTCGAGCACATGGCACGAGTCGACGCGCAGGCCGACGTGCAAGTGGCGCTCGAATGTCCTGTCGACGCGCATCGGTGGTCGGTGCCGTTCGACATCCTTTCATACCTCTGGAGCGAAATCGAGGACTGGGCGCAGCGGCTCCTGTCCGAGGTGCACACACTGGCCTCAGTCTACGGCTGGAGCGAGCGCGACATCGTCGGCATGAGCGCACGGCGCCGTCGATTGTATCTGGCGCTGGCGGAAAGCGTAGAGCGATGAGCGATTTTCTGGCGGACCTGATTGATCGAGCGCGCGACTCCGGGACGGGACTGCAGCGGCGCCGCCCGTCACTCTTCGAGCCTCCTGTCTTCGAGCCTCCTGTGGACGCGCCGGGGCTGGACGGGCGGCTGTCGAGGCCGCGACCCGACCGGACACTGAATGAAGATGACGGCGTGGCGGAGGCCTGGACGGTGGAGGCCGAACCGCCTTCGCCGCCGGCCGTTGTGGCGCCGCGTCGAACGACCTTGCGGCGGTCCCCGTCACGCACGGCAAGGAACAGAAGCCCGGAATCGACGAGCGCAGCGATGCCCGACGTCGAGGGGTCAATCGAGCCAGCAGGAGGACCGCGACTCGATGGAGGATCGGTGCCTTCCGCAGAACTGCCAGCGGCGAAAGTCACGGCGACGCCGCGGGCCGCGCGATCCCTCCAGACGGTCGTCGAAGAGCCGGGGACGCGCCCACCGCAGCAGCCGTCAGCGAGGCCAACGCGGGAGGCCTCGGTCAGAAACGGTGTGCCGCCCGTCGCCCGTCCGGAATTGGCTCCGGTTGTCCCATCGACAGGGAGGCCTGCAGTGCGGAGCGATCGATCGAGACAAGCGGCCGCGAACGAGGAAGCCCCCGCACGGCGAGACGCGAAAACGACCGTGACCGCCACTGCTGTCGTCCTTCGGCCGCCTATGCCGGTGTTGCCCCGTCCCGACGCGCGTCGATCCGAGCGGCCGGCGCCGGCGATCGGACGTGAGACTCCGCCGGCTTCCCCCGCAACGATTCAGGTGACCATCGGGCGGATCGAGGTTCGGGCCACACCGGCGCCAGACTCGCCGGCTAGGAGCTCGCGAGCGACGACGCCGGCCTTGAGCCTCGAGGACTATCTGCGGCAGCGAAGCGGCGGCGCCACGTGAGCAGCCCTCTCGCCATCGCCGCGGTGACGGCGGCGCTGAAGGACCTGCTGAACGACGGGTTGCTGAATCACGACCTCTCCTCGATCGGGAGCTTCACCGTGACGGCGCTGCCGCCGGACCGGATCACCACCGGCCAGACGGAGCCGAATCAGCTGAATCTCTTCCTGTACCAGATGACGTCGAACCCCGGCTGGCGCAACGTGGACCTGCCGTCGCGCGATTCGGGCGGCGGCCGAGTGACCAACCCGCCCCTCGCCCTCGATCTCCACTACCTGCTCACGGCGTACGGGTCGAAGGACTTGAACGCCGAGATCCTCCTCGGTTACGCGATGCAGCTGCTGCACGAAACGCCGGTGCTGTCGCGCGGGCAGCTCCGCGTGGTGCTCGGCGGAACGCCGCTCGTCGACGGCACCATTCTGCCGTCGCCGTTCGGCACGTTGTCGGCGCTCGATCTCGCGGATCAGGTCGAGCTCATCAAGATCACGCCGGTCTTCCTGAGCTCGGAGGACCTGTCGAAGATGTGGACGGCGATGCAGGCGCGTTACCGGCCGACCATCGCGTATGTCGCCTCGGTCGTGCTGATTGAGGCGACCGGTCCCACGCGGATCGCGCCGCCCGTGCTCAAGCGCGGCCCCGCCGACGGCGGCCCGGTCGCCGTCGCCGCTCCGCTGCCGACGCTCGCATCGGTACGCCCGGCGGTGTCCGCTCTCCTGCCCGCCATCCGCCTGGGCGACGACCTCCTGATGGCGGGCACGAACCTGATCGCGCAGGGCACGCTCACCGCCGTCTTCGCGCACGCGCAATTCGATCTCGTTCGGGAAATCGCGCCGGCTCCTCCCGCCTCGCCGGCCGCGCTCAGCGCGCACGTGCCGTCCGTCGCCGACGATGCGAATGCGATGGACGAGTGGGCGAGCGGTCTGTACACGGTGGCGCTGCGGGTATCGCGGCCCACCCTGCCGCCGTGGTCCACTAACGGCGTGCCCATCGCGCTCGCGCCTCTCATCACCATCGCCCCGCTCACGGCGGCGCCCGGCAACATCACGGTCACGATCACGTGCACGCCGCGTCTGCGCCGAGAGCAGGAGGCGCACACCGTCCTCGTGTTCGGGTCTCAGTCGGTGGCGCCGGCTTCGATCTCGACGCCCGCCAATCCGCTCCTGCCGACCACGCTGACGTTTAACGTGCCGGCGGTGACGGCGGGCGAGTACGTCGTGCGGCTCCGCGTCGGCGGCATCGACAGCCTGCCGGTGACGCTGAGCGGGTCGCCCGCCGTGTTGAACTTCGATCCACAGCAGAGGATCACAGTCGCATGAGCACCACGCCCTGGCAGGAACAGAACAACCGGTACCTCGCAGCTTCGCTGCAGTGGCTGCGCCTTCGTTTGCAGCAGCTCGCGCCCGAGGAACACGTTGTCTCCGCGCCCAGTGCGCCGGCGCCGTCGCCGCCGCCGGTCGAGCCGAACGCTACGCCACCCGGACGATTTTCGCGCTGGCTGGGCGGGAATCCGCCGCCTCCGACCCGTGATACCCTGCCCCTTCCCGACGGCGAGCGGGCGCCGGGCGACGATCGCCTCAAGGCGGCGGCGGCCGAGCGCGAAGCGAGCGCGGCAGGCATGGATCAGCCCCCCGCCCTCGTGCTCCTGGCGCAGCGCCTGGGCATGTCGACGTTCGAGCGTGACACCCTGTTGCTGTGCGCGGCGGTCGAATTCGACCCCGCGTTCGCGGCGGCGTACGCGCGGGGGCACGGCAACATGGCGCGCAGCCATCCGACGTTCGGCCTCGCTTTGGCCGCTCTCGACGATCCGGCGTGGGACGCGCTGTCCGCGCATCGCCCGCTTCGCCGCAGCCGTCTCATCGAAGTCTCTCAGCCGGGAGCGACGCCGCTGACCTCGAGCCCCGTTCGCGTCGACGAGCGGATCGTGAACCTGCTCAAAGGGCTGAACGTACTCGACGACCGGCTGGCGACGCTGCTGACTCCCGTCGGTGACGGCCAGGGCGACGCGCTGTCGGGATCACAGCACACCGTCGTCGACACGATCCTGCGGCAGTTGCGCGACGCCGCGGCGGAATCGGTGCTGCCGGTGGTGCAGCTGATTGGCGCCGACGCCGGCGGCAAGATTGCGGTGGCGCACGCGACTTCGGTCACGCTGAATCGGCGGCTGTACCGGGTCGGCGCCGAGGCGCTCCCGCCGCAGGTGGCAGAGATCGAGACCCTCGCTCGCTTGTGGCAACGCGAGACCGTGCTGCTCCCGGTAGCGTTGTATCTCAACGCCGAGAACGTGGAAGGCATGTCCGCCGATATCCAGGCCGCGTTCCACCGCTTTCTGTCGCGAGGCGTCGGCCTCGTGTTCGTCGGCGTGCGCGAGGTGCCGGTCCGATTCAACGGACCGAGCGTCTCGGTGGATGTGAAGAAGCCGACCGCCGCTGAACAATACGACGCGTGGATCGCGCTCGTGCGTGAGCGCGCTCCAGACGAGGCGCCCGCGCCGATGGCCGAGCGTCTGGCCGGCCAGTTCGACCTCAACCTCGGCGACATCCGGGAAGCGACGACGGCGGCATTGAAGCTCCCCGCGACGCAGGGCGCGGTCTGGGAGCGGATCTGGGACACCTGCCGCGACCGCACGCGTCCCCGGCTCGACTCACTGGCGCAGCGCCTCGACGTGAAAGCGACTTGGGACGACCTCGTGTTGCCCGACGAGCAGATGACGCTCATGCGCCAAATCGCCGGGCAGGTACGCGGCCGCCACACCGTCTACGGCGAGTGGGGGTTCTCGCTCAAGATGAACCGCGGCTTCGGCATCACTGCGCTCTTCGCCGGCGAGAGCGGCACCGGGAAGACAATGGCGGCGGAGGTCATCGCCAACGACCTGCGCCTCAACCTCTATCGGATCGACCTGTCCGCCGTGGTCAGCAAGTACATCGGCGAGACGGAGAAGAACCTCCGCAAGCTGTTCGACGCGGCGGAGGAGGGGGGCGCGATTCTCTTCTTCGACGAAGCTGACGCGCTGTTCGGCAAGCGCAGCGAAGTCAAGGACAGCCACGATCGCTACGCGAACATCGAGATCAACTACCTGCTCCAGCGGATGGAGTCGTTCAGCGGCCTCGCGATCCTCGCCACCAACATGAAGATGGCGCTCGACCCTGCGTTCATGCGGCGCTTGCGCTTCATCGTCAACTTCCAGTTCCCCGGCCTGAAGGAGCGGAAGCTGATCTGGAAGAAGGCCATCCCGGAGCAGACGCCGAAGGAAGCGGTCGACTACGATCGCCTGGCGCGGCTGAACGTCACCGGCGGCAACATCCACAGCATCGCCGTCAACGCGGCGTTCCTGGCCGCGGCCAACGACACGCCGGTGACGATGCCCCTGCTGCTCTCGGCGGCGAGGACCGAGCTGCGCAAGCTGGAGAAACCGTTCAGTGAGGCGGAGTTCCGATGAAGGAGGGCAATCTCCCCAACCTGTCGCTGCACATCGAGCGTCTGGTGCTGGCGGGTCTGCCCCTCGCCGGCGGTCAGGCCGTGCAGGTGCAGCGGGCGATGGAGCGCGAGCTCGTGCGCCTGCTCGGACTCGATGGTCTCGGCCGGGCACCGGGCGGCGGCGCCGTGCCGGAGGTCGCGGCGCCTGCCATTCAGCTCTCCTCGCCGTTCCGTCCGGCGGAACTCGGGCGGCAGATCGCGCGCAGCGTGCACGAGAGCCTGACGCGGGAGCTATGAGCGGCAGCACGCTCGCGACCGTCGACAGGTCCACCGAGCCGGCGGCCAAGTCCGCGGACGGCTCGGTCCTGCACCGACAGGGCGTGACGGAGATCGCGCGCCCGGACGCCGACGCCGGCCTGCCATTGCGCGGGCGCGACGACGCGAGGCCGCCCCGTCGCGACTTCACGCGAACCGACGTCCATCCTGCGAAGCGAAACATCCGCGACGACGACGACGATCGGGCGGCGGCTACCGAGTGGCTGATCCGCGAGCTCGCGCCGCTGCTCGGTCTCGATCCTGCCCGGATCGAGATCCGCGTGAACGCCGAGGCGGAAAGCCGGGTGAACGCACGTGGCACGATTGGACTCATGGAGGATGGCCGGATCTACCTCCATCCGGCGCGGTACCAGCCGCGCGATCAGGCGGGGCGATCCCTCCTCGCTCACGAGGCCGCGCACGCGGCGCAGCGGACGATCGTGGGCGACCCGGACACGCGCGAAGCCGAGCACGAAGCCGATCGTATCGGCGACGCGTTCGGGCGGCGCCAGCCGATCCCGCGCGCCGTGCGGCCGCTGCGGTCATTGGCGGCGGCGGGCTTCGTCGGTTCGCCCACGCCTGAAAAGACGGTCGCCCTCTCGGACTCGGTGAAGACGAGCCGCAGCCGCGAGATCGCGGCGATCAAGGACCTGCTGTCCGGCCTGTGGGTGTCGGACGGCGACGTCTTCAACGTCCTGCAAATTCTGGAAAGCGTCTCCGCGCCCGTCGCCAAGGCGGTTGTCCAGGCTCTGGAGAAAAAGGAGCGCTACTGGCTCGCCGACAACATCAATCCCCCGCACGTGTACAAACACCGCGCGATGGTGCTGGCCTGCTACGCGGCGCTCGACGACGACCAGTTCGATGCGATCGATCTGAAAGTCTTTCGCGCGCTCCCCGTCAGCGGGCTCACCCTCGCAGAGACCGAGGCCGCCTTCTATTCGTTGCGGCACCTGACCGACGGCCAGTGCCAGGAGCTGCTGCGCTCGGAGAACGGACCGGCCATCGCGCGGATCATCATGGCGCCCAGGCCATCGGCGGAGGCGTACGCCCGCCTGCGGGAAGAGGCGGAACAGGCGGCGCAGGATGAAGCCAAGCTCGCCGAGGAACGGCAGGCGATTCTCCAGCACGAGAACGACGAAGAGGCGAAGTCGCTCTTCGACCAGGTCAAGACCTTGCTCTCCTCACGGCGCGAGGGCAGCACGGATCGCGATCCGACCGGTTACGACGCGATACGGGCGCTCGACACGCTCGGACGCGGCCGGGACGAGCGAACGCGCTTTCTGTACGTCGCCGAGCAGCTCGAACAGGCCGGGCTCATCGACGCCTTGCTCCAGCTGCTGCCCTCAAGCAGCTACTTCGACACGAGGGGCCACTCCGGCACGCTCATCGAGCTCGTGCAATCTCGTCTCCCGTGGAAGAACGCGAAGCTCATCGAGGACCTGCTGTCCTACGGGCTCTTCGACTGGGCGATCCGCGACTACGAAGCGCTGTTCGCCTACCGCCTCATCACGCTCATGCCGATGGCCGAGCAGTACCGCTTCCGCCAGCGCGACGCCGGCAAGTGGTACATGCGCCTGGTCGAGAACCTTCCCGACGATCTCGACACCGGACGTCCGTATCCCGGCCTCGAAATCCGCAAGGCCGACAGCACGGAGGAGCTCGCGAAGCTGAAGGCGGAAGGCTTCGATGTCGACGAGAAGACGCTGCTGTTCAACGCGTCGCAGGTCTACGAGAAGAAACTGAAGGAAGCGGGCGCCACCCAGACGCTCCAGGATCTGGTGGCGGCGTTCCGCGAAGCCGACACGGGCATCTTCCGTGACGAGGAGGCCAAGGATCTCTTCCGCAGGCTGGTGGCGCTCGGAGGCTCGTCGCTCGAGCCGGGCAAGGAAACGCCCGGCGATCGGGTCCTCCGCGAGGCGATCATTCACGAGCTCGACCGGCTGGGGTACATCGACAAGTTGTTCGGTGAGCTGCCGGATTTCTTCCTGTTCGATGAAGCCAACCGCGTCAGCACCGTCAAGATCATGCTCGCCCGCGATCCCGCCCGCGTGCAGGCTCACGCCCGTGAGCTGGTCAGCCGCGGGTTGACCGACTGGATGGTCACGGACGGCGAAGCCTATCTGGCCTACCTGTGCGTGAAGGCGCTGCCCCAGGACGAGCGCGACGCGTTCATTCGGCACAACGCCACCGAGTGGGACCGCATTCAGGGGGAGATGAGCGAGTCGCAGCGGCAATCGCGCGACTTGAACCTCTATGTCGGCGACAAGGCGGGGACGGACCGGGCGTCGGTCCTGGGCCGGCTCGCGGGGGCGGACACGTGGACCGACGAGCAGGCGTCGCTGGTGGACGGTCTCGTGCGCATGGCGATTGCGATGACCGAGCATCGCTTCGCGTTCGATCGCTCGAAGGAGTTCAAGGCCAAAGACCACGAGAAGCTCGCGCCCCTCGTGGAGAAGTACCGCCTCTGGGACCCGAGCGCGGGACGGGACGAGTACGCGCCGGACCTTCTGAAGGGCACACGCTGGTACGAGGAGGGCATCTTCGCGGATCTGAAGACGCTCTGGTCCGGCCTCGTCACGCTCTGGAACCTCGACATCCTCTTCATCGATCACAAGATCGGTGCCAAGGTCGATTTGAACGACCTCCAGGACTTCATGGGCGGCGATCTGATGGGCGCGAAGCTGGGCGACCCGGCGAGGAAGGGCGCGACGCAGCCGCTCGCCGCGCCTGACGCGAACAAGGTCATCCTGCTGTTCGGCACCGACGGCAAGTCGGCCGAAGTCATTCTGCCCGAGCTGCTGATCGAGTCGGCGAACGTGCAGCTCGCCAGCTCCACCCTGCAGTCGGGCGCCATCACCCTTAAGAACCTGCACATCCACACCGCCTACGACGCCGAAGACCTGGGCCAGCCGACGCAGGCGCACGTGGAACTGGCGTCGGTGGAAGCTCGAGACCTGCTGCTCGCCAAGAGCAGCAGCATGATCACGGTGTCGCGGCTGGCGCTGCAGGCCCTTCGCCTGGCGGCGGGGACGGTCGACACGGTCACCGGCGGCAACAAGGGCGAGCGCGAGGGGCGCTCGGTTCCGTTCCCGCTGCTGGTGGTGCCGTTGCTCGCGCTGTTCGTGCTGCTCGGCCTGCCTGTCTATCTCTACCGGAAGATCGCCGGTCTGTTCCAGCAGGGACTGGAGTCGAACACCGGCGAGCACTTCGCCGCCGACGTCGCCGAACGCACCAAGGCAATCGAGTTCTCGTTCAGCAGCCTCGACGTCGACGGGTTGACGACGAGCGGTGGTCAGCACATCGAGCACATCGGGGTGCGGGACTTCGCGGTGCGTCTGGGACTGAACAAGCCGACGCGCCTGCGCGCGGAGAAGGCGTCGATCGAGCAGCGGCTCGCCCTGCTTCAATCCAAGCCGGAAGCGTCGGAAACGGCGGCGAAGCTCGCCACGCGCAAAGCGGACATCGAAGCCGAGCTCCAGCAGGTGGACAAGGACGAGCAAGAGTACATTCAGATCAAGAAGCAGATTCTCGCAGGCGGTCTGATTCCGTCGCAGGAGGACGCCCTGCAGGCGCGCCTGACCGCGCTGGACTTCGAGTCGAAGGGCGCCGCCTTCATCGACATCGGCTCCGTGGAAGCGTCCGGCGTCGCCGGCACGGTGACGAGCAAGGAACCGATCACGCTGACGAACATCCATGGCGAGGGTGGGAGCGCCGCCCTCGCGCAGCTGGTGGGCATGCCGACCGCCACCGATCAGGAGCTCTCGCGCCGCGCGGCCGTCGGGGAACGAACGGATCCCCTCCTCGCGGAAGGAACGGAGGGCGGGCTCTCGATCGAGCTCGGCGACGTGCACACCGGCGAGATTTCGATCGGTGGCGGCATACGCAGCGTCGCCGACATCGACAGGAAGCTGGAGGAGCTAGCCAACCTCAAGAATGCCCCCGAGATCGCGCCACTGTACGAGAGCCTGCAGCTGCTCCGGCCCAAGGCCGAGCGCTACGAGCTGATGGTGCAGCATGGCGTCTCCACGCTGACGCCGACCCAGCTCGAAGAGTTCCGCGAGCTCCGCCGCGTTCTCGCCGCGCAGGCGAGCCTGATCATCCGGTCGATCGACATCACCCGCCTCACGCTGGACGTGAACCTCGCGAGCGGTCGCGTGGACGTCGGCGCGCAGTCGGCGCGCATCGCGGGCATCCAGCTGCCGGAGAAGGGCATCGACATCGACGAAGTGATCGCCCGCGGGCTGGGCGTAGGCGCGCTGCCCGCCGGAGGTCTGCTGAAGTGGGAGGACTGGAAGAAGAACCTCAAGGACGCCGACGGCAAGGTCGATCTGCTCCAGGCATCCGGCGTGCGCAGCAAGTACCACGGGCTCCTGTTCGAGAAAGCGACGTGGACCGGGGCCTACGCGAAGATGAAGGACCGCGGCGATTTTCTCGAGGCCGGGTTGAAGAACATGACGGTCGAGGGCATCGGCATCGCGCCGCGCATCGGCCTCCTCAGCCAGCGCCTCGCCGGGCTCGAAGAAAAGGCCAAGGTGGCCACCCCGGAGGACAAGGGAAAGCTCGACGCCGAGATCACCGAGTTGCGCGGCTACGTGACGCATCTGCAGGGCCTGGCCGCCGCCCGTGTCGCCGCCTATCTGCGGCTCGAAGCGGCCAAGACCCCAGACGAGATCCAGGCGGCCAAGGAGGCCGTCGCCGAATCCGACCTCGTCATCGCCGCCGGGCTCGCGCAGTATGGCGCGTCGCGGCTCGCGCTCGATGATTTCGGTGTCCGGGTCACCGGCGCGGGCGACGTGCTGACCGACGTGCTCGGCTCGGGCCTCGACGTCGACCGGATCCTGAACCGGGGCGCGAGACTTCAGGGAACGGGACCCGGCCATCGCGTGCTGCGGCGCTTCGCGCTCACCGGCGCGAACGTGAAGGACGACAAATCCGACAGCTCGGCGCTCGGTTCGGGCGACGTCGAGCTTGGCGAGACCGCCCTCGACGTGCAGATGAAACGCGTCGGCGACTCGGTGTTCGTCGATCTCGCTCAGTTCGGCATCCAGTCGTTCTCGATGTCGCGGCTGCTGTTTACCTCGGAAGAAAAAGGAAGCGGCACGCAGATCGAATCATCCGGCACCAGCGGCATCGAAGGCGTCACGCTGACCGGCCGGCTCAGGTTGGACAAGCGCGCGGCGGTGGAAGGAGAGGGCAAGTTCCCCGGCGATTTCCGCCTCGCCCATGTCGAGGTCACCGACTTTCGAATCGACGCCATTCGCGCGCACGGGCTCGCCTACCGCGCGATCCCGGACAAGATCGAAGTCGCGATCACATCAGGCTCGATCGAGGGCATCTGGGCAAAAGGCATCTCGATCGACGTTCCCGAAACGAGCGACCTCGCCATCACGGGCTCCGCCGGCATCGAATCGATCACCGATCTCCAGCTCGCGGGCGCGGTCAAGAACGGCCTGCGACTGGAGGAGGGCACGATCAACGGGTCGGCGCTCCAGATCGACTTCCTCAAAGAAGGCGAGATCGAGGCCACCGTGGGCGATCTCAGCGCGACCGCCATGTCGATTCGCGGACCGGACGGCTGGGCGCGCTTCTCCTTGAATCACCTTTCCGGGGCCGTCAACTACAAGGACGGCGTGTTCACGCTCAGGAAGGTCGCGCTCGGGAGCTTCGAGGTGCGCAGCCTCGACTGGCGCGCCGGCACGAAGCACGTCACCGCCGACAAGGCCGCCCGCGTGGTGGATGTCAGCGTCAGCGGGGAGGTGACGACGCGCAAGGAACCGCCGGCGGCGGGGGCGCTCAAGGAGGATGGCACCCCCGCCGAACCGAAGACCGTCGTGAGCGGCGTGAGCGTGTCGACGTTCCACATCGGATCGATCGTCGCCGACCACCTGATCTACGAAGACGGCGAGCGGCGGATCGAAGTGGGCGCGGCGGAGGAAGACCTGCCGGAGGAGATGAAGGGGTTTAAACCGCTGTACATCGCCGATTTCACCATCAAGGATCTCGAGTGGGATGAGAAGAAGGGCCTGACCGGACAGAACATGACCGTGGACGTCAAGACCTTCGAGGCGTCCGCCGTCTACAAGAGCCTCAAGGAGGACGTGTCGGCCGGGTTCGCGCTGAAGGGCACCGCCATGGGCGCGACGTTCGTCGGGTCCAATTTCGCCGTCGTCTCGACCGGTGTCATCGAAAAGACCGGGGGCTTCTACAAGGGCCAGGGCATCGACACCACCTTCAAGACAGGGCAGATCTTCACCTCCTTCACGATTGGCGACGATTCCGTCTCGATGGACGGACTCGAGATCGACAAGGTCGTGTTCGGACACTCCACCTATACCGGCGACGACGGCAAGAAGGTGGAGCTGCAGTCGGCGGGTGTCGGCCACATCACCGTCGGGAAGGTCCAGGTCGACCTGGGGACGGTCAAGGACGACCAGGGAAAGGACGTGAAGAAGGTCAAGCAGATCACCGTGGACGAAATCCTGCTGACCGACATTCACGCGGACACGTTCACCTACACTGGCAAGTCGGTGACCCTCGACGAGGACAAGAACGAGGTCGTCAAGGACACGACGATCACCGGCAACCGGGCGTGGATCGACCGCTTCAAGATTTCGGGAGTGACCCACGACGTGGCGAAGAAACTGACCACGTTGACCATGAAGATCGACAGCCGCGATCCGGACAAGCCCGCCTTCGGCATCGACAAGCTGACGGCCAACATCGTCAAGCACGTCGGAACGAAGGAGACGGTCACGAGCATCGCCGGAGACGTGGAAGGCGGCACGCTCACGGGCGATAACATCTCGTTCCAGACCATTCCGCTCGGCAAAGCAATCGGCAAGGACGGAAAGACGTACGAGCCCGTCACGCGCACGGCGATCGGCGGCCAGTTCCGGCTTACGACACTCGGCCTGCTGAACCCGGTCATCACGCTCACCGACGAGAAAAAGCGCGTCACCAAGATCAGCACGTACGCGAGCAAGGACGGCGCGGGCGGACGTCTTGTCGCGACCGAGATCACGCCGCGACTCTACCCGAACGGCACCATGGTGATCCCCATCGAGTCGATCCGGGGAGAGCGGCTCTACATCGAAAAAGGGTCGATGAAGGTGAAGGTGCCGATCATCGAGCTGAAGAAGTTCGCGGCCGCGCTCAAGGGCCTGGGCACCGACGAGGGCTTGAAGCTGATGGCGGCGAAGGCGAAGGAACTGTCGGTGAGCGACCTCCACATGGAGATGACGATCGACCGGTCGAAGTCCGACCCCGACAGCGAAGACTCCTCCACGCCGGGACCGGCGTTCTTTGCGGAGCCGGTGGGCGACATGACAGGCGAGCTGGAGGTCGAGCCGCAGCTGCACCATTGGTACGTCTGGGATCCGAACGTCGTCATGCCCATCCACGAGGGCAAGCTGAATTTCGAAAACGTTCATCCGTACGCGGTGAACCTGCGAAAAGGCGAGATCACGCTCGGCAATTTCAAGAAGCTCGAAATCGACGTCAAGACGATCCCGGAAGTGCCGGGGATGCATCCCGAGCAGGGCAAATACGGCGTCATCGATTTCCGCGAAATGACCGAGGGAATCATGAACAAGCCGAAGACGCCCAAGGACCCGAACGCGAAGGCGGAGGATCCGGCCGACTTGTCGGGCCTGAGCAACCTCTACTTCGGCGGCCACCTCAAGCTCGGCAAGGGGAAGATCGGTTTTGACACCAACAAGAGCGGCACACCGGACGAGGGCGATCTCTTCGCCGAGCTCGAAGACGAACAGACCGAGGACAACGAACTGCAGATCCCGTGGAAGAACGTCGGCGAAGAAGTCGAGGTGAGCATCAAACGGCTGCGGGCAAGACGGCTGTCCATTCCCGGTGGAAAGGACTTCCCGGCGGGCAAGACGGGCGAAGCCACGCTCTCGGGGATCAAGATCAGCGTGACCGGTCTGGCGAAGCTGGAGTTTACCATCGCCCTGCACGTGAAGGAGGGAAAGATCGTCGACATCGAGTTCGGCGACATGAAGATTCTCGAGCCGGATACGAAGGGCGATTTCCCCAACGTCCAGAAGGAGCCGGCGCCGGATCTCAAGGCCGTGGACCCGAAAGGCGAGGAGGGCACGGTGCCATGACCCGCCATCGTGCGGTGCCGACGCCGGCTCCTCGCGCGGCGTCGCTCGAGCATGAGGCTCGGCGCATCGGCCGTCTGGTCGCGCGCGGCAGCGCGTCGAGCGCGCCGCGAATCGCCGGGAGCGAGGTCCAAACCGAGTTCCCGGAACAGGTCGCCGACCAGCGTGTGCTCGAGCCCGGCCGACCGCTGGCGGGAGATCTGCGCAAGGCCCTCGAAGGCCGTTTCCACCGTGATTTCAGCATGGTGCGGGTCCACACCGACGGGGACGCCGCTCTCGCGGCGGACGCGATGGCTGCGCACGCGTTCACGCGGGGCAACGACATCGCGTTCGGTCCGAACCAGTTTGCGCCCGCCACGCCATCGGGCCTCGAGCTGCTGACCCACGAGCTCGCACACACCGTGCAGCAGGCGGACACCGGGCAGCCCGCCGTCCAGATGGACCCGAAGGGAGGCAAGGACGAAATCGGCAACGCCCCGCCCGCGGAAGACTTCATCAGCATGGACACCGTCGGAGCCGAGGATGATTTCGTGCTGTTCCAGCGCGGCAGCGCCGAACTGACGACGGCCGGTGAGTCGAAGCTGATCGGGCTCGCGCGCGGGTTCAGCGCGCCCGTCACCCTCCACGTGCACGGCTACGCGAGCGCAGAGGGCGAGCCGACGTTCAACTTCAACCTCTCGGCGCACCGGGGCGTGGCCGTGAAGAAGTTCCTCGAGAGCAAGCTACCCGCGGACTCCCGGGTGGTGATCTTCGCGCACGGGGGGACGAAGGATTTCGGGGCGCTCGGGGACAATCGTCGCGTCGGGGTCAGCGTGATGCCTTCGCCCGGCTCGTTCGGCTATGTGCCGAAGATCGGGCTCGGGGAAGGATTGCGCGTCAAGCCGTTCGGCGCAGGCAGATCCAAACCCGCCGGCGACACGCCCTGGCACTGGTCTGGCTCGATCTCGGGCGATTCGCCGCTGGCGCAACCGCGCATCGACCTGACGGTGCCGCCGACGCTCACCCCGCGGCATCTCATGGACATCTCCAAACTGCAGGGCGTCGTCGGGGGCCGCGGCACCGGCCTTCGGGAGTACGGTGATCTCACGGAGACGTGGGACAAGCTCTTCCTGAAGTATCGAGGCCTCGGCGACGACATGGCCGCGCGGCTCGCGAACTCCGAGCTGGCGGGCACGCTGGAAGCGGACGCGGCTCGGAGCAATCCGAACGCCAACGACAGAGCGAACGAGGCGTGGAAGGCGGCGCACCCCAACGACACGACCATCGGGCCGATCATGTCGCCGAATCTCCTCGAGCTGTTTTCCAAGAAAAAGAAGAGGTGACCATGAGCGCGTTTCCCGGCTCACCCCGCTTGCTGAAAGGCGGCATCGTCGTGATCGACAGTGACACGGCGGCGGTCCTGCGCATCATTCCGCTCCAGTACAACCCCGACACGCTGACCCGCAGCCTGCAGATCAAGGGCGTCAGCGGCGAGAGCGGCGATCACATCGAGGCGCTCCGGCTCAAAGGCCCCCCCGTCGAGACCATCAAGATCGAAGCCGAGATCGACGCGACCGATCAGCTCGAGGGTGGGGACGCGCAGACGAAGGAGGCGGGCATCCATCCGCAACTGGCCGTGCTGGAGACGATCGTGTACCCGACGAGCCGCCATCTGCTGTCGAATCGGAGCGAGGCGGGGTCGGGCTCGATCGAGATCACGCCGATGCAGGGCCCGCTGACGCTGTTCGTGTTCGGCCCGAAGCGCATCGTGCCCGTCCGCATCACCGAGCTGAGCTTCACGGAGGACGCGTTCGACGTCTCGCTCAATCCGATTCGCGCGAAGGTGAGCCTCGGCATGCGGGTTCTGACCATCGACGATATGGGCTTCGACGCGAAAGGCGGCGGATTGTTCATGAGCTATCTTCAGGTCAAGGAGCAGCTGGCGGGGCAGAACAAGGCGGGCACGTTCGGAGCGCTGGGCATCACCGGCATTCCATGAGGGCGCGATGACGACCTACAACTTTCCACCAACGAGCCGGTACTACGGCATCGAGACCGCTGCGATGACGACGGGCGACGGCCGGGTGCTGGTCTACCTGCGACGGCGCCTTCTGCCCTCGCCGGATCGCTTCGCGCTGCTTCTCGAACACGTCGTCGCCGAAGGCGATCGACTGGACAACGTGACGGCCAGGTACATGAGCGACGCGGAAGCGTTCTGGCGCATCGCCGACGCGAACGCGGCGATGCGGCCCGAGGCCCTGACCGAGACACCGGGCCGCCGCCTGCGGATCACCCTGCCCGAGGGGATTCCGGGAACGCCCAATGCTTAAAGGCGTGCACCTCACGCTCATGATCGGGCCCGCGGTGCCGGTGCCGGCGCCGCAGGCGGTCGTCGACGCGCTGCTGAGCGTTCAGGTGACGAACGGCAAGGACAAGTCCGGCTTCCAGTTGACGTTCGGCGTCAGCAAGAATTCGCTGCTCCTCACGACGTTGCTACCGGCCGGGTATTTCGACCCGATGAGCACGCGCGTGCTCATCGTCGCGACGCTCGGTGGCTTCCCGAACGTCCTGATGGACGGCATCGTCACCCGGCAGGAGCTGACGCCGAGCAGCGAGCCCGGGCAGTCGACGCTGACCATCACCGGCGAGGACCTGAGTGTGCTGATGGACGTGGTGGAGCTGCCGTTCCTGCGCTATCCGGGAGTGCCGGACATCGGGAAGGTGTATTTGATCCTCGCCAAGTATGCGGCGTTCGGCATCGTGCCGCTGGCGATCCCGCCGTTCATCACCGACGTGCCGCTGCCCACGAAGAAGATCGACTGCCACGAGGGCACCGACCTGCACTATCTGAAGAAGCTCGCGAACTATCACGCGTACGTGTTCTACGTCGAGCCGGGGCCGCTGCCGGGCCAGAGCATCGCCTATTGGGGACCCGACATCCGCATCCCCGTGCCGCAGCCGGCGCTCACCGTGAACATGGACGCGCATTCGAACGTCGAGTCGATGAGCTTCAGCCTGGACGGGCTGGCGAAGAAGATTCTCGTGTTCGGCGTGTTCGATCCCGTCACCGACAAGATCCCGATTCCGCTGCCCCTTCCGAACCTGAACATCTTCAAGCCGCCGCTCGGCCTCAGGCCGACGCCGCCGGCCAAGGTAGAATTTCCGGATTGGTCGTTCAGCGAGCAGCTGCCGGGGCTCGTCGACAGAATCCTCGGGGCGATGGCGCGGTCGTCGGACGCGATCAGCGTGTCGGGATCGCTCGACGTCACCCGGTACGGTCGCGTCCTCCGCAATCGCATGCTCGTCGGCGTGCGCGGCGCCAGCCTCGCGTACGACGGCCTCTACTACGTCAACAGCGTCACCCACAACATCAAGCGCGGCGAGTACAAACAGAGCTTTCAACTCAGTCGAGACGGGCTGATTGCCAGCACGCCCAGGGTTCTGGTATGAGCGACGACGGCGAGGGGAAGAGGTTCTACGGCAAGTACCGCGGCACGGTGGTGCAGAACGTCGACCCCGAATTCCGCGGCCGGATCATGTGCGAGGTCCCGGCCGTGCTGGGTCTCACGCCGTCGAACTGGTGCGAGGCGTGCACTCCGCTCGCCGGTCCGACGGGGCCGCCGATGGGCGTCTACATGGTGCCGCCGATCGGCGCCGGCGTGTGGGTGGAGTTCGAGCAGGGCGATCCCGCCAAGCCCGTCTGGTCGGGATGCCGTCTGAGCGCCGGCAACGTGCCGCCGCTCGCGCTCGCCGGCAATCCGGCGGATCCGAACATCTGCATCCAGTCGCTCCTGCAGCACTCGATCATGATCAGCGACCTGCCGCCGACGCCGCTCACCGGTGGCATCATCTTGAAGAGCACGACGGGCGCGATGATCGTCGTGAACGATAGCGGCATCTACATCCAAAACGGCAAGGGCGCCATGATCACGATGATCGGCACCGTGATCGATTTCAACACGGGCGCGCTGACGATTCTCAAATAAGGGGCTCTCGACATGCCCGGACTGCTTCTTCACGTCAACGCCGTCATGCAGTGCCCACACGCGGCGCCGGCCACCATCGCGCCGTCGCAGCCGCGGGTCGTGGTGAGCGCCCAGCCAGTCGCGACGATGGGCAGCGTGATGACCGTCGCCGGCTGTCCGTTTCAGATTCCCTTCGGCGTCGGCACCAAGCCGCAGCCCTGCGTGACGGTGCGCTGGACGATGCCGTCGACGCGCTTTCTCGTCGGGGGCCAGCCGGCGGCGCTCGTGCCGGCTCCCGGCGCCGGCCCCGGCGTCTGTCAGAGCCCCGAGCAGATCCCGCAGGGCCCGCCCATCGTCGGCACCGTGCAGACGCGCGTGGTCGGGACGTAGACATCATGAACATCGACTTTCCGTTCCGCTTCGACAGCCGCGGCCACTCCGCTTCGACCGACGAGAGCGACCATATCCGCGACATGCTCGAGCAGGTGATCTTCACGAGTCCCGGCGAGCGGGTGAACCGGCCGGACTTCGGCAGCGGGCTGCTGCAACTGATCTTCGCCCCGAACAGCCCGGAGCTCGCGGCGACGGTGCAGTTCACGCTCCACGCGGCGATTCAACGCTGGCTGGGTGACGTCATCCAGATCCAGGACCTCGCGGTGACCGCTGTCGATTCGACGCTGACGCTCGATCTGAAGTACGTCATCCGGCGCACGAACGAAGAGCAGACGGTGGCGCTGACGCGCACCGTCTGATTCGGAGGCAGTATGAGCCTTTGCTGCGAGCAGGACGACCGCCGCGACGCGGTGAGGCGGATGAACGGCCGGAACGGACTCGACTACGTCGAGGTGAGCGACGACCAGCGGACCCTGACCGTGTTCTTCCTCGGCAAATTGCCGAAGGCGGTCCCGTTGGGCGCGTTCGACGTCGGCGCGTACCTTCGAGTCGAGGGGGGGCGGCGCGTCACCGATATCCAGATCACCAGCGCGGAGGCCGTGGTCGACCCCGACCCCGAGAAGGACGACTTCCTCGTCGTGAAGCTGGACAAGTACGGCGACTTCTCGACCTACACGCTGCGGCTCAGCGGCGTCGAGAACATCGACCCCCGCTACGATCACGTGGACTTCTCGTTCAAGGTCGATTGTCCGTCCGACCTCGATTGCGCGGCGGCGTGCATCTGCGAGCAGGCGGTGCCGCCGGAGCCGGAGATCAACTACCTCGCGAAGGATTACGGGAGCTTCCGGCAGCTGATGTTCGATCGGCTCGCCGTGGTGATGCCCGACTGGACGGAACGTCATGTGCTTGATCTGGGCGTGGCGCTCGTCGAGGTGCTCGCCTACACCGGCGACTATCTGAGCTACTACCAGGACGCGGTGGCGACCGAAGCCTATCTCGATACGGCGCGGCAGCGCATGTCCGTCCGGCGTCACGCGTGCCTCGTCGACTATGTTCTGCACGAGGGTTGCAACGCCAGAGCGTGGGTCTGCGCCGAGGTGAGCAGCGGCGAGGTGTCGCTCGACCCCGGAGAGGTGGCGTGCATCACTGGGCTCAACAGCGCGCTGTCCGCGCGGCAGAGCGTGCTCACGTGGGACGAGCTCGCCGACACGCCGTCAGACGCCTACGAAGTGTTCGAGCCGCTCGTCGCCGATCGATCGAAGCCGATTCGGCTCCGCGCGGCGCACAACGAAATCCACTTCTACACGTGGGGGGGAACGGAGTGCTGCCTGGAACGTGGCAGTACGTCGGCGACGCTGCTCGACGAGTGGGCGGGATCGTCAGGCGGTGACGGTGCGGGCGCCGCCGCGAACACGAAGAGAGAGCGCGCGCTCCTGCTCCGGGTGGGCGACGTGCTGATCTTCGAAGAGGTGCTCGGGCCCCACACTGGGCTGTCGGCAGACGCGGATCCGGCGCGGCGACACGCGGTGCGCCTCACAAGGGTGACGACCGGAGAGGATCCGGTCGGGGGGGAGAACGGCCGCACCATTCCGTTCGTGCAGATCGAGTGGGGGCGGGAAGATGCGCTCCCGTTCCCCTTCTGTCTATCCACGATCGGCGACCCGCCAGACTGCCGGTACCTGGACCACGTCAGCGTCTCGCGCGGAAACGTCGTCCTCGTCGATCACGGCCGCACCCAGAGGTCCGAGGACCTCGGCCAGGTGCCGACGAAGACGACCGACGCGATCTGCGAGTGTGCGGACGTCCCCGGCGACATCGAGATCATTCCGGGGCGGTTCGGCCCGAAGCTGCAGAAGGCTCCCCTCACGTTTCGGCAGCCGCTTCCCATCGACGGCGGCGGCGCGCTGCCGAGGTCGGCCGCCGTGCTCCTCACTCAGGATGTGCGGGGCGCCGCGCCGCAGGTGTGGCTCACGTCCCAGCCGGCCGAACCGTGGGAGCCGCGGCCGGACCTCATTGCCAGTGGTGCGAACGATCGCCACTTCGTAGTGGAGATCGATGACGACGGCATCGCGCACCTGCGGTTCGGCGATGGCGAGCTCGGGTATCGGCCGCCCGCCGGCATGACGTTCGCGGGCGTGTATCGCGTCGGCAACGGGACGGCCGGAAACGTCGGCGCGGAATCGATCTCGCGCCTCGTCCTGAAGAACCGCCGAAGCGGAGCGTCGATCGTGGTGCGCAATCCCCTGCCCGCGCGAGGCGGGACAGCCCCGGAGCCGATCGCCGAAGCGAAGCTCTTCGCGCCCCACGTCTTCCGGAAGCACATCGAGCGCGCCGTCGTCGCAGCAGACTACGAAGAGATTGCGGAACGAAATGTCAACATCCAACAGGCGTCGGCGGAGCTCCAGTGGAGCGGCAGCTGGTACGAAGCCGACGTAGCCATCGATCCGGTGGGGCGCGAGGACCCCGGCAGGCGGTTGCTCGCCAAGATCGAGCGAACTCTCGAACGGTACCGCCGCATGGGTCACGACCTGAACGTCGGGCCGGCTGCGTACGTGCCGCTCTACCTGCGGCTCAACGTGTGCGCGCTCCCGCACTACGAGAGGGCACACGTCAAATCCGCGCTGCTCGACGCGTTCAGCACGCGCACGCTGCCGGGTGGCAAGCGTGGGTTCTTCCATCCCGACAAACTCACGCTCGGCGAGGGGATCTATCTGAGCCAGATCATCGCGACGGCGCAGGCGGTCGCCGGCGTCGAGTCCGTCGAGGTGACGGCGTTTCACCGCCTGTTCGAAACGCCGAATCTCGAGATCGAGAACGGTGTGCTGCCGCTCTCGGCGTCGGAGATTGCGCAGCTCGACAACGACCCGAACGTTCCCGAACACGGCACGCTCGACATTCGGATGGGTGGGGGCAACTGACATGGCGACCAAGCCCTGCGGCTGCACGACCGAGACCTGCGGCTGCTGCGAAGGCACGCGAGTGCTCACGCCGATGCCGACGTCCAATCGGCCCGGCCTTGACGCCTTGCGCTACCGCGTCGGCACGCACGGCACCTTTTTCGAGAGCATGAAGGCGCGCCTCGCGGCCATGGAAGTGGTGGCGCCCGGGGCCGACGGACGGACGCTCGAGACGTACCGGCCTCTGCAAGGCCTCACGACGCGTGATACCAGCGACGCCGCGATCGCGCTGCTCGACGCCTGGGCGACGGTCGGCGACGTGCTCACGTTCTACCAGGAGCGGGTGGCCAACGAAGGCTACCTGCGTACCGCCACCGAGCGCCGTTCGGTCCTCGAGCTCGCGCGGCTCGTCGGCTACGCGCTCCGACCGGGCGTCGCGTCCACCGTGTTCCTCGCCTACACGCTCGAGGACAAACAGCTCGAACCGGTGACCATTCCCACCGGGGCGCGCTCTCAGAGCGTGCCCGGGCCGAACGAGCAGCCGCAATCGTTCGAGACGAGCGAGGAGCTGGTCGCCCGCACCGAATGGAACAACCTCCAGGTGCGCCTCAAGAAACCGCAGAACATCACGCTCGAGAACGCGCTCGGCGTCGACACGATGTACATCGCCGGCATGACCGCCAATCTCAAGAAGGGCGATCTGCTGCTGTGGGGTTTCGGGGACGACGGGGATCCGTCGGTGGTGCGAACGGTGGACACCGCCTCGGTCCAGTCGGAGAGCGACCGGACCGAGGTGCATTTGCACCCGGTGGCGCCGGCCGTCGTGGCGGCGCTGCCCGCGCTCGTGGCCTTCGTCGCGGCGGCGACGCCGTTGACGGCCAAGACGGAGCAGACTCCGGAAGGCCGGATGCTGCTTGAGGCCGACGAGCTCCTGAACGCGGCGTACAAGGGATTGCCCTCGTCGCCGACTACTTGGGCGGACACGCTGAATGGCGCCGCCGACGGACCGGTGCCGCCGCCGTTCGCCCAGTTCGTGCAAACGCTCGGCGAGAGCGTCAAGGCGGCCCTCGCCACGCTGCCGCTCGCTCCGCCGCCGACCGTCACCGATCCGTCGCAGTTTGTCGGCCACCTGCTGAAACCGCGCGTGCCCCAGGCCGCCAGCGCTCTGCGACTCAGTCGCAGCCTGGGCGCCGCCTTCCAGAGCGGCGCCGATCTGCAGCCGCAGCTCCTCGTCAACTTCGTGCCGGAGCTGAAAGACACCTTCTACCTGGCCTGGGCCAACGCGGCGGTCAACCCCACCCCGCCCGCCCTGAAGGCCGTGTACGTGTTCCGCGCGAGCGCGCCGCTCTTTGGCTCGAGCGTTGCGAAGCAACCGCTGTACTTCACATCGGACAGCGACCAACCGCCGGCTCACCTCAAGGGGCAGCTCATGCCCCAGAGCTCGTGGCTCGAGTGGTCGCTCGAAGGCGAGAGCGAAACCGGCATGTTTCTCGATCAGGCCCATGAAGAGATCCTGCCCTCGAGCTACGTGATGATCCAGCGCGCGACGTCCGCGGACGCGGTCCATCTCGTTCGCGACGTGCGGCGCGTGGCCGCTGCGCAGACGGCGCAGCGCACCGCCTACGGCCTCAGCGGCAAGACGACGCGGCTGGCATTCGAGAAGCCCTGGTGGTTCGGGATGAGGGATTCGATGTCCACGCTGCGCGCGACGCTCGTGTACGGTCAGAGCGAGCGCCTGTTCCTGGCGGACGAACCGGTCTCCGACGAGGTCAAGGGCCGGGAGATTCCGCTCGGGTGCCTGTACAACGAGCTCACGTCGGGCCGCTGGGTCATCTTCTCCGGCGAGCGCGCCGACATCCCGGGAGTCTCCGGCGTCAAGGCGAGCGAGCTTCTGATGATCTCGGGGCTGCGCCAGGACTACGACCTGAGTCTCCCGGGCGACACGACGCATACGACGCTGCTGCTCGCCACCGACACGGCGTATGCCTACAAGCGCAACACACTGACGATCTACGGAAACGTGGTGAAGGCGACGCACGGCGAGACCCGCCGCGAAACGCTCGGGGCCGGCGACGCCAGCCGACCCCTTCAGTCGTTCAGCTTGAAGCAGCCGCCGCTGACCTTCGTCCCCGCTCCGGTGCCGGCCGGCGTCGAGTCCACCCTCGCTGTGTACGTAAACGAGGTGCAATGGCACGAGGCCGACACGTTCGCCGACGCGAAGCCGAAGGATCGTGTGTTCATCACCAAGACCGACGATACCTCGAACACGACGACCATCTTCGGCAACGGCGAGGAGGGAGCGCGCCTGCCCACCGGCGTCGAGAACGTGAAGGCCGTGTATCGCAATGGCCTCGGCCGGCCCGGCAACGTGATCGCCGACCAGATCAGTCTCCTGCAGACGCGGCCGCAGGGCGTGAAGAGCGTCATCAATCCGCTGCGCGCGTCGGGGGGCGCCGACAAGGAAAGCCGCGACCAGGCGCGCGAGAATGCGCCGCTGGCCGTCATGTCGCTCGATCGCCTCATCTCCGTTCAGGACTACGCCGATTTCACGCGCACATTCGCCGGCATCGGAAAAGCCGACGCTCGCCGCGTCAGCGACGGCCACCGCGAGCTCGTGCACGTCACGATCGCCGGCGCCGACGACATCCCCGTCGACCCCGTCTCCGATCTGTACCGGAATCTCGTCATCGCGCTGCGCCGCTACGGCGACGCGGCCGTCCCCGTCCAGGTCGGGCTGCGCGAGCTGGTCGTGCTGGTCTTGAGCGCGAACTTCCGACTGGCGGCGGACTATCAGTGGGAACCGGTCGTTCAGAAGGTGCGCACGACGCTGCTCGACGCGTTCGGGTTCGGGCGGCGCGCCCTCGGACAGCCCGCTCGGCTGTCCGAGGCCATCGGCCTCATTCAGAGCGTCGAGGGCGTCGCGTACGTCGACGTGGACGTGTTCGGGGGCATCCCGGAGAAGATCGCCAACGCCGACGGCACGCGGCGCCTGCTGTCGCTCGAGGAGATGACCGACGCTGTGAAGCATTTGGTCGATCCGGGCGGCGCGATCGGCGCGGCATCGTCGCGCCTGAGCCAGCGCGTGGACGCGAATCTGGCGGATTTCGAACGCGGCGCGGTGCGGCCGGCGCAGCTGGCGGTCTTCACGCCGGCGGTGGCCGACACCATGACGCTCAATCAGGTTCTATGACGATGCCGTCCTCGGATCCCCGCATCGATCGGCTCTACCAGCTGCTTCCGGTTGTCTACCGGATGCGCGACGCGGAGCAGAAGTACCCGTTGCAGGCGCTGCTTCGCGTCATCGCGGAACAGGTAAACCTCGTCGAAGACGACATCGCACAGCTGTACGAGAACTGGTTCATCGAGACGAGCGCCGAGTGGGCGGTGCCGTACATCGCGGCCCTGATCGGGTACCGTCCCGTATTCGACGCTGGCCTGACGAGTGATGGTACGACGCGCGAGGGGCGCGCGCTCAATCGCGTGCTCGTGCCGCGCCGGGAGGTCGCCAACACCATTCGATACCGGCGCCGCAAGGGTACGCTGGCCGTGCTCGAGCTCCTGGCCGCGGATGTCGCGGGGTGGCCAGCGCGCGCCGTCGAGTTCTTCAAGCTCCTGGCGTGGCATCAGCATCTCAATCATCTTCATCTCGGCCGCGTGCGCACGGCCGACCTGGGTCGCGTGGATGACTTGGATCTTATCGACGGGCCATTCGATCGCCTCGCCCACACGGTGGACGTCCGGCGCATCGATTCGAGCAGCACCGTCGGGCGCTACAATATCCCGTCGGTCGGGGTGTTCGTGTGGCGGCTCAAGTCGTACTCGGTGACCTCCACACCTGCCTACTGCACGGAGAACGCCGGCCTGCACTGCTACACGTTCAGCGTCCTCGGGCAGGACGGTCCGCTGTTCGTCAAGCCCGCGCCCGAGACGGGGCCGACGCAGATCGCGCGCGAGCTGAACGTCCCCGCGCCGATCCGGCGGCTCGCCTTCTTGGAGCACGCTCGGCGCTTCTACGGAACGGACGGGAGTCTCGCGATCTGGGCGGACGGCTGGGCCGGCTTCGATCCGGATCAGCCGATCCCCGTCGCCGCGATTGTGGCCGCCGATCTGGCCGACTGGCAGTACGTGCCGCCGGCCAAACACATCGCGGTGGACCCGGTGCGGGGCCGCTTCGCCTTCCCCGCCGGCGACCTTCCGAAGAAGGGCGTGCGCGTGTCGTATCACTACGGCTTCAGCGCCGACATCGGCGGCGGCGAGTACGAGCGGCGCGTGTTCGAGCCGGCCGCGCGGACGGTCGATGTCCCCGATCCCGAGACGCCGGGCGCGACGGTGCGCCGGACGGTCGAGCCCCGGTACTACCGCGTCGGCAAGGATCAGACGTTCCACCGGATCGGTGACGCGCTGCGCCAGTGGAGCAATGACAAGCCGTGGGACGCGGTCATCGAACTCACCGACAGCACCGTCTTCGTCGATCCGTTGAACATCACACTCGACGCCGACCGTACCCTGCAGTTGCGCGCGGCGAACGGCAAGCGGCCGGTGGTCCGGCTTTTCGACTGGCAGACAGACATGCCCGACGCGTTGCTCGTCACGATGGGCAGCGGCAGCCGCTTCACCCTGGACGGCCTGCTCGTCACCGGGCGTCCGCTCCGCATCACCGGCGCCGAGCGCGAAGCGCCGGACGAGCCGCGCGCTCCCATGTGCGGGTCGGAAGTGGTCATCCGCCATTGCACGTTAGTCCCGGGATGGGCCATCGACTGCGACTGCGAGCCGAAGCATTCGGCGGAGCCGAGCCTCGAGGTCGTCAACCTTCGAGCGCGGCTTCGCGTCGAGCACAGCATCCTCGGCTCGATCGAGATCCAGGAAGACGAGGTCACCATCGACCCGATTCCGGTGTGGATGAGCGACAGCATCCTCGACGCCACCAGCCCCCAGAAAGAAGCCATCGGCGCGCCCGGATACGCGGTGGCGCACGCGGTGCTGACGATCGAGCGCTGCACGGTATTCGGCATCGTCGACGTGCACGCCATCGAGACCGCGAACGACTGCATCTTCACGAACTGCGTGAACGTGGCTCGCCGGCAGCGGGGCTGCATGCGCTTCTGCTACGTTCCTCCGGGCTGCCGCACGCCGCGACGGTACCACTGCCAGCCCGATTTGGTGGAGCAGGCGGTCAGGAAGCAGACGACCGATCTCGCACAACGGGAGGCCGCCATCGCGCGCGAGCGGATGCGGGTGGCGCCGCAGTTCACGAGCGTTCGCTACGGCACTCCGGGCTATGCGCAGCTCGCGATGACGTGCGCGGCAGAGATCGCGCGCGGCGCCGAAGACGGTTCCGAGATTGGGGTCTTCCACGATCTGTTTCAGCCGCAGCGCGCGGCGAACCTCCGAGCGCGACTGGAGGAGTTCACGCCGGCCGGAATGAACGTCGGCCTCATTTTCGCCACCTGATGCTGTCCGAGCGGCTCACGTTGTGACGGACGAACCTGAGAAGGACAATCGACCATGAAGGGCGACTTCACCCGTAACACATTCGATCCGACAAAGCACTACAGCCGCGTGCTTATGCAGCAGGGACGTGTCACGCTGGACGCGGACAGCAACGAACAGACCGCCATCCTTCTTCATTACTTACGGACCCTGACGCGCGACCTGATCGGTCCCTACGCAGCACCCGCCGAGGACGTGGGGTTCCAGCTGAGCGGCGTGGCCGGCGCCCTCAACATCACCGCTGGCCGTTACTACGTCGGTGGGATCCTCGTCGAGAACGACGAGAACTGCCTGTACAGCGCGCAGCCGTACTGGAAGCTCCCGCCGGACGACGGCTTGCTGAAGGACATGAAAGACCAGACGGGCAAGGTGTTCTGGATCTATCTCGACGTCTGGGAGCGGCACGTCACGGCGATCGAGGACGATTCGATCCGCGAGTCGGCGCTCGGCGGTCCCGATACATGCACCCGGGCGCAGGTGGTCTGGCAGGTGAAAGCGCGGCTCGCGCCCAACGTGACGATCGAGAAGAATGGCGAGCTGTCCGGGTCGACATGCAGCACGCCCCTGGGCGATCTTGTCTCGGTCAGCAGAGCGCGGCTCGCCGCGAGGGTCGACCCGGGGCACAAGGTCGAGGACGCGTGCGTCACGCCCCCGGACTCGAAGTTCCGCGGCAGGGAGAATCAGCTCTATCGCGTCGAGATTCACGACGACAGCGACTCGGGACAACCGACGTTCAAGTGGTCGCGCGAGAACGGGAGCGTCGTGACGCCGTGGCTCGGGACTGAAGGCAACGACCTGCGGGTGGCGCACACGCGGGGATTCTCGGCGGGGAGCTGGGTGGAATTGGCCGACGACGATCTCGAGCTCCAGGGCAAGCCCGGTGTCCTCGTCAAGCTGACCAAGGTGGAAGGAGACCTTCTCTCGGTCGATCCGGCCAGCGTGCCCACGACCAGCGCCCTCGCGTGGAGTCCGAAGCTCGTGCATCCCAAAGTGCGCCGCTGGGATCAGCGGGCGAATGAGCGCACTACGCTCATACGCGGAGGCGTGCCCGTGAAGGAACGGACGGCAACCGACCCGCTGTGGATCGATCTCGAAAATGGCGTGCAGATCGAATTCTCGGGAGAGTGCCGGACGGGAGACTATTGGCTCATTCCTGCTCGGGTAGCGGGGGGACGCATCGAATGGCCGACCTCTTTAGACGCGGCCGGCAAGGAGGTGGCGGACGCGCTGCCCCCGCACGGGGTGGAACATCACTATGCCCCGCTCGGTTTCGTTTCGTGGAAAAATCAGAAGATGAGTCTTGCGTCGTGCACTTGTCTGTTCTTGCCGGCCCGGAGCTGTTTCAACGGCGGCGCGAATCTCCAGCCGCCAAAGGAGGCGATCGCGATCGGAATGGCGGGCGAACCTACCCCGCCGAGGAGACCGAGAGGTAGGAAAACACCCAACCGGTAGCATCCATAAGGGGCGTCATCGAGGTTCAGGTTCGCGAGTGGACCACGGGGTAAGGACACTTTGAGCTTGACGCGGCGAGGGCGCTGGCTGGAGATATCGCGCCGGGAGAGAGGCGTGAGGCGTCCGACGCGTCGCCTGCAAGTGATGGACCCCCGGACGGATCGGAGATCCGCAATGAATGATCGCCGACACAGTGATGTTCGACGATCTCCGGTCGTCTTCTCGATGGCCTCCTGGACAGCAGGTTGATCGAGACGCAATTGGGTTTGCGCGGGTATCTATCGTTCTGACTAGCTCGAACTGGAAAGGAGCTCATATGGCACGCCCTCGCAGCAGTCGGTCGCATAAGGCCACCCCAGCGACCCTAACCCGCAAGCCTCTGTGCCGGAATCTGCCCCGGCCGGTTCCCCAACTCCCTGCGAATGTGATGGCCGACCCACGTCGAGCAGCGGCGATCCTTAGGGCGCGCTCGAAGTGGGTGAACGGAACGGTCCTACACTATTGTTTCTTCGGAGCGGGCGCCCACTTCTCGGTGCCGAAGGTTCAGGCGGATGCGATCCGTGGCGCGTTTGCCAAATGGAAGGCGGTTGGAATTGGCCTCGAGTTCAAGGAAGTCGGTCAACTCAGCGAGGCCGAAGTCAGAATCGGCTACTCAACGGCGGATGGCAGCTCGGCCTCGGCGGTCGGCCGCGACGTATTGAATGTTCCGCTCAGCGAGCCGACGACGGTGTACGGCTGGGACCTGACCACGGCCTACGGCAGCGGCACCGCGCTCCACGAGCTTGGACACGTGATCGGTATGGAGCACGAGCACCAGAATCCGTTCGCGGGAATTAGATGGCACGAGCAGGCGGTCTACGATGCGCTGGCGAAGCCTCCGAACGGGTGGGACCACGACACGACCTTTCACAACATCTTGGAGAAGCTCTCCCCACAGCAAGTTCAGGGTTCGTCGTGGGACCCCGACTCGATCATGGAATACGAGTTCGAGCCGGGTCTCATCGACGAACCCGAGAAATATGATGTTAACGGCCTGGTTCCGCCAGGAACGCTGTCGAACGCCGACAAGCAATGGGCTGTCAAGTGGTACCCGGGGTTGAAAGCGGCGCTGACGACGCTCGAGCCGTTCCAGACGGTGGCCGTTGACCTCGCCGCTGGCCAGCAGGTCGATTTCGCAATCAAACCCACGTCGTCTCGGAAGTTCAAGATAGAGACGAAGGGGGCGTCGGACACGCTGCTCGTGCTCTTCGAGGACATCAACGGTGTGCCGCGCTACCTGTCCGGCGACGACGACAGTGGTGAAGACCGGAACGCGAGCATCACCTACAAGCTTTTCCAGGGCCGGAGTTACATCGTGCGACTTCGTCTCTATTATCCCGGCCAGTCGGGCAAGACGTTGCTGATGTATTTGTAGCGCGGCTGACTCCGGCTCATAGAGTCAGGCTCGCGGAATTGGTCCTGACTTGTGAGACTGACCCCGGGGAGACGGTATGTTCAAGCTGGCAGGATAGCTCGTGCCCGAGGGGGCCCTTACGAAATGGAGTGACCGGTAGGCGATTCGTCTCCAAACAATGCCGGAGAGTTGGATCGGCACGAGGTCCTCGGCGGCCGAGATAAGAAACACATCCGACTCGCCGCCGTCGCGGTACACGGGCGGGCCCTTGTCCGTCTTGCGAGTAACGGCGGGCAGGCCCAGGCTCCTGCCGAAGCCGAGTATGCCGTTGCCCGCGCCCGAGTCGTAGGACAGGCTCAGCTGCGGGCCGAAGTCTCGTTCACCGCCACCCTTGTGGAAACTGCTTGACGGTCAGAACCACGCCTCCAGGCTCTTCTCCCAACCAAGAGCACACCTACTTTGTTAGTCCCGACAAACCAGCAATCAAGAATGATGCGAGGACGTAGCCCATCAATTTGTGAAAATAAAAGTAGTAACGTACCCATCCTTTCAGGTCAACGCCGTAGTGGTACTCCCGCAGCTTAATGATGGGCAGAAGCATGTCGAAACTGAACGCAATGCCATAGGGCAGCTTGTTCCGCGGGCCCTCACCTGACAGACGCAACACAACGGCACCCAAAAGGGCAAAAGCGATCACCCACCACAGTGCATAGTGAGGGCGGTAGCCGTAGCCAATGAATGCGCGCATCAGCCACAGCCAAGCCTTCTCAGGGTAGTGTGATTCTTTGAGCTCTCGATTCTTGCCCTCGTACAGAATGTCCTTTGCTTTATCTTTGTAACCACGCTTCGAAAGTGTTGAGGCTAGGTACTCATAGGGCTGTGGAGAATATGGCACGTGTCTTCCGAGCCAGTCGATCCACCACTCCGCACGGCGCGCTGCCATGTCGTTATTCCCGCTGGCGATAAAACGTCCAAGTTCTTGGTAGGCAAACCCATTGAGTTCAAGATGTTCCGGCCAAGTATTCGGGCAATGCGACTCAGACGCTCGACATACAATGCCATCTTCCAAAGTATGCACAGATGCGTTGCGCAAGCTTAGGGAAGCACCAGCCCCCCAGTTTGTGGTGTCAATCGGTCCATAACACGGTGACCCAAAGCTCAGCGTTCCCCCGACCGTGGTTCCGGTGAGATCCACGGATTGAGGGGGCAGTTGTGGTCGTGACCATGGCTTGGCCCTGGCTATACAGTTTGCGATCCTTGGCCCTTCAATAGCCAGGTCGCGACCAATGGCGGCGTTTATCAGCAAGACGGTGGTTAAGACTGAACTTTGCAGCTTGAGATCCTGCCGCACGTTCAGGTTTAGCATTCGAAGTTCGCCCTTGACGGTTGTGGCAGACATATCCAACTCGCCGCCGATCTTCGCGTTTGCCAGCCATACATGGTCAAACGAGGCGCGGCGCATTGCTAGGTTTCCTTCCACAGTGAGGCTGTCCATATTGAAGGTAGTCTCGGCATTGAAGGGGGGCTCGGCCACCCAGGATCCATCTAGGTCTAGATTGCCCCTGATTGTCGCTCCGGCTAGAACCATGGCTTCGTTCGCTCCGGCGAAGTACCCATCCAGGACGAGAACACTGCCCTGTGCCTGCAAACCTCTCATATTGAGCATGCGTCCAAAGCGTGACCGAGACAGGTTGAAGTCATGCTCGAGGATGGCATTAACGAGATTGATCTCTTCACGAAACTGCGCGCCGACGATCGTAATCCCTTGGCGCGGAATGCTCTTTCGAAAAGCGTCGTCAGACAATATCGTTGAGAGGAATTGCTGCGTCAGATCACGTTGGGCCGGCCAATCCTTCTCTGTCGCAGGTCCCGCGGAGCCGCCGTATTTGACTAGGAGATTCGCCTCTCGCCCATTACACACTTCTTTCCAAACCCAATGCTCCTGTTCTTTCCAAAGATGTGGATTGCCTGGCAGCTCCGGACAATTCGCGTTAGGTCGCGGCGAGGCCGCAAAGGAAATGTGAGTCAATAGCAGGATCGCGATTGGCAGAATTGCGGAAGGTAGGGCAAGTGAGCGAGAGCTCACTGAGGGCATATTCAATCACCGCCTTCTAAAGCGAATCAGCTTTCTTTGCTGGACTCCTGTCGGCTACTCGGGCAGGACGATGAGGCTTTACCCGAGCCCAAGCCTATCAGGTTCCCGGGCGCAAATGGCGGCAACTCACCGTGTAAGGGCAGGAGACACAACGAGCGCGGCGAGCGAGCGTTGAGGGTAACGGGTAAAACTCAATTGCATATTCGAAGATTGCGCCATGGGTGTCGGCGGGGCTGACAGAGACGGGCCGCGCGCGATGGTCGGAATTCACTTAGGCCTGGCATAACGCGGACATTCGACGGCCCGGCAGGGCCCCTCGCTTCTGCTTTGTTTGGCGAGATGGGCATTACCCTATGCGAAGGTTAACAACGCGCGTTTACTCCATGGCAGCCCTTTCACGAACGTCCGGGAGGCCTTTGATCTTCGCAAGCAGTGTGAGATGAGCGGCCTTCTTATTGAGGCGGTTGACGAGCTGTTTTCGGACCTGAGACAGATCCCGGCAGCACGCACCTACCTCAACTCAAGGAGCCGCCGAAAGGGTGCACCTATGTGGGCACGGCTCAACGACCAGAGACGCTGGCACCCAGCGAAAGTGGATCCTAGATCTTGGCCACTGGGCGCCCGTCGCTGGACGCGGGACGTTGATCTTGATATGCGCGATCAGGCGTAGAGTTGCAACCTTCTGGTTGATGTCAAAGGCAACTAAACAGGATGTCGTCAGCGTCCGCTCCGCGTCGAAGCAGGAAGGAGCCATATGCCTATGGCCCGCAGAGGTCGGCGTTTACTCGAACGGTGCCGGCAGCCAAGCCCGGCGCACCGCGCGCGTATCAGCATACAGAATTAGCGAACCGCTTTCGGACGACGACTTTGACCCGATCACCGACCTGGCGACCACCGGCTGGCAGGCGGGGACGCCTGATGCCAACCGACTCTCCGACGTGGCGAAGGTCGCGAACACGGGAAGGGCAGTACCTGCGGATGCGTTACATGCCGGCCGACATTAAGGTCGGCACACCATTCAAGGCCGGCCTCAACGTGGGCGGACTGGTCTCGGTGGTGGGCAACACCGGTTTCCATCACGGCAACCCCACCATCGGCTACGGCCGGGTGTGGCCTGTCGCGACGATGCGCCACGAGATGCTGCACGTTTCGCAGGCAGCGTACGGCATCGCTGGCTGACGCGCTGGCGGGACGATTTCACCGATCGAGACTTCCTATCCTGGCTGACCTCGCAGTTCTCGAAAGATGGGCACAACGCTCGACTGCAGGGCGGCCGCGCCGGAGCGACCGGCGAGACCCATGCTCTGGAGGTGACGGCCTACACGGAAGACTTCGTTGCCGGCGTCCAGTTCCTGCCTGCCACGGTCGACTCGGCACTTCTTGCGGCGAAGGAGTCGTGGCCGGCAGCACTCCGTGAACTGAGGACGCCGGTACCCACCTCGGCTTTCTTGTTGCTTTGGAAGCGTCGACCATGCAGGCCGCTGCCCTCGCGCCCATTCAGCGATTCATCTGCGGCGGAGCTAAGCAGTCCGAGCGGGAAGCGCTCATTAAGTGGCTGAACGCCGTGATTGCCGTGCCCCCCATAGGCTTGCCGGGTATGGGCGCGGTTCGTCTTCGACGACCAGTCAGTCACCGCTTCTCGGGCTGTGGGGTCGCCTGCTCGTCGGGGCCGGTCGGAACGCCTTAGTCGCGTCGTATGTTTCGGGGAGCGGTAAGGTCGAAGCGATTGAGAGATATGGCGAAAACGTGGTCGTGACTGAAACACGGGTTTGAGTCCTGTTCAGGAGCCGTCCTTCGCGTTCACAACCCCCGGTTGCGAACACTCTTGGCACAACTGTTTAGCTATCAGTACTTTGCAAAATTCTCGCGTGCTTATCGGGACTTACGCACTGGTTTCTACGTGTTGGTTCCGAGTTCTGAGAGGCCTCGGGGCCACGCGGATGATGCTGAAGGGCCTGCTTGGAGCGGAGTCGGTGAGCTGCGCATAGGGCGGCGCTTCCAACTCGTCCCCGGGCGGCGCCTAGCCTGTCCTTCCCTCGCGCCTCATTCTCGGCCGCACCGATCTCCGACTCGAGGTTCCCACTCGCAGGCCGTGGTTCCGGCGACTCGGGAGATGGCGACAAGGGCGTCCTCGAGCGCCCGGCAGAGCGCCTGGAGCCCTCTGAAGAGAATCGGACCAGCGCGTCCAGGAACAGGCAGCACGCCGTGATGGGCGAGGCTGATCTCTCGCCGGGCACGGGACACGGCCTCCGCCGATGAGGCTGACTGGTCTCCGGGATGCACACGATCGGGAGCTCGAGGCCGTAAGCTAGAGAGCAAGGCCATGCCCACGAAGAAACCAGAAAGCCTCTCAGCCCAGACGCTTCGCCTGTTCGTCCCGAACTACGGGCCGTTGGCCGATCGAGACGTCTACCGTCGACACATCGTCACGGGCAAGCGGGCTGAAGCAGAAGGAATCGCGACCCTCATCCCTTCGCAGAACTCCAAAGTCGAGGATCTGCTTCTCGCCCACACGCCCGAATATGTCCAGGCGCTGCGAAGCGGTCAGCCCGTCGACCTGGCCTCAACCGGGGGCGAGTGGTTCCCGGGGAGTATCGATGTGTCGCTCTCGGTTCTGGGGGCATTTCTCGGCGCCATCGATTCGGCCCTGACTGATGGAGTGGCCGGGATGCTTGGCGGCGGCGGTCATCATGCCTATCCAGACCACGGCGGCGCCCTGTCGCCCGTCAACGATGTGGCCATCGGAGTTCACCACCTGCGCCGTCGGGAAATCAGGCGTGTGCTGGTGCTGGATCTGGATGCCCATTTCGGCAACGGCACGGCGGCCTCCTTTCCGAATGATCCCGATCTGTTTCTCTTCGACTTCCACGGCCATGCGTCGGACTTCTGGCACCCGGACACGCCGCATCTCTTCAAGAACTTCCGGGACGAACTCGACGCCCGGCTCTATTTGCAGGCCCTTAAGAAAGAGCTGCCCAATGTGCTTGGTGAGTTCCAGCCCGAAGCATGTCTCTACGCCGCGGGCATGGACGTGTTCTCAGGAACCCCGAACCCTCCGTCGCGTCTTCGCATCCCTGACATCGAGAAGCGGGAAGTCTTCGTGTTCGAGGCGCTATCGAGTCGGCAGGTGCCGGTTGCTTACGTCCACGCTGGCGGATATGCCAGCCTCGAAACTCTGGCAGCGCTTCATCTGATCACTGCTCGAGCTGCACATGGGGTTCTGTTCCAATGAAGACGGCTGTGCCGTCGGCTCCTGGGTGGCCAGCGTCTGAGTCTGGACGGTTACGCCACGGTGATAGGGACGGACCGGGCGCCCGCGGCCGAAGGGTGCGTCCGCTCCCCTCAGGCACCACGATTCAATTCATCGACCCTAAGGGCACATAAGAGCAACGATTTCGGTCCGTCATTCATCATGACGTTCTCCGTCATGATGAGTCTGGTTCCGCCCCGCAACCTGTTGATTCTTTACGTCGCCTGCAGTGGCGTTGATCTTGCTGCCTGGTCTGACCAGTTGGACGCGACCTTCATAAGGAGGACCTCATGCTGCACTCACTTTGGTTGCTAGTCCTGTTGGTCGTGCTCCAAGGATGTGTAAACCCCTACACGCGCTTCTATACGCCCGCAGATCTCGTGACCTCTACACAGTTTGTTCCGTCTACCGGGGAACCAAAGGTCATCAGAGGCGGCAATCGCGAGGCTGACGATCTCGCCATGATGGAATCCGGTCACCGGTTGCTCGGTTACTCGTCATTCAACTCGGGTAGCGTGGCCGAAGATGGAGCCGTGGATCAGGCCAAGACCCTTGGCGCGGCCGTTGTCGTTGTCTACTCGCGCTTCACCCACAGCGTTTCAGGCTCTATGCCGTTGACCTTGCCTTCCACGGAGAACTCGACCACTACAGTGTCAGGCATGGCGGGCGGTCGGCCAGTGTACGGAACCGCCACCACAACGACGTACGGCACCACCACGACGCATATTCCGTACACCGTCAATCGCAGTGACTACATTGCGACGTACTGGGGCAAGCTTCCTCCTCCTGTGTTCGGCGCCTTTGTGCGGGAACCCAAGCCGGAGGAGCGCCGGCAGATTGGAAGTAACACCGGCCTGCTGATTACCGTTGTCGTGAAGGGCTCACCGGCATTTTCTGCCGATCTGTTCAGGGGAGACGTTATCAAGAGCATTGCAGGCACGCCGATCCGAGACCTGCAGGACTTCAGTTCGACCCTGTCGCGATCCGCTGGTCAGGCGGTTGACCTCACAATTCTTCGCGAGGGCAAGGAATTCCAGAAGACCGTCCACCTCAATCGGCGGCCGTAGGAAGGCTGACCGCGCGCCCGGCGACGGCCGGCTGGCCGCGGCCTTCGACGGCGCGGTGGCGGGGTGGGATCGCAGCATCAAGGACTACGCGGCGCTCGGTTCCGAGGTTCTCCGCCTGCTGGAGGCGATCGTGAGTCGCTGCCGCTGCAACGTCGAGTACGCATCGCCGGGCCAGCCCCGCCCGCGCCGGTTTCCGTCCGATCCCTACCGGCTGCTCGCCGTGCAGGGCGGCCTCTATTGTGTCGGCAAGGTGCCCGCGTACCGGAACTTCGTGACGCTCGCCGTGGATCGGATTCGGTCGATCGAGCTCGGCGAGGACTCGTTCACGGTCGATCCCGCGTTCGATCCAAAGCGCTACGAGGCCGAGGCCTTCGGCGTGGCGTGGGAGAAGCCGGTGACGGTGGTCGTGCGCTTCAGCGCGGACCAGGCGCCCTATGTCCGCGAGCGGCAGTGGCACCCCACCCAGGGGGGGTGCGGGAGCTGCCGGCGGCCGGGTGGAGCTGACGTTCCGGGCGGGCGGGATGTTCGAGATCATGCGCTGGGTGCTGAGCTGGGGGGATGCTGCGGAGGTGATCCGCCCCGTGGAGCTCCGGCATGAGGTCATGCGGACGCTCCGCAAGGGAATCCGGATCTACCAGCGGCGCCACAGAAAGCTCACATGAGTTGTCGCCTGAGATGTGACGTCTCCTTCGACGGCACCGGCGGCGGGAGCAAACCCGGGCCCGGGACAAGGGGAGATTGATGGACAACGACACGCAAGTCACGTTTGAATCACTCTTCGAGCATGAATTGCGCGTGCTTGACAATCCAATCTGTAGGCAATGCGACGCCAAGATTCGACATCCGTTGTTGCCCTGGTTGGTTGGCCGAAGATTTTCTGAGACGACGGAGCGCGTTGTGTTCGTCGGTAAGCCGCATCGTGGTACGCCGGGCGAGATACTACCTTCCGGAATTATCGACCCGACGGCCATGGTTGCTGAACAGCTGTGGGGGTGGAGCCCTGCCTATTGGAGTTACACGAGACAGATCGCTGAGAATTTGTATGGCAGAGACGCTTGCGACTTTATTGCCTTTACGAACCTGATCAAGTGCACCAACGTCAATGCTGAGGATGGGGAGTCGACGTCGGCCGACAAGACCCTCGGTGGACACCCAAAACCGGCCAGTCGTGGACGCCTGAAAGCCGGCCAGTGAGGTAGCACCGCCCCAGGACGTTGACGCGGCGG
>Ga0070695_100000108_pt1 | contig 36621 bp, 38 predicted proteins | sample KBSK1252metaG_FD_65471 | JGI IMG/M metagenome (GOLD analysis project Ga0070695, IMG submission 65471) | Corn, switchgrass and miscanthus rhizosphere microbial communities from Kellogg Biological Station, Michigan, USA - KBS K1-25-2 metaG | ecosystem: Host-associated > Plants > Roots >...
GCGATCACGGAGATGCCGTCGCCCTCGGCGATGGCGTGACTGAAGCGGCGTTCTGCATTCACGAGCGGCGATTGTCGCAAGTCACTGCCCCATCGGGTGCCAGACGGTCTTCAGCTCGAGGAACGACGCGACCTCCCACGGGCTCTGCACGTCGGCGCGACCGCGCACGACGCGCTTGACGTTGTCGGCGGCGAGGCGCTCGAGCTCGGGCGCGTCGCCGTTCGCGCCGCCGATGTCGATGGCATTCACATCCATGTGAGACGCGAGCACGGGAGCGAGCTCTGCATGCTGGCCGGTCAGGAGGTTGACGACTCCGCCGGGGACGTCGCTCGTCGCGAGCCCTTCTGCGAGCTCGATCGCGGCGAGGGGCCGGGCTTCCGACGCCACCGCGACCACCGCGTTCCCACCCACGAGCGGCGGAAGCACGCGCGTGACGAGCCCGAGTAGCGCGGGCTCGCTCGGCGCAAGCACGGCAACGACGCCGGTCGGCTCCGGCACGGTGAAGTTGAAGTACGGGCCGGCGACCGGATTCGAGCCGCCTAGCACCTGCGGCAGCTTGTCGGCCCAGCCCGCGTACCAGACGATCCGGTCGATCGAGCGCTCAACCTCGTCGCGGCCGCTGCACAGCTCGGCGAATTCGGCGACGCGCGCTTCGACCATCTCCGCCAGCCGGTAAAGCACCTGGCCGCGGTTGTAGGCGGTCGCCGCGGCCCAGCCCGGCTGGGCACCGCGGGCGGCACGAACGGCGTCGCGGACGTCCTTGCGCGAGGCGCGTGCGACGTTCTGCCCCTCCGCCTCATAGGTGCGACCGGACTCGCTGCGCGGGAACGTGCCGCCGATGTAGAGCTTGTACGTCTTTTTGACGGGCAGCCGCTCACTCATTCGTCGAACCTCAGGTACGGCTCGAGACCGTGCCGCCCACCCTCGCGGCCGAAACCGGACTCCTTGTAGCCGCCGAACGGCGAGCCCGGATCGAAGCGGTTGAACGTGTTCGCCCAGACCACGCCGGCGCGCAGCCGCTGCGCCATCCAGAGGATGCGCGAGCCCTTCTCCGTCCAGACCCCCGCGCTCAGCCCGTACGGCGTGTTGTTCGCCTTCTCCACCGCCTCCTCCGGGGTGCGGAACGTGAGGACGGAGAGGACGGGCCCGAAGATCTCTTCCTGCGCGATCCGGTAGCTCTGCGCGACGTTCGTGAAGACGGTCGGAACGAACCAGTAGCCCTTCTCCGGGAGGACGCACGGCGGCTGGTAGATCTCGGCGCCTTCCTCGACGCCGGAGGCGACGAGCTCCTGGATCTTCTCGAGTTGCGCTGCGGAGTTGATCGCGCCGACGTCGGTGTTCTTGTCGAGCGGGTCGCCGACCCGCAGGGTTGTGAGACGGCGCTCGAGCTTTGCGACGAGCGGCTCGTAGATCGATTCCTGGACGAAGAGCCTCGAGCCCGCGCAGCAGACGTGGCCCTGGTTGAAGTAGATCCCGTTGACGATTCCCTCGACCGCCTGGTCGAGCGCGGCATCGTCGAAGACGATGTTCGCGGCCTTGCCGCCGAGTTCGAGCGTGAGCCGCTTGCCGGTGCCGGCGACGTGCCGCTGGATCGCCTTCCCCACTTCGGTCGAGCCGGTAAAAGCGATCTTGTCGATGTCTTCGTGCTCGACGATCGCGGCACCGGTGCGCCCGTCGCCGGTGACGATGTTCACCACGCCCGCGGGAAGCTCCGCCTGGCGCAGGACGTCGCAGAAGAGCAGCGCGGTGAGCGGCGTCGTCTCCGCCGGCTTGAGAACGACGGTGTTGCCGCATGCGAGCGCCGGCGCGATCTTCCACGCGAGCATCAGGAGCGGGAAGTTCCACGGGATGATCTGGCCGGCGACGCCGACCGGGCGGGGGCGCCGGTTCGGGAAGGCGTACTCGAGCTTGTCCGCCCAGCCGGCGTAGTAGAAGAAGTGGGCCGCGGCAAGCGGGATGTCGACGTCGCGCGATTCCTTGATCGGCTTGCCGCCGTTGAGCGACTCGAGAACCGCGAATTCCCGCGAGCGCTCCTGGAGGATGCGGGCGATGCGGAAGAGGTACTTGGCCCGCTCGGAGCCGGGGAGCGCCGACCAGCCGTCGGCGAAGGCCTCGCGCGCGGCGACTACCGCGCGGCCGACGTCTTCGGCTGTCGCCTGGCCAATCGCCGCGAGCGGCTCCTCGTCGCGGGGCGCGATCGTCTCGTACGTCTCGGCGGGCTCGAGCCATTCGCCGCCCACGTAGTAGCCGTAGCTGTCGGCGATTCGGACGATGTCGCGCGACTCGGGAGCGCTCGCGTACGTCCAGTCGCCGGGCACATCGACCTCGGTGCGTGTCCTGTCGAGCTCAGCCACGCCTGCTCCGGGCATGTCCGGGATGGACGGGTGCGTTGCGTCGGGCGCGCGTTCCCCAAACCCACCCCCCACCCTTGTGGGAGGGGGCGAGCTTAGGGCCGAAAGCGTCTCGAGAGTGTCTCGCCTCTGTCATGAAAGAGTGGCTCTTCAATCCAGCGTGAAGTAGTCGCCGCTCTGGTAGGCGCCGGTGCGTTCCTTGCGCAGTTGCATCAGGATGTCGTTGAGCAGCGTCGACGCGCCGAGCCGGTACAGCTGAGGCGTCAACCACTCCGCCCCGAGGGTCTCGTGCACGAGCACGAGGTGCTGCAGCGCCTGTTTCGCCTGCCGGATCCCACCCGCCGCCTTGAACCCGACGCGCCGCCCGGTCTCTTCGTACACGTCGCGGATCGCCTCGAGCATGCACAGCGCAACGGGCAGCGTCGCTGCCGGCGAGATCTTCCCCGTCGAGGTCTTGACGAAATCCGCGCCGGCGGCGATCGAGAGAAGAGTCGCGCGCCGCACGTTGTCGTAGGTGCCGAGCTCGCCGGTCTCGAGGATCACCTTCAGGTGCGCGTCGCCGCAGGCCTCCTTCACCTGGACGATCTCGTCGTAGACCTTCGCGTAGCGGCCGGAGAGGAACGCGCCCCTGTCGATCACCATGTCGATCTCGTCCGCTCCCAGCTCGACAGTCGCGCGTACGTCGGCGACCTTCACCGCCGTCGGGTACTGGCCCGACGGGAATCCGGTGGCCACGGCCGCGACCTTTACCGAGGTTCCCGCAACCCGCTCCCGCACCGCGGGCACGAGGTTCGGGTAGACGCACACGGCTGCGACCGAAGGCAAGGAGGGATCTGACGGATCCGGCCGGAGCGCCTTTGAGGCGATCGCTGCCGCCTTGCCGGGCGTGTCTGCTCCCTCGAGCGTGGTCAGGTCGGTCGTGCGGATTGCGAGCAGGAGCGCCCAGACTTTCGCGTCGCGCTTGATCGAGCGCTTCCCGAGCGACGCCGCACGCTCCTCGAGCGCGACCGCGTCGACCGCGCCGATCCGCGGCAGCCGGGCTTCCAGCGGGAGCTCGAACCCGGCCGGGAGTGCGGGCGCTTGGGCCATGAAACTGAGTCTAGTCCCGGGCCGCGCCACGGCAATTCGAGGGCTACCCTGAATTTCATGAGGATGGCGGTCGGGGTGCTCGGCGCCGTCGCGGCGGTCGCGGTGGCGACGGCGTTCGTCAAGCCTGGCCCCACGAACCCGACGCCCAACGCGCAGCGCGCAGCGAAGGTGGGGTTCAGCGATACCGCCGAGACGGTGATGGGGACGCTGGTCGGCCCCCCGAATCAGAGGTTCCTCGCCCGGATCAGGAACGGAAAGATGGGTGGAGTCGTGCTCCTTCGCAACGGTTGGCTGACCCACACCACGGCGGCCTCCGTCACTGCCGAGCTGCAGCGGGCAGCGTGCACACGCGGCGAGCCGCTGCTCATCGCCGTGGACCAGGAAGGCGGGATCGTGAGACGCCTTCCGTGGGCACCCCCGACCGAGGCGCCCGCCTACATGTCGAGCACCTCGGTCGCGCACACACAGGCGGCCGAGGCAGCAGGAGCTCTTCACGCGGTCGGGATCGACGTGGATTTTGCGCCGGTCGTGGACACGCCGAGCTCGGCGCGCAACTTCCTCGGCTCGCGGGCGTTCTCGCGCTCCCGCACCCGGAACGCACAGATGGCCCACGCCTTCGTCACGGGGCTGCAAACGGGCGGAATCGCCGGGACGGCGAAGCACTTCCCCGGCCTCGGCCTCGCCACCGGCAACACCGACCACGGGCGGATCGTGATCGACTCCGCCGATTGGAAGGTCAGGCAAGGCCTGCTGCCGTTCAAGAGCGCGGTCGCCGCGGGAGTGAAGCTCGTGATGGTCTCGACCGCGATCTATCCCGGGCTCGATCCGTCGGACAAGCCGGCCGCGTTTTCCAGCGCGATCATCAACGGAGTGCTGCGCAAGCAGCTCGGCTTCACGGGAGTCACCGTCACGGACTCGCTGACGGCGCCGGCGGCGGACAGGATCCCGCACACCGCGACGCGGGCGATGCTGGCCGGCTCCGACCTGCTCATCTTCGGCGCGGAGAGCACGAGCGAACGCGGGTATGCGACCCTCGTTCAGGACGCAGCGGACTCGCCGCGCCTGCGGGCGCGGCTCACGCAGGCGGCCGCACGGATCCGCGCCCTGAAGGCCTGGCTCGCCGAGCACGGCGGCCCGAGCTGCGTTGCCTAGAGACCGAGCCGCTCGAGCGTCGCGGTGTCGCGCCGCCAGCGCGGGCGCACCTTCACCTTGAGCTCGAGGAAGACAGCGTGGCCGAGGAGTGCCTCTATCTCGGGCCTCGCGCGGGTGCCGATGTCCTTTACGAGCGCGCCACCTTTGCCGACGACGATCTGCTTCTGCGACTCGGTCTCGACGAGGATCGACGCGCGCACGACCTTCTCCTCGATCTCCTCCACCTCGACCGAGATCGCGTGCGGCACTTCGTCACGCGTCAGCCACAGTGCCTTCTCGCGGATCAGCTCGGCAAGCTGCAGCTCGAGCGACAGATCGGTGCGCTGCTCCTGCGGGAAGTAGAGCGGCCCCTCGGGCAGCAGGCCGACGAGCTCGTCGCGGAGCTCGGGCATGCCGTCCCCGGTCTTCGCGCTCACCGGATGAAGAGCGTGGAAGGCGCCGAGCTTCGCCGCGGAGTTCATCTGCGTTGCGATGTGGCCGGCCTTGAGGCGATCCACCTTGTTGAGCGCGATCACCACCGGGACGCCGAGCTCGAAGACCCGCCCAGCGATGAACCGGTCACCGGCACCGATCCGTTCCCGCGCCGAGAGGACGAAGACGACGGCTTCGACCCCCTCGAATGCCGCGTCGACCGTGTGCTGCATGCGCTCGGTGAGCGCGTCGAGCGGTCGCTGGAAGCCCGGAAGGTCGGCGAGCACGAGCTGGTAGCCGTCGCCGTTCGCGATCCCGAAGATGCGCCGCCGGGTCGTCTGCGGCTTGTCGGAGACGATCGCGACCTTGCCGCCGCAAATCGCGTTGACGAGCGTCGACTTGCCGACGTTCGGGCGGCCCGCAATGGCGACGATGCCCGACTTCATTTCTCCGCTCCGACGCCGGCAAAGCCGGCGCCTGCGCTCCTGGTGAGCTCCGTCGAGCCTACGCTCACAGATCGAGCCCCATCCAGGGCGCGAGGCGGCCCCACTCGGTGACCTCGTCGCGCAGCTTGCGGCCGCCGACCTTCTCGTAGAAGCCGACCGAGTTCGGCTCGGCGCCCCACTCGAGCCGATTCGCGCCGAGCTCGCGTGCCCGGGCGGCGGCCAACTCGAAGAGGCGCGTGCCGACCCCGCGCCCCATCGCCGCGGGAGCCACCCAAAGGTGGTCGAGGACCGCGATGCCGTCCGACGGCGGGATCAGCCCCGCCCACGCGACGATCGCGCCGTCGGCCTCGGCCAGCCAGCGCTCCTGCGCGCTCCCGAAGTCGAGCCCATCGGTCCAACTGCGAACGAGGTCGTGCTCGTACCCCCAGTGCGCCTTCGACTCGAACGTCAGCTCCCGGAGCCGCTCGTAGTCGGCCTGCGTGGCCGGCCGCACGTGCGGCTCGCTCATCGTTCCGGCAGGTCCCACGTGTCCGGCAGCAGTGCATCAGGGCCGTATTCGGCGACAGACCCGTCGGCCCGACGGAACCAGACCCGGTCGAACCGCCACTCGTGGAGCCACTGGCGGCAACCGCCACACGGGGACGCCGTGATCGCAATCGCCTCGACGGCTCCCGGCCGCAGGCCCTCGCTCGCTGCCTTCGCGATCGCGGACCGCTCCGCGCAGATCCCGAGTGGATACGCCGCGTTCTCCACGTTCGCCCCGGCGAAAACACGGCCGTCGCGCGTGAGGACGGCGGCCCCGACGAGGTAGTTCGAGTACGGCGCGTACGCGTTCGCGGCCGCCTCGTCCGCCCGCGCGAGCAGCTCGTCGCCCGTCACACCGATCCTCCGTTGAGGAACAGCTCGTTGCCGGTCAGCTCGAGGTCGAGCTCGAAGCCGAACTCTGCGACCCGCTCGGCCAGGTCGTCCGGCTGCCAGAAGCGCTTGACGATCGTGAACTCACGCCCGTCCGCGAGCTGTCGCACCTGCAGCTCGCCCTCGCCGGCGACTTCCGGCGGGCCGCTGTCGATCAGGAATACGCGCCCGCCCGGCCGCAAGGCGGAGTGGACGAGCGCCCAGAACTCGGCGAATCGCTCCTCGGGCACGTGCGAGAGCCAGAAGGAGAAAAAGACGACGTCGAACTGCTGCGGCGGCCGCCAGCCGAAGATGTCCGCCACGACGAGCTCGGCCGCCTGCGTATTCAGCGCCAGCGTCTCGGCGTTCGCGTCGACGGCCACCACCCGATCGGCCGCCGGCACGAGCTTGCGCGTCCAGATTCCGGTGCCCGCTGCGAGCTCGAGCACGTCGCCACGCGGTGCAAAGCCCTGCAACCGCTTCTCCAGCTCGGCGACGTCAACGAGCCAGCGGCGCTCCCGCTCGGGGTCGCGCGTGTACCGGCCGCGCCGGTACCACCAGTCGTCGTACTCCGGTGCACGCTCCGCGTAGTAGCGCTTCTGCTCCGCGAGGACGTCGCTCACGCGGCTACGGGTTCCTCGAGGAACTGTGCGACGCCGCCGAGTGAATCCGCGTAGCGCACGGCCTGCGGATCAGGCCGCCGCACGAGCACAGCCGGGATGCCGACGGCCTCGGCGCCGAGCACGTCGGCGACGATGTTGTCGCCGATCATCCACGCCTCCTGCGGACTCAACAGGTCGAGCACTGACGCATATGCCTGTGCATGCGGCTTCTCGTAGCCCGTCTCGGCCGAGCACGATACGAACGCGAACACGTCGTCGAGACCGAGGCCGGCGACGATCTGGCGCAGCTCCGGCACGTGGTTCGAGAGGATTGCGTGCGTCCAGCCGTCCTGGGAGAGCTGCTCGAGCGCAGGAAATGTGTCGTCGAAGAGCGCCCACCCCACGCTCGGATCGACGTAGAGCCGCCGTGCGGCATCCCCGAGCTCGAGCGCTCGGCGCGGCGCGTAGCCGGCGGCCTCGTACGCCCGTGCGAGGATCGGCCGCACCGACGCCCACCACGCCTCCGGCTCGCACAGCTCCGGGTGCACGATCTCGGGCCGATGCCAGGGGAAGCCGTCGCGCAGGTGCGGCCGGAAGGTGTCGGGGGAGTGGCCGTGCCCCGGCTCCTCGGCGTCGAGCGCCTCGGCGAGCAGGATGCTCCATCCCGTTTCGCCGCGGCGGTGTGCGAGCGTCCCGTCGAAGTCCCAGATCAGCAGGCGAGCGCCGGACGGCGTCATCCGACCACCTGGAACAGCACCAGCGTGACGAGCGCGCCGAGCGCGCCCCCGTACGCGACCTCGAGCAGCGAGTGGATGCCCGACTCGACCCGCGTCTGCGCGACGAGCAGCGCCATGATCAGCGTCACCGCCGACACCACGAAGCGATGGTGGTCGCCGATCAGGTACGTCACGGCGACCCAGCCGGCGAAGGCGACCGCCGCGTGTCCCGACGGGAGCCCTCCGCGCAGCGGCGTCCCCCGCCCCGTCCACGCCTTTGTGGCGATCACGAGGATGACGACGAGGAAGAGGGCGACGAGCGTGATGTCGGCCGGCGCGTCGCGAACCCGGTCGAGCCCGTTGGTAGCGCGCTGGCCGACTGCGCTCTGGAAAACGAGGAAGCCGACGGCAACGGCGGTGACCGAGGCGATGAGCACGGCGCCCGCGGCGATGTCCTTCGCGAGCTTCGCGTTGGGATCGAAGGAGGTCGTGGACACGTCGATCACGCCCTCGATCGCAGTGTTCAGCATCTCCGCGACCAGGACGAAGGCGACAGCGATTACGAGCGCGATCAGCTCGAGCCGCGAGACGCCGACCGCGATCGCGCCGGCGAAGACGACGACGGCCGCGAGGAAGTGGATCCGGAGGTTCCGCTGCGTGCGGAGGACGTGGATGATCCCCTCGACGGCGTAGTTGAAGCTCTCCAGCAGCGACGGCGCCCGACCCGGGGCCGACGGCGGCGAGCGGCGTGCCGGCCGTGCGGGCTCCTGGTCCTCGGGATCGCGGGGCAGCGGCGTCACGGTCATGTCGCGTACACCGCCTCACGCGCCTCCATCTCGGGGCCGTGGTCGTAGCCGACGAGGTGGAGCAGTGCGTGGACGAGCGGCCCGCGCCACTCGGCGCCGACCACATCCGCGCAGACGACGACGTCGCCGAGCTGGCGCGGCATTCCGTCGGGCAGCGCTGCTAGCCCGTCGATCGGGAAGGCGAGCGCGTCGGTCGCCTCGTCGACGCCGAGATGCTCCCGCTTCAGCGCGCGGCTCTCCTCCGGCCCGACGAAGGCGAGCCCGAGGTCGCCGGAGCTGACCCCCTCCCCCGCCAGCACCGAGCGCACGAGGTCGACTGCAGCCGCCTCGTCCACCTCCCGGCCCGAGCGGTTGACGACCTCGACCCAAATCATCGGCAAGCTAGTGCTCACCGGCTGCGCTGTGTCCCGGTCTGCTCGGCGTGGCGCTTGTACGCCTCGACGATCCGCTGCACGAGCTTGTGCCGGACGACGTCCTGATGGCTGAACTCGACGAAGGCGATGCCGTCGACGGTCGCGAGGATCTCGCGCACCTGGATCAGCCCCGAGGCCTGCTCGCGTGGGAGATCGACCTGCGTCACGTCGCCCGTCACGACCATCTTGGAGCCGAAGCCGAGCCGTGTCAGGAACATCTGCATCTGCTCGGGGGAGGTGTTCTGCGCCTCGTCGAGGATCACGAAGCTGTCGTTGAGGGTCCGGCCGCGCATGAACGCGAGCGGAGCGACCTCGATCGTGCCTCGCTCCATGAAGGCGTTGAGCTTCTCCGGGTCCATCGTGTCGTAGAGCGCGTCGAAGAGCGGACGCATGTACGGGTCGACCTTCGCGAGAACATCGCCCGGCAGGAAGCCGAGCCGCTCGCCCGCCTCGACCGCGGGGCGCGTGAGGATGATCCGGCCGACCTGGCGCTCGGACAACGCTGCAACCGCGAGCGCGATCGCCAGGTACGTCTTGCCGGTGCCGGCGGGGCCGATGCCGAAGGTGACAGTGCACTCGCGGATCGCGTCGACGTAGCGCTTCTGCGTGACCGTCTTCGGCGTGATCTGCTTGCCGCGATGCGACCAGACGACGTCCGCGAAGATCTCGTGCACGTCCTCGGCCTGGTCGATCGCGCTGACGATGGCGTCGACGGTGCCGGGGCTCACCTCCTGGCCTCCCTCGACGAGCTCGACGAGCTCCTCGACGACGGCCTGCGCCTCGGCGACCTTCACGTCGTCTCCCGCCAGCGTGAGCCGGTTCCCGCGCAGGTTGACGGTGCAGCCGAGCCGGTCGCGGAGCGCGTTGAGCACTCCGTCGCCGATGCCGGCGAGCTCCGCCGCAACCTCGTTCGACACGTCCAGAACCGTCTGCACGAGGTCAGTGTAGGAGGCGCATCGGGCCGGAAAGGGTTCGTGTCGTAGGTCACGAACATGACTCTGTCGGCTTCGTCCGCTAGCGTCTCGGGCCTCGGGTCGTCTTTGTAACGCCGTTCCCCATGCGTCGTCACGGTCTCGCCCTCCTCTGCACGCTCGGCCTCGCCTCGCTCGTGGCGACGATGGCGTGGGCCCATTCGACCCCGCAGATCCGCGCGCAGCAGGCCCACGAGAGGGAAGTGATCGCGCAGGTCAACGAGATCGGCCAGCACCTCCAGGCGGTCGAGGACCAGGCCTGGAACGCGCAACAGCGGCTCAACCTGGTCAAGCAGGGCCTCAGGCAGAACGAGTACAAGCTGCACGTCGCGAAAGGCAATCTCCATGCCGCGCAGCAGCAGGTCATGCGGCGCCTCTACTCGCTCTACGTGAACGGCTCGCCGAGCACGATCGACGTGATCGCCGGCGCGAAGAGCGTCTCGCAGATGATCGACCGCGCCGAGTCGGCGCAGGTGCTGTCGAACCAGGATGCGGCGCTGGGCCGGCAGGCGCTCAGCTTCGAGCACTCGGTGCAGCAGCGGGAGCGGCAGCTCGAGCAGCTGAAGGCCAAGCGCGAACAGGCGCTCGCCGAGAAGGAGGCGAAGCAGCGGGAGGTGGCGTCCGAGCTCGCGCAGCAGAAGCGGCTGCTCGCGTCGATCCACACGACGATTCAGCACCTCCAGCAGCAGGAGGCAGAGCGCGAGCGGCAGGCACGGGCCGCGGCCGAGGCGCGGCTGAGGGCACAGCTCGCGGCTCAGGCGGCGGAAGCTCAGGCGGCCGCGGCGGCGCAAGCCGCGCAGCCGTCTCCGCCATCGGACAACGGGGTCGTGACGCCGCCGGTGAGCATTCCGGTCGGGAACTCCGGCGCCGGTCATCCGGAGGCCGCGCAGATCGCGCTTCACTATCTCGGCGTCCCGTACGTCTGGGGCGGTTCCACCCCGAGCGGCTTCGACTGCTCCGGCCTCGTGATGTACGTCTACGCCCAGCTCGGGATCTCGCTCCCGCACTACACCGTCGCCCAGTGGAACGCGACGCTGCCGATCTCGACCTCCGAGATGCAGCCCGGCGACCTCGTCTTCTTCGACGGCCTCGGGCACGTCGGCATCTACATCGGCGGCGGCCAGTTCGTGCATGCGCCCCACACCGGGACCGTCGTCCAGGTCGCGTCGCTCTCCGGCTACTACGCCAGCAACCTCGTCGGCGCCCGCCGCGTCCCTTAGCCGGAACCTAAGCCAGCTTTTCGCGAACGATCTGACTGACCTGCGAGCCGTCGGCGCGGCCGGCGATCTGCGGCATGACATCGGCCATCACGCGGCCAAGGTCGGCCATGCTCGTCGCGCCCACCTCGGCGATGACGTCGTCGACGATCTCGTCGATCTCGTCCTCGGAGAGGGGCTCCGGCATGAACTCCTCGAGGATCTCGAGCTCGCGCTCCTCCGCCTCGGCCTGCTCCTCGCGCCCGCCGGTGCGAAACGCCTCGGCCGCCTCGACCCGCCGCTTCCGCTCACGCTGGAGGACCTGCAGCTCCTCCTCCTCGCTCAGCGGTCGCTGCAGCTCCTTCTGGGAGTTCTTGAGCGCGTTGAGAATCAGGCGCAGCGCGTCGCGGCGCTCGGCATCCCTCGCCCGCATCGCGTCCTTCAGCTCGTCGTCGATCTCCTCGATGAGGCTCATGCCCAGCCGCCTTTGATGTGCCAGTGCAGGTGGAAAACCGTCTGGCCCGCGCTGGGGCCTACGTTGACCTCGACACGGTAATCCGTCAGCCCCTCGCGTGCAGCGACGTCGGCGATGAACTCGAGCATCCGCTTCACTTCCTCGGCCGGGAACTCGCCGATCTCGCGGAACGAGTCGACGTGCCGCGCGGGGAGCACGAGCAGGTGCACCGGCGCCTGGGGGTGGATGTCTCGGATCGCGACGAAGCCGTCGGTCGCGGCGACGTGGTCACCGTCGCGATAGAGCGTGCAGAAGAGGCAGTCGTCGTTCACGCGGCGAGGATCCCCTCCTCCGAGACTGCGGCGCCACGAACAGGCACGAGCTGTCCGAGGGGTGCCGACTCGGGCACGAGCCACGGCGAGTAGTCGTCGCCGTAACCGCGGCCCGGCCGGTCGACGAGGACGACGTCGTCACGGCCGACCTTCGAGCGCCAGTGCGCGAGGCAGGCCGCGTGGGAGAAGGCGCGCAGTCGTGCGCTCCGCTCCTTCTTCACCGGCGGCGGCACCGGATCCTCAGCGGCCGTCCCGGTACCGGGGCGTGGCGAGTACGGGAACACGTGCACCTTCGTCAGGCCAGCCTCGCCGGCCACGCGAAACGTGTTCTCGAACGCCTTCTCGTCCTCCGTTGGAAAGCCGACGATGACGTCGCTCGTTAGGTTGAAGTCCTCGCGCAGCGGCTCGAGCCGGCGAAGGTACGTGCTGGTGGAGTAGCGGCGGCCCATCGCGCGCAGCACGCCGTCGTCGCCAGACTGGAGCGGCACGTGGAGGTGGCGGCTCGCCGTCGGGGTCTCCCGCAGCGCGCGGATGAGCTCGTCGTCGACGTGGTTGATCTCGATCGAGGAGAGGCGGAGCCGCTCGAGGCCGGGGATCGCGCCGGCTTCTCGGACGAGCCGCGGCAGGCGGTAGCCGGCGGTGCGGTCGCGGTAGCAGCCGAGGTTGATTCCGGTCAGGACGACCTCGCGGTGGCCCTGGGCGACGCGGCGGCGGATCTCGCCGAGAACGGCCTCGGCCGCGCGGCTGCGCGAGGCGCCGCGCACGAGCGGGATGACACAGAAGCGGCACGAGAACGAGCAGCCGTCCTGCACCTTGACGAAGGCGCGCACGCGGTCGAGGCGTGCGTCGGCCTGCACGCAGCCGATCGCGCCGACGTCGCCCGCGACGAACTCGGGCGTCTCTTCGCTGCGGCGTGGAACGACGACGACGTTCTCCGGAAGACCGGCGAAAGCTCCGCCGGCGAGGTTGGCACCGCACCCGGTGACGTAGACGCGCCGGTGGGTACGCGCGGCGCGGGCGGCTTCCTTGCGCGACTTCGCGACCGCCTCGTGGGTGACGCAGCAGGTGTTGACGACGGCCACTTCGGCGGCGCCTTCGTGCTCCTCGTGGCCGTCGGCGAGCAGCCGTTCGCGCACCGCATGCGCGTCGACCTGCGAGACCTTGCAACCGAGAAACCGGACGGAAAAGCTCGCCATCCGCGGGATCGTAGAGCGTGATAGACCGGAGGCGCCGTTCACGCGAGCACGCAGACGCGCAAGCTCACGCTTCGCGTTCTCGACGGCCTCGCCGTGCGACCGCGTTAGGCGCGAGCTACACGACCGACTCGAGCAGCTCGGCGTGCTCGTCCTCGGGTGGGTAGCCGGACGCCCAGACGACGAGGTCTTCTCCCGCATGGTTGACCGTTTGCAGCGCCGTGCCGGGATCAACCCGGACGACGCCGCCGGCGGGCACGTCGATGCGCTCCGGCGGTTCGCCGAGGTACATCGTGAGCACGCCCGCGAGGACGACGAACGTCTCCTCCTGGGTCGCATGCCGGTGACGCCGCCCCTTTGCGCCGGGCTCGTACCGCCACACGTTCCCCCGCGCGTGCGCGAAGCCCATGATGTCGCTCAGCTCGGCGACATGACGTGCCGGCTCGCCCGGTTCGTGCGGCCGGGTGATCCAGCTGAACTCGCTCGGCTCGGTGACGCTGTAGCCCACGGGCTGAAAGTAGCTACTCGCGCTCGAGCAGGTCTGCGGCCCAGCCGTCGCGCACGCGCCGCTCCAGCCTGTGCCAGCCGTCGACCCGTGGCGCGTCTCGGTCGAGATAGCCCGACGTGATCGCACGCTCGACGGGAAGCTCCGGGAGCATCCGTTCGACGACGTCGAGCGCGATGTTCATCACCGCGAGGTTCGCGGGGAGGAGCCCGGTCGCTACGTCGACCACGACGCCGTTCGCGGCCGCGGTCGCCCTTGTTACCTCGAGCGCGACCTCGTCGATGTCGACCGCGGTCACCGGCGCGAAGCCGAGCTTCGCCCCGGCAACGGAGAGGACGCCGGATCCGCAACCGACGTCGAGCAGGCTCGTCGGCTCCAGGTCCTGGAGGAGCTCGAGGCAGAGGCGCGTCGTGGCGTGCGCGCCGGTGCCGAAAGCCCGGCCGGGATCGACCACCACCGCGAGCGCGTCGGCCGGCGGCACCTCCGTGCTGGAAGCGTCGGCGGCCAAGCCGCCGACGCCCGGCAGAGACACCGGAACTGCCTTCGGCAGCTCCCAGGGCGGCCCGACCCACACGCGGCCGACCTGGACGCCGTGGTGAAAGCCTCTCCAGGCGTCCTCCCAGCCGTCGGCGACGTCCTCGACCTCGACGACGTCGAAGCCGAGCGGAGGTTCGTCCGCGTAGACCGCGAACGCGCCGTCGAGCTCCTCGACGCCCTCCGGAAAGATGTGGAGCAGGAGCACGAGCTCGGCCTCTCCGCCGACGACCACGTAGCGCTTCAGCGGAAGGCGCTCTTGAGCTTGCCGAAGAGGCCTTCGGAGCGCTCGTACGTGTGCTCGTCGGTGTGGCGCTCGAACTCGCGCAGGAGCCGGCGCTGCTCGTCGGTGAGCCGGCGCGGGACGAGGACGTTGACGAGGATCTTCTGGTCGCCGCGGCCGTGACGTTGCAGAACCGGCATCCCGCGGCCGCGCAGGACGACGACCTCGCCGGGCTGCGTCCCTGGGGCGAGGTCGAGTTCCTCCTCCCCGTCGAGCGTCGGGATCCGGAGCATGGTGCCGAGTGCCGCCTCCGTGAAGGTGAGATCGACTGTCGCGTAGACGTCGTCGCCCTCGCGCACGAATCGCTCGTCGGGCCGGATTCGCACCTCGACGTAGGCGTCGCCGGCGCGGCCGCCGACGAGCCCGGCATGGCCCGCGCCGGTCAGGCGAATGCGCTGGCCGTGGTGGATCCCCGGCGGGATTGTCACCTCGACCGATCGCTCTTCGACGACCCTTCCGGCACCGCGGCACTCGGAGCACGGCCGCTCGATCCTCCGCCCCGTGCCAGCGCAGGTGGGGCACGTCTGGGTGCGGACGAACTCGCCGAAGACGCTCCGCGTCACCTGTTGGAGGCGTCCGGTCCCGTCGCACGTGGAACAGCTCGTGATCTCGCTGCCCGGCTCCGCGCCGTCGCCTCCGCAATGCGCGCACGCGACTGCCGCTTCGAAGGGCACCTCGCGGGTCACGCCGTGCGCGGCCTCGACGAGCTCGATCTCGACCGTTGCTGCGAGGTCTGCGCCGCGAGCGCCTCCACCACGGGCGCGGCCGCCGAAGAGCACGTCGTCGCCGAAGAAGGCCGAGAAGAGGTCGGCGAGGTTGCCGAAGTCGACGTGGCCGGACTGGAAGCCGCCGCTCCGCAGACCTGCGTGGCCGTAGCGATCGTAGAGATCGCGCGTCTCGGCCTTCGAGAGCACCTCGTACGCCTCGACGACCTCGCGGAACCGCTCGTCGGCATCGGGCGCCTCGGAGACGTCGGGATGGAGCTCGCGTGCGAGCTGGCGGAAGGCGCGCTTGATCTCCGCCTCGCTCGCGTCGCGTCCGACTCCGAGCAGCTCGTAGTAGTCGCGGTCGGTGGTCGCCATCGTCCGGAATGTAGCGACGGCGTCTGCCGCCGAAGCCTAGGTTTCGTCGTAGATCGACTCGACGAAGCGCGACAGCTCGAGCGCGGCCGAGCGAACGGCGCCCAGGGCCTTCTCGTAGTCCATCCGTACCGGGCCGACGAGGTTCACGGCGCCGAGCGTGCGATGGACGAGCCCGTAGCACGCGCCGACGAGAGCGATCTCGGCGAGCGCCGGGTGCACGAGCTCGTGTCCGAGGCGCACGAACGGGCGCTGCGACGCCCCCGGCTGCCCGAGCACGTCGAGCAGGTCGGCCCGGCGCTCGACGAGCTCGAAGAGGCTCCGGTAGGCGTCGAGCTCCTCTGTCCGTACCTCGCCGAGAAGGTCGGCGGCGCCGCCGACGTAGAGGCGCTGCTCGGCCGATTCGAGCTCCATGAACGCTGGTCTGAGCGCTGCGAGGAACACGCGCTCCGCGGCGCTGAGCCCGGCGTCCTCGAATCGCCTTCGGAGGACTCCAGTTCCCAGCTGTAGCCCGGCGACCGCCTCGTTCAGGTAGTCACCCGCCCACTGCGCGAGCCCCGCGTCGACGGGCTCGTCGAAGTGGAAGAGCCGCTTCGAAATGCCGCCTGCGGAGGTGATGACCACGACCATCACCAATTGCGGCTGCAGGAGCAGGACTTCGACGTGGCGGACATGCGTCGCCTCGAGTGACGGTGCCGAGACGAGGGCGAGCAACCGAGTCACTTGTGAGAGCATCTCGGTCGTCGCCTGCAGCGCCGCCTCGACCTCGGTGCTCGTCGAGGTCAGGTCGAGCGGAAACGCGGCCGGATGCGGTTCGAGTCGTCCCAGCAGCTCGTCGGCGTAATAGCGGTAGCCGCGTTCGGTCGGCACGCGTCCCGCGGACGTGTGCGGATGCGCGAGCAGCCCGAGGTTCTCGAGCTCGGCCAGCTCCGCGCGGACGGTCGACGGCGAGACGCGCAGGTCGGATCGCTCGACGAGCGTCTTCGAGCCGACGGGCTTCCCCGTGCCCACGAACTCTCCGACGACGCGCCGGAAGATCTCCCGCTGCCGTTCGCTCAGCTGCACCGTTTCCTGCATTTGCAGGAGATTTTAGCCGCTACCTAGGCGAGTATCTCGGCCGTCACCGCGCCACCGAGGAAGCGGCCGCGCCGGGTGAGCTCGAGAGTCTCGCCGCCGTCTACCGCGAGACCAAGCTTCTCGGCACGCGCGAGACCGGTGGCGTCGAGCGAGGGCCGCAGACCGGCGAGCGGAAGCGGTTCGTCGAGCCGCAGGCCGAGCATCACGCGTTCGCGTGCTCGCGTTTCTCCGTCGAGCAGCTCGATCTCGCGGTCGTAGTGGCCCTGGAGGTAGCGCGCGAGCTTCGGCGTGTTCCGGCGGCGCTCGTCACCGAGCGTCGAGACGGCGCCGACGCCGAGGCCAAGATAGTCGCGGCCGAGCCAGTAACCGAGGTTGTGCTCGGCGCGCTTTCCGTCGCGGCAGAAGTTGGCGGTCTCGTACCAGCGATAGCCGGCGTCGGTGAGCGCCGCGACGACGCGCTCGAAGTAGTCCTCCATCCGCTCCGCCTGGCGTTCGAGCTCTGCGCCGTGCGCGATCGTGAAGCGGGTGCCGGGCTTCGCCTCGAGCTCGTATGCGCTTACGTGCTCGGGACCCAGCGCGATCGCGTGCGCGAGGTCGTCGGCGAGCTCGGCCGGGGTCTGCCCAGGGATGCCGTAGATGAGGTCGAGCGAGATGTTGTCGAAACCGGCTTCGCGCAGCAGGCCGAAGGCACGCTCGACGTCGGCCGGTGTCGCGCGCCGCTCGAGCACGCGGAGGAGATGCGGCTGGAACGTCTGCGCGCCGAGCGAGACCCGGTTGACGCCGGTGCCGCGCAGCTCGCGCCCCAGCCCCTCGGTGACCGTCTCGGGATTCGCCTCGACAGTCAACTCGCGCGTGTCCGGGAGCGCGCGCAGCAGCCGCAGCAGCTCGGGCAGCGCGGTGTACGTCGGTGTCCCGCCGCCGAGGAAGATCGTTTCGACCGGAGAGCCGTCGTGCTCGGAGTCGAGCTCGCGCAGCAGCGCGTCGACGTACGCGCCATGCAGGTGGTCGCGGCCGGTCGCAGTGACAAAGTCGCAGTAGCCACAGCGGTGTGCGCAGAACGGCAGGTGAAGGTAGAGATGCCTCACGCCGTCACCCGCTTCGGCCGCGCAACGAGCTCGCCGCTGCAGTTCGGACAGGTGGCGTCCATCGACTCGGCGCACGGCCGGCAGAAGGTGCACTCGTGTGAGCAGATGAGCGCGTCACCGTTCTGCGTCAGCGCAATCCCGCAGCGCTCGCACTCGGTGCGCATCTCGAGGCTCACCGGTCGGCCTCCGCCTCATAGAGCACGCTGCCGTCGGGAGGCAGGTCGATCAGGCGAACGAGCGATCCCCCGGAGTGCGCGATGCCCGCCTCGTGCGCCGCATCGAGAACGGCCTTGAGCGGTCCCGGAGACGGCATCCGCGACCACTCGCACACGACGCAGAGGTTCGTGGTGTCTTCGATCTCCGACTCGCCCTTCCACCACCGCGACCGCGTCGCCGCGACACGGGTGACGTCGGGCGCCGCCGTTCGTACCAGGTTCCTGAAGGTCGCCACCGCATCGGCCGGAAAGACGACAGGCTCATGCGTGAAGCGGTAGTCCAGGGGATCGTCCCCGGGCGTCGTCTGCTCCCAGAGAACGGTCCCGAACGGGCGCAGTTCCTCCACCTCGGAAACGGGATACAGATCGATCCACGTCGGCTCCGTCAGGTGGGGCCAGGGGCAACGCATCCCGGCGTCGAGCGCCCGCATGTCCCCTGCCGCGAGCTTGATCCGCGACTGACCGTCGAGGAACACCCGAATGTTCTCGCGATTCTCGGCGGGCACTTCGAGCGTCGGCGCATCGAGCCCTTCGCGCATCAGCTCTTCTGTCCCTGGCCGATGTTGAGGACTGCGAGGAACGCTTCCTGCGGCACCTCGACGGCGCCGACCTGCTTCATTCGCTTCTTGCCGGCCTTCTGCTTCTCGAGCAGCTTTCGCTTGCGCGTGATGTCGCCGCCGTAGCACTTCGCGAGCACGTCCTTCCGCTTGGCCTTCACCGTCTCCCGCGCGATGACGCGGGAGCCGATCGCGGCCTGGATCGGGATGTCGAACATCTGGCGCGGGATCTCCTCACGCAGCTTGTCGACGAGAAGTCGGCCCCGGTCGTACGCGAACTTCCGGTGGACGATGAGAGACAGGGCGTCGACGGGCTCCCCGCCTACGAGCACGTCGACGCGGGCAAGGTCTCCGGGCTTGAAGCCGGCGAGGTCGTAGTCGAAGGACGCGTAGCCACGCGTGCGCGACTTGAGCTGGTCGTAGTAGTCGAGGACGATCTCAGCGAGCGGGAGCTCGTAGGTGAGGTGGACGCGCTCCGGGGAGAGGTACTCGAGCTTCCCGAACGTCCCGCGGCGGTCGTTGTTCAGCTCCATCACGGCTCCGACGTGCTCCTTCGGAACGATGATCGACGCGGTGACGTACGGCTCCTCGACATCCTCGATCTCCCGTGGGAACTCGGCGGGGTTGTGCACCTCGATCCACTCCCCGTTCTTCTCCCTCGCCCGGTAGGCGACGTTCGGCGCCGTGACGAGCAGGTCGAGGTCGAACTCGCGCTCGAGGCGCTCACGGACGATCTCCATGTGCAGAAGGCCGAGGAAGCCGCAGCGGAAGCCGAAGCCGAGCGCCTGTGATGTCTCGGCCTCGTACATGAGCGCGGCGTCGTTGAGCTTGAGCCGCTCGAGCGCGTCGCGCAGCTCGGGGTAGTCGTCCGAGTCGGTCGGGAAAAGCCCCGCGAAGACCATCGGCTTGACGTCCTTGTAGCCGGGCAGCGCCTCCGCCGCCGGGCGGCGAATGGACGTGAGGGTGTCTCCGACCCGCAGGCGCGAGAGGTCTTTCAGTCCCGTGACGACGTAGCCGACCTCGCCGGCCGAGAGCTGCTCGACCGCGGTCATGGCAGGCGAGAAGACGCCGAGCTCCTCTGCATCGAACCGCGTGTCGGTGGCCATCGTGCGGAGCGACTCGCGGGTCGAGAAGACACCGTCGACGACGCGGACGAAGGCAACAACGCCGCGGTACTGGTCGTAGGCAGAGTCGAAGACGAGCGCGCGCGGCGGCGAGTCCGGCTCCCCGGCGGGCGGGGGAACCCGCTCCACGATCGCGTCGAGGACGTCGGCGACGCCGTCTCCCGTCTTGGCGGAGATGCGCAGGACTCGAGTCGGGTCGTCGCCGAGCAGGTCGGCGACCTCGACGGCGGTGGCGTCGGGATCGGCCGCGGGCAGATCAATCTTGTTCGCGACGGGAACGATCTCCAGGCCGTTCTCGATCGCGAGGTAGGCGTTCGCGAGCGTCTGCGCCTCGATCCCCTGCGCGGCGTCGACGACGAGCAGTGCTCCTTCGCACGCCTGCAGCGAGCGGGAGACCTCGTAGGTGAAGTCGACGTGGCCCGGCGTGTCGATGAGGTTGAGCTCGTGGCCTTTCCAGGTGACGCGGACGGCCTGGGCCTTGATCGTGATGCCGCGCTCGCGCTCGAGCTCCATCGAGTCGAGGAGCTGCTCGCGCATCTCGCGCGCCGAAACGGCGTCGGTGAGCTCGAGGATGCGGTCGGCGAGCGTCGACTTGCCGTGGTCGATGTGCGCGATGATCGAGAAGTTGCGGATCTGTGCCTGCTCCACGAGCGGCGATGGTACTGGCGCACTCCCTTCACCCCTGGCGGCTTCGAACGTGACTCGCGGGCATGCCCCACCCAAAGGGCGGGGACTGCTCGTCCCTCCGCCCTCGCGATCGAGGCTATCGCCGAACCTGTGGCGGCGAGTTCGCGCCCTCGTCGCGATTCAGTGCCGTCAAGAGCGGGCGCGCCGCAGTCGCAACATCGTCTCGAGCTCGCGCACGCCGAGCAGTCGGCACGCCCCGAAGAAGGCCACGTAGCCGAGCACGAGCCCGAGACCGAGCGAGACGATTTGCGCCGGCAGCGAGCGGCCGAGCCCGGAGTCGAGCAGGCGCCAGACCCCCCACGCCACCGCGGCGAGGGCAGCCGACGCGACGGTGACGAGGATGAAGCTCCGCACCGTCTCGGTCAGCTCGAAACCGCCCATCCGCCGCCGGAGGAGGACGAGGAGCGCCCACGTTCCGGCGATGTTCACGAGGGACGTCGAGAGCGGGATCCCCCAGATTCCGAACCGATAGAAAACCGCGTCGAGTAGGGCGTTAAGACCGAGATTCCCGAACGCCACCCAGCTCGGGATCCACGGCGACTGGAGCGAGAAGAAGCCGCGGTTGAGCATCAGCATCGTCCCGTTGAACGTGAGCCCGAGCGAGAACGCGGCGAGGCAGTACGCCACCACCGGGGTGTCCTTGGCGATGAACTGGTCGTGCTGGTAGAGCAAGCGCACGATCGGCACGCACAAAACGGCGGCCGCTGCACTGGCGGGGATGAGGAAGAACGAGATCAGCCGCAGTCCCGTCGCGATCGTGCTCTTGAAAGCGTCCCAGTTCTGGCGCGACACGTGTCGGGACAGCAGCGGGAAGAGCACGGTCGCGACGGCGACGGAGAACACCCCTTGCGGAAGCATGTAGAGCCGGAACGCGCGCACGATCGCGGCCGGCGCAAGATGCCGGTTCAGGAAGTGCGTCGCAAACAGCTGGTCGATCGCCGCGTTGATGTTGATCAGGCCGAGGCCGATCGTGACCGGCAGCATCAGCATGAACGTCCGCTTCACCGCCGGGTCGTGGATGTCGATCACCATCCGCAGCCGGTCGTCTCGTCCACGGAGCCAGGGCAACGGCAGGAGGAATTGGACGATCGTCGCGATCAGGATCGCAACCGCGTAGTAATAGAGCCTCGTCGAGGAGTGGTCGCTGTGCTCGGCGCCGAGGCCGAGTCCGAGCAGGATCACGAGGTTCCACGCCACAGGGCTCAGCGCGGGAACGCTGAAGTGGTCGTAGCTGTTGAGGATTCCGACCACGATCCCGGTCAGCCCCAGCACGAGCACGAGCGGGAAGAGCACGCGCGCGAGCCCCGCTGCGAGGGCACCGAACTTGTCCGCCGGTCCGTAACCGAAGATCGCCATGAACCACGGCGCGACCACGACGAAGAGTGCGGTCAAGCCGCCGAGCCCGAGCAGCATCAGCCAGAAGAGAGACGAGGCCACGCGCCATGCGCGCTTTCGCTCGCCCTTGACGAGCAGGTCGCTGAAGACCGGAACGAATGCAGCGGATAGCGCGGAGTCGGCGACGAGCGACCGAACCGTGTTCGGGATGAGGAACGCGATCTCGAAGGCGTTGACCGGGCCGGAGATACCGAACAGAGAGGCCTGCACGATCTCGCGTACGAGCCCGATGAGCCGGGAAAGCCCCGTGGCGACCGCGAAGATGACGCCCGAGCGCGTGAGGCTGCCGGTCGTCTCCGGCCCCTCCACCGCCTGAGCAGGCGCAGCAACCTGCATCGCCTCCCCTTCCTGGTCGAGCGCCTCCGCTTCGAGCTCGACCAGCTCGCCGCGGCGATCGCGGCGCGGGCGGAGGATCGTCGTCGACCGCTCGGATGGGTCCTGTGCGACCGGCCAGGAGTCGAGCGTCGCCTCGCTCTCGAAGTACGTCGGCTTGCCCTGCTCGCGTCGGCGGTGGTCGCGAGCCAGCCGCCGCTCGTGCCGCTGCCGCTCGGCGTCGTCCACGAGGGCAGCATAGGGAGCGGGGTTGCTACCATCGCCCGGCCCGCGAGTCGCGGGTCTTTTTCCGAGATGCCGAATATCAAGCAGCAGGAGAAGCGCGTTCGTCAGGCGGCCCGGCAGCGGCAGGAGAACCTCCGCTGGCGCTCGACCGCGAAGACGCTCATGCGGCGCCTCAACGAGGCGGTCGCCGAGGGCGACGCGCAGGAAACCGAGACGCGGCATCGCGAGCTCGTGCAGTGGCTGGACCGCGCAGCGGCCAGCGGCGCTCTCCACCGCAACACCGTGGCGCGGCGCAAGTCGCAGGCGGCGAAGCTCGCCGCCGGCACCGCCGACAAGTAGTCCCTAGCCCGCTGCTCGTTCGGGCGGACGCGTGATCTCGACGAGCGCCCGCTCGAGCTGGAGGTCGGCCGGGAGACGCGAGCCGCCTTTCGCACCCGCATCGACCTCGGCCAGCCGGACTGTCGCCTGAGCCAGTTCGTCCGGCGAGAAGTTGCCTGCCTGCTTGGCCGACTTCTCGGCGACAAACGGGTGGATCTTCAGCCGGCTCGCCATCTCGCTCGGGCGGACACCTTGGTCAGCGAGACGCGAGACCTTCCGGACGCGGCCGACGTGTCCCACCATGGAGGCGACGATCCGGATCAGCTCCCCGGAGCGCGGCCGGTGCGAGCGGTCGAGGAGCGACTCGGTCGCGCGCAGCGTCGCCGCAACGTCGCGGCGTCCCCACGCGTCGGTCACGGCGAAGATCGGCGTCTCTGCCCTTCCGACTGCGAGCTCCTCGACAGCCGCGCGCGTGATCGGCTCTCCGTTGGCCCACGTCGCGAGCTTCTGGATCTCGGAGGCGAGATCGCCGACGTCATCGCCCACGGCTTCGACCAGTGCCCGGCACGCGTCACGATCTGCCGGCGCGCCGAGACGGGCGAACTGCTCACCGACCCACTCCGGAAGCTGCTTCTTCGTCACGTCATAGGCGAGCACTTGACCTGCCTTGGCTACCGACTTGGCAAGTACGGAATCCTTCTTCAAGCCGTCGCCGACGAGCGCGAGCACGGTCGCGGGGGCCGGAGCGGCGAGGTACGACTCGAGCTCTTTCACATCCGCGGCCTTCCAGCTCTCGACGCCGTCGACGACCACCAGCCGCGCCTCGCCGCCAAAAAGGCCGCGCGCGTTGCAGGCGGCGACCGCGTCCTCCCCCGAGGCTTCGGCGGCGTGGAGCCGTTCGGTCGCGTCCTCACCGATCCGCCCCCGCAGGCGCTGGAGCGCCACTGCGATCTTCGGCCGATCCGTCCCCGTCAGGAGGTAGACCGGTTTCAGGTCGCGCTCGCTCGACACAGCGCCAAGCATAGGCTGCGGCGCCGGCCGCTCCCAGAGCGATCGCCGCAGCGGCGCGGCCCGAGGTCACTTGCGCACCCGGCAGACTGCCGAAGATGTGAGCGCAAGTCGCAAGGTACGCGGCGAACCAGCCGTTCGCCCACGCGAGAGCGGCCGCGAGCGAGGGCGCGATGGGCACAAGAAGCGCGCACACCAGCGCCAACGCGAGCATCGGCGCGGCCGCGAAGCCACCGACGGCATTGGCTGGAACAGTCAGCAACGGGATCTGGTGGAACTGGAACCACGAGATCGGCGCCGTCGCGAGACCGCACGCAGCCGAGATGGCCACACACATGCGCAGACCAGCCGGGAGCGGATAGCCCTCGAGCCAATTCCTGAAGCGTGGCGCGAGGAAGAAGATCGCGAGCACTGCGGCGAACGAGAGCTGGAAGCCCGGGTCGAGGGCGTTGTATGGATTCCAGCCGAGGAGGGCGATCGCGGCGACGACGAGTGCGTACCGCGCATCTCGCTCCCGGCCGGTCAGCCACGCGAGCGAACCGAGGCCTCCGGCGATCCCGGCACGGACGACCGAGGGCTGGGCGCCGACAGCGAGGACGTAGCCACCGATCGAGGCGAGCACCGCAACTTCGGCAGCTAGGCGCGGCACCCCGATCAGGAGCGCGAGCCAGAGCGTTCCGAGAGCGACCACGGCGACGTTGCCGCCGCTGACGGCGAGCAGGTGGTAAAGACCGCTGGCGCGGAAGTCCTGACGCAGCCGATCGGACAGTCCCTCGTCCTCCCCGAGGACGACGCCTTCGATCACCCCACGGCGCATGCCGCTGAGTCCGGGGACCGAGGCGCCCGCCAGCCACGCGTGGAGCCGATCGGCTACGCCGCCGAGCCCGCCACGCCGACCGACGATGCGCCACTCCTGCGCGCGGAGTACCGCGTGGATCCCGTGATGTCGCAGCCATCTGCGCTCGTCGAAGCCGTTCGACGGCCCCCGCGGGGCGCCGAGCTGACCGATCAGCGAAAGGCGGGCTCCCTGCGGCGGCGCGCGGCCGAGCGGCAGTTCGAGCAGCACCGCCTCATGGGGCCTCGCTTCGCCCCAGCGCAGGACGACAGCGCGCATTCGGAGCTCGAACGAGCCGTGACGCGCAGGCTCCGCGATCTCGACCAGGGCGCGCTCGGCGGTACCGATACGAGGTGCGAGCACGCTGTGGTCGATCGCCGTGAGGCGAAGGCTCCCGACGCCCCAGCCCGCAATCGCCACACCGAGCGCTCCGAGTGCGAGCGCGACCGGTCCGGAGGTCGCCGCAACGGCGAGGGAAAGGAACACGCCCGCCATGAGCACCGCTGCCGCCACCCCGACCCGCGCGGCCGTTGCCCCGGCGAGGCCGAGGCAGAGCGCGCAGCCGAGTGTGTGCGGCGCGCGGACGGTCACGGAATCACGAGCCCCTTGAGCTGTGCGAGCCGGCCCGGCCCGATGCCGGGCACCCCCTCGAGCTCGGCGACCGAGTGGAATGCGCCGTGCTGCTGCCGGAAGTCGAGAATCTTCTGTGCAGTCACGGGCCCGATCCCGGGCAACGAGTCGAGTTGCTCGGCCGTCGCCGTGTTGAGATCGAGCGGAGCCGACGGGGACGAACCGGCGGCGGGAGCGCCTGCCGCCGGCGCGCCGACCGCGCCGCGACCCGGAATGACGACCTGCTCGCCGTCAGCGACGGGCGCGGCGAGATTCACCGCGTCGAGCTGTGCCTTCGCGGTCACGCCGCCTGCGGCGGCGATCGCGTCGTCGATTCTCGAGCCAGATCGCAGCCGGTAGAGCCCGGGCCGACGCACCGCCCCGGCAACGTCGATCACGAGCAGCTTGGCCCGCGCCGGTTTCGCCGCTCTCGCCGGAGCCGGCAGCGGCGTCACGGCCGGAGCGGCATTCCCACTGCCACCGAGGTGCCTGACGAGAAGGACGAGCAGAATCGCAACGGCCGCGGCAGCACCGAAGAGCTGCCGGCGCGAGAAACCGGAGAGCCGTACGTCCACACGTCCAGCCTGCCGCGGAAGCCGTCACGTGTCTGTCGCGACTTTGTGACCGTAGACTCGCGCCATGGCCGACTGGGTGACGATCTCGGCGCTCGCCTCCGCGGGCGGGACACTCGTCCTCGCCGGAGTCACCGTCGCCTCGGTGCGCTCAGCGAACCGCGCCGCCCGCGTGGCCGAGCAGTCGCTGCTCGCCGGGCAGAGACCCCTGCTCGTCCCGTCCCGCACAGAGGATCCTGCGCTCAAGGTGGGCTTTCAGGACGACGTCTGGTTCTCGGTCCCCGGCGGACAGGGCATCGCGAGAGCGACGCACGCGGCCGTCTACTTCGTAATCGCCATACGCAACGTGGGCACCGGGATTGCCGTCCTCCATGGCTGGCATCTCATTCCCGAGCTACAGCTCGGGCCGGAGGCCCATATCGTCGCGCCCCCGCTCGAGGACTTCACGACTCTCACCCGCGACCTCTACGTCGCCCCGGGCGACGTCGGCTTCTGGCAGGGGTCTTTCCGTGACCCCGCGGGCGACGGCTACCGCGAGGCGCGCCGCGCGGTTGAAGCGCCGCAGCGAATAGGCGTGGACATCCTCTACGGCGACTTCGAGGGCGGCCAGCGCGTGATCAGCCGCTTCATGCTGACGCCGCGCGAGGCCGAGGACGGCGTCCGGTGGTACGCGGCGGTAGGCCGCCACTGGAACGTCGACCGCCCGGATCCGCGCGAGCGCTAGAGGCCCCGAGCGAGTGCGGAGCACTCGCGAGCTAGACGACAAAGTTGACGAGCTTGCCGGGGACGACGATCGTCTTCCGGGGCTCCCCGCCATTCAGGTGCGTGCGCACGCGTTCGCTCTCGCGCGCCCGCGCGACTAGCTCGTCCTCGGTCAGGCCGGCGTCGACCTCGAACCGGTCGCGCACCTTGCCGTTCACCTGGACGACCAGCTGGAACGTCTCGCGCACGAGCTGCGACTCGTCGGCCTCCGGCCACGGGTGCTCCCAGAGCCGCTCGTGCCCCAGCACGGCCCACAGCTCCTCGGCGACGTGCGGCGCGTACGGCTGGATCAGCGAGACGGCCGTCTCCGCCGCGAACCTCGCGTCCGGCGCATCGACGGAACCACCGAGCTCGTTCGCCAGCTCCATCACGGCCGAGATCGGCGTGTGGAACTGGAACCGGCGCAGCACGTCGTCCGTGACCCGGACCACCGTCTCGTTCGCCTTCCGCGCCAGAACGCCCTCGCGCACCCCATCGGAGGGCGCCGCCTCGGCAACCTCGTGCACGATGCGCCACAGCCGCCGCAGGAAGCGGACGATGCCCTCGACCCCCTCGGAAGTCCACTCCATGTCCTGGTCGGCGGGCCCCATGAACAGGATGTAGAGCCGCACCGCGTCGGCGCCGTAGCGGTCGACGATCTCGTCAGGCCCCTCGACGTTGCCGCGCGTCTTCGACATCTTCGAGCCGCCGAGCGTCAGCCAGCCCTGGTGGAAGACCCGTGCGAACGGCTCGCGGAAGCCGACCATTCCCCAGTCGTTCATCGCCTTGACGAAGAAGCGCGAGTAGAGCAGGTGGCCCGTCGAGTGGTCGATTCCGCCGATGTACTGGGAGACCGGCAGCCAGTAGTCGACGACGAACCGGTCGAACGGCGCCTCGTGGTTGTGCGAGTCGATGTAGCGGAGGAAGTACCAGGAGGAGTCGACGAACGTGTCCATCGTGTCCGGGTCCCGCCGGGCCGGTCCGCCGCACTGCGGGCAGTCGACCGCCATGTACTCCTCGTTGGCAGCGAGCGGCGGCCTCCCCTTCGGGGCGTAGTCCTCGATGTCGGGCAGGATCACCGGAAGGTCTTCCTCGGGCACCGGCACGACACCGCAGCTCGAGCAGTGGATGAACGGGATCGGGCACCCCCAGTAGCGCTGGCGGGAGACGCTCCAGTCGCGCAGGCGGTAGTTCACGGTCGCCTTGCCGCGTCCGTCCTTCTCGAGCTCGGCGACGATCGCGCGCTTCCCCTCGTCGGCCGGCATGCCGTCGAAGCGGCCCGAGTTGATCAGCTTCCCGTCCTCGTCGATCACGGGGACGACGCGCAGGCCGAAGGTCTCGGCGAACTGGGAGTCGCGCTCGTCGTGGGCGGGAACGGCCATGATCGCGCCCGTGCCGTAGTCCATCAGGACGTAGTCGGCGACCCAGATCGGCAGGCGCTCGCCGTTGACCGGATTGACCGCGTGCAGGCCGGTGGCGACGCCGGTCTTCTCGGTCCCGGCCGCGCGCTCCTCGACCGGGCGGGCGCCGGCGTGCCGCGCGTACTCCTTCGCCTCCTCGCTCGCATGAGCGTCGACGAACGGATTCTCGGGCGCGAGGACGAAGAAGGTGGCTCCGAACAAGGTGTCGGGACGGGTCGTGAAGACCGCGACGTCGTCGCCGGTCTCCTCGACCTCGAAGAGGACCTCGGCGCCCTCCGAACGGCCGATCCAGTTGCGCTGGATCGCCTTCGTCTTCTCCGGCCAGTCGCCGCCGGGATACTCGAGTAGCTCATCGGCGTACGCGGTCGTCCGCATGAACCACTGCGTCATGTTCCGCAGCTCGACCTCGGCGCCGCAGCGCTCGCAGTGACCGTCGACGACGTACTCGTTGGCGATGACCGTCTGGTCGTTGGGGCACCAGTTGACCGGCCCCTCCTTGCGGTAGCAAAGGTCGTGCGCGACGAACTGCTGGAAAAGCCACTGCGTCCAGCGGTAGAAGGTCGGCTGGTGCGCAGCAACCTCGCGCTCCCAGTCGATCGCCCAGCCGAGGCGCTTCATCTGGGCGCGCATCTTCTCGATGTTCCGCTCGATCGTCTCGCGCGGGTGCTTCCCCTCTCGGATTGCCGCGTTCTCCGCCGGCAGCCCGAACGCATCCCAGCCCATCGGCCGCACGACGTGCCAGCCGCTGCGCCGGCGCACGTGGGTCTGGACGTCGCCCATCGTGTAGTTGAGGACGTGTCCCATGTGCAGGCTCGGGCCCGACGGGTACGGGAGCATCTCGAGCTGGTACCAGTGGTTCTCGGACGTCGGCTCACCCTGGACGGGATTGGGGACGTGGAACGCCCCCTCGTCCTCCCAGACGCGCTGCCAGCGCTGCTCGATCTCGTGGGGTTCGTATCTCGGTGTCATGAAAAACGTCCTCTGGAACGAAAAAACCTCTCCGAGGAGAGGTCGAGGGGAGGCCGGCGCGGTCTCGCCGCGCGTGTCTCCCTGTTCTACGTAAGAAGCAGCTCCTGCATTGGGATCCCGATACTAGCAAGGTGCTCGAACTCCTTCCGGAAACGGCGCGGATCGAGGGCGACGAGCTCGCGATCGGCGGGGTGCGCGCGTCGACGCTGGCGACGGAGCACGGGACGCCGCTCCTCGTCTACTGCGCGCAGACGATCCGCTCGCAGGTGCAGGCGTACCGCGAGGCAGCGCCGGGCGCGCTGCTCGTCTACGGGACGAAGGCGTTCGCGAACGTCGCGTTGCTGCGGTTGCTGGCGGAAGAAGGCGTCGGCGCCGACGTCTCGACCCTTGGCGAGCTCGCGTTCGCACGGACCGCTGGGATTCCCGGTGAGCGGATCGTGTTCCACGGCAACAACAAGTCGGAAGCGGAGCTGAGGGCTGCTGCGGAAGCCGGCGCGCTCGTCGTGCTCGATACTCCTGTCGAGGCCGAGATCGCGGCGGCCGCAGGCGTGCGCCGCGTCCTCGTCCGGCTGACGCCGGGCGTCGAGGCCGTCACACACCGCTCGATCCAGACCGCGCACGAGGAGTCGAAGTTCGGCCTGGCTCCCGACGCGGCCGCGCGGGAGGTCGAGCGAGCGGGCGAGCTCGGGCTCGAGGTCGAGGGCGTGCACGTCCACGTCGGCTCGCAGCTCGGACGTCCGGACGAAAGCGTCCTTGCGCTCGAGCGCGTGCTGGGGTTCCTCGAGCGCCTCAACTGGATGCCGCCCGTGCTCGACCTCGGCGGCGGTCTCGGTGTCCGCCACAATCGCAACGAGCGGCTGCCATCCGTCGCGGAGTTCGTCGGCCCGCTCGTAGAGCGGGTGCCCGACGGCGTCTCGCTGATCCTCGAGCCCGGCCGATCGCTCGTCGGTCGCGCCGGCATGACGCTCTACCGGGTCGGCTCGGTCAAGGAGTCGGGTGGCATCACGTACGCGGCGATCGACGGTGGCATGTCCGACAACCCGCGGCCGCAGCTCTACGGCGCGCGCTACGAGGCGCTGCTCGCGAACCGTGCGGACGAGCCTGCGAGCGGCGTCTACCGGATCGCCGGCAAGCACTGCGAGTCGGGCGACGTCCTGATCGAGGCGGCGGAGCTACCCGAGCCACGGCCCGGCGACCTGCTCGCTGTCCCTGCGACCGGCGCCTACACCCTCGCGCTCGGCTCGACCTACAACGGTGTGCCGCGGCCGGCCGTCGTGCTCGTCGCGGACGGCACGTCGCGCCTGATCCGCCGCCGCGAGACCGTCGAGGAGCTCCTGCGCTACGAGACCTGATGCAGCTGGACGCGGCTCCGGCGGTGGATGATGACGAGCGGACCAACGACGAGGACGAGGACGCAGCCGCCCGTGACCGATGCGCCGATCCCGGCGTCGCGCCAGCTGAACGAGCTGCTCGCAGCCGCCGCAAAGACAATCGGCGCCCGCGCGAACGATCCCGCGGATTCCGCGTCTCTCGGCACCCGAGGTGGCTGCTCGCGTGGCCCGTGCATCGCGAAGGCCGGCGACGGCGCCGCCAGCGCAACTCCGATGGCGGCAATGACGAGGGATTTGCGAAGCATGGCTGCCTCCTCTTCCCCCCGGCACGTGAGACGAGCTTACGCCGCTTTCGGCCTTCGCACAATCAGGCCGGCTGACGGCTCGCCCACCAGCGGCGGATCCGCTTGAACAGCCAATACAGGATCACGCGCCGACCCTACTCCTGCCCGCTAGCCTCAGCATGAGATGCGCCTAAGACTTTCAGCCGTCCCGGGAGTCGTCCTCGTCGCGGTCGCGGCGGCGATGTGGGGCACGGATCCGATCATCCGCAAGACGATGAGCTTCACGACGTCGGCGACGACGATCGTCTTCGGCGAGCACGTGATCCTGGCGGCGCTGACGCTGCCGTTCCTCTTCCCCGCGCTGCGCGCCGTCTTCCGCGCCGGCTGGAGCTACGTCGTCGCCGCGGTCGTCGTCGGTGCGGGCGCGTCGGCCGTCGCCACGATCCTCTTCACCGACGCGCTCATCGGACACTCGGACTTCATCACGCCCGTCGTGATCCAGAAGGTGCAGCCGCTGGTCGCGGTCGCCGGCGCCGGACTCCTGCTGGGCGAGCGGCCTCGCGCACGCTTCGTGTGGTTCTTCCTCCCCGCCCTCGTGGGCTTCTGGCTCGTGAACCAGGCTCATCCGCTCGACCCGTCGGCGAAAGGCGCGGTCGTGATCGCCGAGGCGACCGGCGCCGCTCTGCTGTGGGCGATGGGGACGGTGCTCGGGCGCTATCTCGCGCGCCGGCTCGAGTTCCAGCACATCGTCACGCTGCGCTTCTTCTTCGGCCTCGTTGCGAGCGCGCTCGCCCTGCCGATCATGGGTGCGAGCGCCTACTCGAACGGTCACGACACCTCTCTGATTCTCTACCTCGCGCTCGCGACCGGCCTCGTCGCGCTCACGCTCTACTACTACGGGCTGCAGCGAACTCCGGCCGTCGTCTCCTCACTCGCGGAGCTCACGTACCCCGCGGTCGCCGTGATCGCGGGCATCTACGCATACAACCAGCACCTGCACTGGACGCAGTGGCTCGGCGTTGCCGCGATCCTCGGCGCGGTGACGCTCCTGCCAGTGCAGCGGCGGCGGGTCGTCGCAGAACCGCCGGCTGAGCTGGTCCCGGCACCCGCCACCGGTTAGCCTCCCCACGTGGACTTGCGGGACACGCCCGACGAGGCGAGGTTTCGCGACGAGCTCAGGGGATGGATCGCGACGAACCTCCCCGCCGAGAAGCGCGGCGGCCGTGGTGGCGCGCAGCGGTTCGAGGATCCATTCGTCCGCGAGTGGAGCCGCAAGCTCTACGAGGCCGGTTACGCCGGGCTGACCTGGCCGAGGGAGTACGGCGGCGCGGGGGCGCCGTACAGCTTCCAGGCGATCCTCTACGAGGAGCTCGCGGCGGCGCAGGCGGCGCCGCACGTCGGAGTGATCGGACTGAGCATGGCCGGGCCGACGATCATCGCGCACGGCACCGAGGAGCAGAAGGCGCGCTACCTCCGGCCGATCCTCGCCGCCGACGAGATCTGGTGCCAGGGCTTCTCCGAGCCGGACGCGGGCTCCGACCTCGCCGCGGTTCGCACGCGCGCCGAGAGGCACGGCGACGTCTACGTCGTCAACGGCCAGAAGGTCTGGTCGTCGTTCGCGCACATCGCCGAGCGCTGCATCCTCGTCACGCAGAGCGACCCGGACGCGCCGCGCTACCGGAACCTCACCTACCTCCTCGTCGACATGCACGCGCCCGGCGTCGAGGTGCGGCCGCTCCGCCAGATCACGGGCGAGGCGGAGTTCAACGAGATCTTCTTCAGCGATGTCGAGGTGCCGGTCGAGAACCGCCTGGACGAGGAGGGCAACGGCTGGCAGGTCGCGATGACGACGCTCCTCCACGAGCGCGCGACGCTCGGCTTCGCGCTCACGGCGACGCTCGACGCAGCGTTCGGGCGGTTGCTCGAGGAGGCGCGCGACCGCGAGGTCGATCCGCGCGTACGCGAGGAGCTCGCGCGGGAGTGGATCGAGCTGCAGGCGCTCCGCTACACGAACTACCGCGCGCTCGGGACGTACGAGCGCACCGGCGTGCCCGGGCCGGAAGGATCCGGCGTCAAGCTGCGCTGGTCGGAGGCGAATCAGCGGCTGACGAAGCTCGCACGCGAGCTGCGGGGACCAGAGGGGATCCTCGACGACGGCTGGTGGAACCACCAGCAGCTGCGCAGCCGCGGCAACACGATCGAGGCCGGCACGTCTGAGGTGCTCCGCAACATCATCGCTGAGCGCGTGCTTGGCCTCCCGAGGTCACGCTGATGGACTTAGCGCTCTCGGACGACCAGCTCGAGCTCAAGCAGCAGGCGCGGGTCTGGCTCGCCGACCGCTTCCCGCTCGACCGCGACTGGGAGGCTCACAACGACCGCTGGAGCGAGCTCGCCGAGCTCGGCTGGTTCGATGTCGCAGAGGCCGGGCTCGGCTTCGTCGAGGAGGCGTTGCTCCTCGAGGAGCTCGGGTACGCGTGCTACCCGGGCCCGTACATCGCCACGGTCGGCTTCGCGCTCCCGTGGCTCTCGGCCGAGCAGCGAGCCCGGGTCGCAGCGGGAGAGGAACGCTGGTCGGTCGACGTCAACGGACTCGTCCCGTGGCTCGGCGCGGTCGACTTCGTCGTCTCCGACGGCGGCACGGCCTACCCGGCACGCGGCGAAACGGTCGCTTCGGTCGATCCATCGCGACCGTTCGGTCGGCTCGACAAGGCTGACGGCGAGCCGCTCGCGGGCAACCGGAACCTGCCGCGGGCCCGCACGGCGAGCGCGGCCGAGGCGCTCGGCGTGGCACAGCGCGCCCTCGACCTCGGCATCGAGCACGCGAAGACGCGCCTCCAGTTCGAGAAGGCGATCGGCACGTACCAGGCTGTCTCCCACCCGCTCGCGCAGACGTACACCGACGTCGAGCTCGCACGCTCGCTCGTCTACTGGGCGGCGTGGTGCGTCGCGGAGAAGGACGAGCGCGCGCCGCTCGCCGCAGCTGCCGCGATGGCGTTCGCGACCGAGGCTGCCGTCGCCGCGTGCGAGCGCTCGATCCAGGTGCATGGCGGGATCGGCTTCACGTGGGAGCACCCGCTGCACCGCTTCTACAAGCGCGCGCTCTGGCTCGAGGGCTTCGGCTCCCGGCCCGCCGAGCTGCGGCTCGAGATCGCGAACGCCCTCCTGGAGTGACACCATGAGCGGAATGGAAGGCCTGATGATGGACTTCCCGCTCACGCTCACGCATGTCATGCGCCGGGCGGAGACGTTCTTCGGCGACGGCGAGATCGTCACGCGCCTGCCCGACAAGAGCTTCCAGCGCACGAACCACCGCGAGACGCTGCGGCGCGCGCGTCAGCTCGCGGTCGCCCTCCAGAAAATCGGCCTCGAGCGCGGCGACCGCGTTGCGACGTTGTGCTGGAACCACCACCAGCATCACGAGGCGTACTTCGGTGTCCCGTGCGGCGGCTTCGTCCTGCACACGCTCAACCTCCGGCTCCACGCGAACGACCTCAACTACATCGCGGGCCATGCCGGCGACCGCGCGGTGATCGTCGACCGGGCGCTCGTGCCGCTGCTCGAGCAGTTCCGGGAGGGAACGCCGATCGAGCGTGTCTTCGTCGTCGAGGACTCCTACGAGGAGCTGCTCGCGAGCGCCGATCCGGACGAGTGGCAAGACCCGGAGCTCGACGAGCGCGAGGCGGCGGCGATGTGTTACACGAGCGGCACGACCGGCCGGCCGCGCGGCGTCGTCTACTCGCACCGCTCCTCCGTCCTGCACGCGCTCGGAGTCGGCTCCAACAACCCGCTCGGGCAGGGGCTCGGCATCGACGACGCGGTGATGCCGGTCGTACCGATGTTCCACGCGAACGCGTGGGGCTACCCGTACCTCGCGACGTTGCAGGGCGCGAAGATCGTCTACCCCGGGCCGCACCTCGATCCGGAGAGTCTGCTCGAGAACATGGAGGCCGAGCGCGTCTCGTGGGCCGCGGGCGTGCCCACGATCTGGATGGGGATCCTCGCGCGGCTCGACGCCGAGCCCGGACGCTGGGATCTCTCCGCGATGAAAGCGATGCTCATCGGCGGCGCGGCGGTGCCTCGCGCCCTGATCGCAGCCTTCGAGGAGCGGCACGGGCTGCGCATCTGCCAGGGCTGGGGGATGACCGAGACGTCGCCGGTCGCCTCGACGGTCGCGCTCCCCTACGACCTCGCCGAGGCGGATGCCGAGACGCGCTGGGACTTCCAGGCGACGGCCGGCTTCCCGCTCCCGTTCGTCGAGATCCGCGCGCGGGCCGGCGACGACGAGGTGCCGTGGGACGGCGAGGCGATGGGCGAGCTCGAGGTGCGCGGGCCGTGGGTCGCAGCGCAGTACTTCGATGCGCCCGAGTGCGCCGACCGCTGGACGGAGGACGGCTGGTTCCGCACCGGCGACATCGTCTCGATCCACCCGCGCGGCTTCATCCAGATCAAGGACCGCTCGAAGGACGTGATCAAGTCGGGCGGCGAGTGGATCTCCTCGGTCGAGCTCGAGAACGCCCTGATGGCGCATCCGGCCGTGGCCGAGGCGGCGGTGATCGCCGTGCCCGACGAGAAGTGGGGCGAGCGGCCGCTCGCGGCGGTCGTGCCGAAGGACGGCGCGACTGCGAGCGCCGACGAGCTGCGCGAGTTCCTCGCACCACAGTTCGCAAAGTGGTGGCTCCCCGACCGCTTCGAGTTCGTGGACGAGATCCCGAAGACGAGCGTCGGCAAGTTCCGCAAGCTGGAGCTGCGCCAGCGGTTCGCCGCGGAGACCGCCCAGACCAGTTGAGCCCTCGCGCCCGGAGGCCGTGGGGCGAGTTTCCGCCGCCCGATCCACATGTCTGGAACACGCTTGGCTACCGCGGCGTCGAGCAGGCCGACGGCCGCGCGGTGATCGAGTGGGACGCGCCGCCCGAGTACTGCTTCCATGCGCCGAGCGGGCCGATCGTGCACGGCGGCATGGTCGCGGCACTGCTCGACACGGCGATGGGAGGAGCCTGCTGGACGGTCGTGTCGGAGGAGGAGGACTTCCTCACCGCCGATCTCCGCACAGAGTTCCACCGCTCGGCGCGGCCCGGAACGCTGCGCGCCGAAGGCCATGTCGTGCAGCGCAACCGGCGGGTCGTCTTCTGCGCCGCCGAGCTCTTCCAGGACGACCAGCTCATCGCGAGCGCGCGCTGCACGCAGATCGTGCGAAGCGACCAGAGCGCATAACCAGCCGAGGCGGCTTCAGGCGAGAGGGCTGTGAGTCTGTGGCTGTCCCGTCTGGGGCTGTTGTCAGGTTGGTGCCGGTGCTCTTTGTTCGTGACTCGGTGAGAGGATGACCCCGCTGCGCGGGTGTCTTGCGAGTGATGTGTCCGGGCGGAGAGTGGCCGGTGCCGGCCTGGCGTCCGCTTGCTGGCCTGATCAGAAGCCTGTCCGCCCTGGTTGGGGCGTGACCGGTCACAGTCGTGCCGCGCGCGGTTTCCCACCCCAGACCGACACCGGGTTGTCCCCCAACGCTCGGCTGGAGGTCGGTTACGGATGCTCGCAGATCAACTGGATTACGTCGTCGGTGTCGATCCGCACCGCGACTCGCACGCGCTCGCAGTGGTGCAGGTGCTCACGGGCGCAGTCGTCTTCGAGACGACGGTTGCCGCAAGTAGCCAGGGATACGTCCAGGCGCTAGAGGTCGTCGACGAGCACGCCTCGGGTCGGCGAGTCTTTGCTGTCGAAGGCACTGGCTCGTTCGGTGCCGGTCTGACCCGTTTCCTGAGCGGCCGTGGCGAGCGGGTGCTCGAGGTGAGCAGGCTGCGGCGGGAGCGCTGCTCGGGTGGCAAGACTGACGCGCTCGACGCGGTCCGCGCCGCTCGCAGCGTGCTCGGCCAGGAGCGGCCTGCGACGCCTCGGGCCGGCGGCGAACGTCAAGCGTTGCAGGCGTTGGTGGCGGCACGGGAAGGAGCCGTCAACGCAAAGTGCGCGGGACTCGCCCAGCTGCGCGACTTGCTGGTCACGACCCCGGAGCCGCTGCGCAGTGAGCTGCGGCCGCTGACGCAGGCTCCACTGTTGCGCCGCCTGGCAGCCACTCGACCCGAAGGGCGACGCGATCCCGAGCTGCGCGGGAGCATGCTCGCCTTACGCTCGGTCGCTCGACGCGTGCGTGCTGCAGCTGCAAGCTGAGCAACGCGAGCTCGGACGCCAGATCGAGGCCCTTACGCGCAAACTCGCGCCGCAGCTCCTCGACCAGCCCGGTGTTGGGCCGCACGCCGCCGCCCAGCTCGTGCTCTCCTGGTCACACCCTGGCCGCATCCGATCGGAAGCAGCCTTCGCCCGGCTCGCCGGCGCCGCTCCGATCCCGGCCTCATCAGGGCAGACCGTCCGACACCGGCTCGACCGAAGTGGCGATCGCAAGCTCAACCGCGCTCTCCACCT
>Ga0070695_100000109_pt1 | contig 36572 bp, 39 predicted proteins | sample KBSK1252metaG_FD_65471 | JGI IMG/M metagenome (GOLD analysis project Ga0070695, IMG submission 65471) | Corn, switchgrass and miscanthus rhizosphere microbial communities from Kellogg Biological Station, Michigan, USA - KBS K1-25-2 metaG | ecosystem: Host-associated > Plants > Roots >...
TGCCGCCCGCATCAGCGGTCTCACCGGTCAGCGTCGCCGAGTCGTGCACCGAGCTGCCGATCGCGACCGGCCCCAGATCCGACAACAGCGTCGAGATCGAGGGCGTGTTGGGGCTGACTACCAGCGTCTCACTGGTGCAAGGCGATGACACCGGACCGTTGTTGTGGTTGTCTCCCGAGTAGGTCGCCTGGAAGTAGAAGGTGCCCGCCGAGTTGAACGTAAAGCTCTTCGAATCCGGTGCCACGCCGTTCACGACCGTGTGCACCGTCGGTGTCAGATCGGCGATCTGGGTCGAACACGTGTTATCTGAGAAGAGGCCGTAGCTGATCGTCCCACCCGCGTTGGCGGTCGCTCCACTCAGCGTGGCCGAGTCGTGCACCGACGTACCGATCGAGACCGGACTATTCGCAGACAGCTGGGTCGCGACCGTCGGCGAGGCGCAGTTGGAGACGTGAATCGGAGCAGGAGCGATGAAGTCCTTCAGCTCGGAGTCGAAGGAGGACCCCGACGAGCGGCTCTTCACGAAAACACTGCCGAACTGCTGACAGGAGTCCGGGTTGAAGCCGGCAGCGATGAGCGCGTTCGACAGGTTGATCGACGCTTCGCCGAAGAGCCCTGCGGTCAGGCTGGTATTGAGCTGGGTCTCCTGAATCGTGCCCGTGTTGACCGCCGCTTCGGCCACCGACGAGCTGAAGGTGATCTGGTCACCCCAGCACGGAAGCGTCTGACCGCTCTTGGAACAGTCGCTGTCCGTGTTCGTGCCGTTGTCCGTCAGCCACTTGAGCATGCCGATCGTCGGCGTCCCACTTCCACCGAAGTCATACGTGATCAGCAGATCACCCTCCGTGCGGTTGAGCGTCACCGCACCGGTCGTCGAGCCCGTGAACCCGGAGGTCGCGTTCTGGTCCAACTCGAAGTCGATGTTGGCGCTGCCGATGTTGACCAGCCTCTCCCAAGCGAGATAGAGGAAGCTCTGGCTGCCGACCTGCTCGCTGGCAAGGTAGGCACGGGTCAGGTCGTTCTTGTTCGGCGGGATGGAGCCGTCGGCGATCGTGACGGCGCTGTCGTCCTCCGCCGTGCCCTGGGTGAAGGAGTTGTCGGTCGAGCCGCTCGGGTTGTCGGGCAAGGTTTGCAGACCGGCCACATTGGCCCAGTCCGTGTGCCCGGACGTGTTGACGATCATGTTGCCGTCGTTGCCCTCGAACGTGCTCCCGGTCAGGTTCGCATCCGACGCAGCCACGAACACGACACCGAAGACGGCGGCGACCACGACTGTCGCTCCCAAAAGCCAATACCGGCGGCCCTGCCTCCGGCGGAATGTCCTGATTCTGCTCATCTGTTTACCGTTCCTCCACTCGCTCATGGGCCGGAGCACGCTCCTAGCCCAGCCTTTGGCTCTACCTATAGGAGTGAAGATTGGGGCGGCTCGAGCCGAACCCTCCGGGGGGCTAGTCGCTGCCCCCCGTTGGCCTAGGGCCGTTCAAACAACGTGAACGGAGCCATTTGAGGGGGTGCGGGAGGTCGTCTCCCGCACCCCCCTCGGAGGCTTAGGTCAGCCGGTCACCGGCGGGGTGAAGACACCGGTGATGCCCACCCGCTTGGTGTTGCAGCGCTTGCTGGCGATCGGGCTGAAGACCATGATCCCGGCCTTCTTCATCTTCACGGTCTGCGTGATCACGCCCTTGCTGTTGGACGCCCCGGTGCGCATGCTGAACTTCGGGCCCTTGATCTGGACGTGGACGCCCTTGACCACCTGGCCGTGCTGGGTGACGTGGATCGTCAGCTTCGTCTTCCGTCCGACGAAGAGCTGATTCGGCGTCACCTTGCTGACCGCGACGCAGAACACGGGCGGCGGCGGGTTGAACACGTTCACCTGAACCGATGCCGTCGCGGTGTTGTTAGCGGTGTTCGTCTCCTGCTCATTGCCGACGACGGTCACCGTGTTGGTCACGGTCCCCGCCGCACTGGGCGTGGTGACCAGGGTAATCGTCACCGTCGCTCCCGCGGCCACCGTGCCGAGGCTGCAGTTCAGAATCGCCCCGCCTGTGCACGAACCCTGGGTCGTAGTCGCTGAGACGAAGGTGTTGCCGGCAGGCATCGGGTCGGCGATCGTGACTCCGGTCGCTGTGCTCGGGCCGTTGTTCGTCACCACCATCGTCCAGGTGATGTTGCCGTCGCCCAACGTCTGCGACGCGGGCGAACCGGCCTTGGTCACCGCCAGGTCGATCAGGGGCGAGACGACAAGCTTCTCGTCGGTGCAGGTGCTGAGCGCCGGCGCGTTGTTCGGGTCGCCGGAGTACCTCGCCTGCCAGTAGTAGGTGCCCGCCGTGTTGAGCGTGACGCCGCTCGAGTTCGGCACCGCACCGTCTGTCACGGCAACGGTCCCTCCGTCGGCGACCTTCGTCGAACACCCGCTGTCGTTGTAGACCGAGTACGTGACCGTGCCGCCGGCGTCGCTGGTCTCGCCGCTGAGCGTGGCGGAGTCATGCACTGCGGTGCCGACGCTCACGGACGACTGCGACAGCAGCGTTGCGATCGACGGACTGTTCGGCGCCACGTCCACCGGCTCGTCGTTACAGCCGCTCGTGAAGGAGTTGTTGTTCGAGTCGCTGCTGAACGACGCCACCCAGTAATAAGTGCCCGCGTTCTGGATCTGGAATCCGGTCGGCGTCGGGTAGTCGCCGTTGGCGTCGATGTTGCTCACGGTCTCGGTGTCGAGCACGTTGCCTTCACAGTCGGCTGCGTCGTACAGCGTGAACGTGATCGAGCCGCTGCCGTCGTAGTTCGACCCACCGGACAGGGTCGCGGTGTCGTTGTACGTGTCGCCGATCGCGCCCGACGCCGGGTCCTGCTGCGTCGAGACGGAGGGCGAAGCCGGATTGACGACGATCTCCTCGTTGTCGCCGCCGCAGGCGGAGACCGGGTTGTTGTGATTGTCGCCCGCGTAGGTGACACCCCAGTAATACGTGCCGGCATGGTCGGGGGTGAAGTTCGTACCGACAAACGTCGCGGCGCCGTTGTCGATCGGCGCCGAGCCGCTGACGCCGTCGACCGGGTTCTGGCAATTCGAGTCGCTGTAGAGCTGGAAGTCCACGTTGCCCGTCGGGTTGTCTCCGTTGGTCAGCGTGGCAGTGTCGCCGACGGTCTGCGTGCTGCCGACCGTCATCGAGCTCACGCTTGTCTCGGTCGCGATGTCGGGCGAAGCGCAGTTGGAGACGTGGACCGGGACCGGCGCGATGAAGTCCTTGAGCTCCGCGTCGATCGACGACCCGGAGGACCGGCTCTTCACGAACATGGTGCCAAAGTTCGTGCAGGTGTCCTGAGTGAAGAGACCCGCAATCGACGTGAGATCGATCTTCGCCTCGCCGAACGAGCCGGCGTCGAGCTGCCCGCCCGCGAATACCTCGTCGATCGTGTCAGAGTTGACGGCTGCTTCGGCCGGCGGGTTGCTGTTCGGGTTGAGGTCGATCCGGTTGCCCCAGCACGGAATGGTCGCGCCACTCGCTTCGCAGTCGTTGTCCGAGTGACCGTTGCCCGGGGTGAGCCACCTCAGAAGTCCGAGGTCGGGCGTACCGCTCCCACCGAAGTCGTAGGTGATGAGTACGTCGCCCTCGGTGCGATTGATCGTGAGGCTGCCCGGCTGCGTGAAGTCGCCGGCGCTCGCGTTCTGATCGAGCTCGAAGTCGATATTCGCGCTGCCGTTCGGGTTCGGCTGCCGCTCCCAGGCGAGGTAGAGGAACGTCTCATTCGAGATCTGGTCGGTGGCCGCATAAGCCCGCGTGAGATCGTTCTTGTTGGGAGGAACGGAACCCGTCGCGATGGTGACGTCCGGGTCGTCCTCGTGGGTGCCCTGCGTGAACGAGTTGTCGCTCGTTCCGGACGGCACGTCGACCAGGGTCCGCAGCTGCGGAGCCGACAAGCTCGCCCAGTCGGTGTGGCCGGCCGCGTCCACGATCATGTTGCCGTCGGCTCCTTCGAACGGGCTGTCCGAAAGAGCCGCGCCGGACGACGCGACGAACACGACGCCAAAAAGAGCGACGGAGACGAGTACCGCCCCGCAGAACCAATATCTGCGGCCTCTGCCGCGGTGGAACCTCTTCAGTCCGCTCATGCGCTTCCTGCTCCTCCCATTCACGGGCGGGCAGGAGCACACTCCTTGCCCAGCCTGACGACACTCCTGGCTTAGTCGTAGAGCCAGCGCGGAGCCGGGGAGACCTTCCAACGTCTAGTCGGAGCCACGACTTTTGGCCCAGACGTTCATAGGCATGAACCGCACCCGGCCCCGGTTTGGCCCATCGCGAGCCGGGGTTTAGGATCGGCAGCACAGAGCTGACGACGCGAGGAGGAACCGATGGCTGGAGTGGAAACACGCGACTTCTCGGCGCCCGACGAGACACGGGCACCCGACAAGACGAAGGTCGACATCGTCCGGATGGGCGGCACGAGCGCATCCCGCATGTCCATGCAGCCGGGCTGGAGATGGTCGGAGTGCATCAAGCCGGTCGCCGGCACCGACAGCTGCCAGCTGCATCACGTCGGCGTCGTCGTCTCGGGCACGCTGCACGTCGCCCACGAAGACGGCACCGAGCAGGACATCAGCGCCGGCAACGCGTACGTGATCGAGCCTGGGCACGACGCGTGGGTCGTCGGGGACGAGCCCGTCATGGGCTACGAGTTCGACGCGCGGACGGCAGAGGAATACGCCAGAGGGGCCTAGGGTCAGGAAGGGCACGTCCCCGGTGCGTACTCGCCCCTTCGCAGCCGGGCGTCAGTGGCTAGACAACGCGCCCTACGTCGTTGCGCAAACGACTTCCTGACCGTGCATGGGTCATAGGTCGCGGAACCCCGGCCGTCGTCCCCAGGACGGCCGGGTTCCTCAGTACGTCTGGGTCGGAGCGTTCACCGGCGTCGTCCCTCGATCGAGCCACAACGGTCGGTAGCGCCGAAACTGGCCGACCCGCCAGTTGCGCGGCCGGGCAGGGTCGAACACGATTCGGCCACTGACGGGTACCGAGTTCGTGCACACCGCGACTCGCGCAACACGACCGGCCCAATCGATAACACTGCGGCGACAGGCGGACTCGAGCGCGAGTCCGCCTCCGCATTTTCCAGGGGAGCTACCCTCCTCGCATGCGCCGGATCATCGTCCTGGCGGCGCTGCTCGGAGGGGTCTGCGCCTGCGGCTCGTCGGCCGCATCGACCACGCCGCACCGGATCGTGTTCGGCGTCGCCGGCGGGAACCTCGTTCCCTACCAGGTGACGATCGAGCCCACCGGGCGCGTCCGCTCGAGTGGTCCGCTGAGGCCGAGGGTCCGACAGCTGTCACACGCCAAGGTCCTGTCGCTCTCGCGCCTCGTCCGCACGGGCATCGCCGCCGGCTTGAAGAGCCGCCTCTGTCCAGGGACGAACCCGGACGTCGGCTCTGAGTTCATCCAGGCATTCAGCCGCGCGGTGCGGGTGCACGGAAGCTGCGAGCCGCGCTTCCACCGACTGTGGGACGCACTCGCGCAGGCCGTCGGCCTGCGCTTCGGCTAGTCGAGGGCTAGTCGATCTTGATCGCGACGTGCCTCAAACGGCGGGTATCTCTGCCGCCTCGACCGCCTCGGTCACCTGTGCCGCGCCGCGTCCGATGACCCCAGTGTCGCGCATGACGCGCTGCGCGAGGATCACCGGAATTGCGGTGACCGCGATCACGAAGAAAGCGACGACGTTGACGACCGGAAGCTGGTCGCCGCGCTCGATGTTGTCGAGGATGAAGATCGGGAGCGTTTCCTGCGCGCCGGCCGTGAAGTAGGTGACGATCACCTCGTCGAACGAGAGCGCGAAGGCGAGCAGCCCACCGGCCACGAGCGCGGTCGAGAGCACGGGCCAGAGGACGAAGCGGAACGTCTGCCAGCCGTCGGCGCCGAGATCCTGCGACGCCTCGATCAGCGACGGCGACGTGCGCCGCAGGCGCGCGACGACGTTGTTGTAGACGACCACAACGCAGAACGTCGCGTGGCCGATCACGATCGTCCAGATCGAGACCCGGATATTGGCGAAGTCGAAGAACCGGAGCAGGGCCGTCCCGGTGATGATCCCGGGCAGCGCGAGCGGCAGCACCAGCAGGAACGAGATCGTGTCGCGTCCGAAGAAACGGAAGCGCGCAACAGCGGCAGCGGCCATCGTCCCGAGCACGAGCGCGATCCCGGTCGTCACCAGCGCGACCTTGACCGAGAGCCAGAACGCTGCGCGCGCCTCGGGGTTGTGCCAGGTGACGCTGAACCAGTGCAGCGTCCAGCTCGAGATCGGCCAGCCCTGGATGTTCGACTTGTTGAAGGCGTAGAGCCCGATGATCACGAGCGGGATCCAGAGGAACGCGATCACGAGCGCCGACCAGATCGCGAGCGAGATGCGCATCGAGCGGGTCTCCATCAGATGGCCTCGAAGGCGCCGAGGCGCCGTGCGATCAGGAGGTAGACGCCCATGATCAGCATAGGGATCGCCGCGAAGGCGGCGGCGAAGGGCACATTCGAGCTCCCGATGGATCTATAGACCTCGATTCCGATGAAGTCCGAGTGCGTGCCGCCCACCAGCAGGGGGGTGATGTAGTCGCCGAGCGTCAAGGAGAAGGCGAAGATCGAGCCGGCGACGATTCCGGGCAACGCGAGAGGGAGGATCACGGAGCGCAGCGTCTTGAAGCTCCGGGCGCCGAGATCGGCCGACGCCTCGAGGTACGAGCTCGGGATCCGCTCGAGGGCCGCGTAGACGGGTAGCACTACGAACGGCAGCCAGACGTACGCGAAGACGATCCCCACCGCCCAGTTCGAGTAAGCGAGATTCGTGTCGGGAAGACCGATCCCGTTGAGCGCCCAGTTGATCACGCCGTCGTGCGCGAGGATCTCCTGCCAGGCGTAGATGCGGACGAGGTAGCTCGACCAGAGCGGCAGCAGGACCATTACGAACAAGAGAGCCCGTGTCCGCCGGCTCGCGAGCCGCGCCATGAAGTAGGCGAGGGGAAGGGCGAGGACGATGTCGACCAGCGTCACCAGCGCCGCGACCTTGAGGGTGAGCCCGGCGACGTGGAGGTATGGCTGAGCGCTCGAGAAGATGAGCCTGTAGTTGGCGAGCGTCCAGGTGTGCTCGAGCGTCGCCGTGAAGGAGTTGATCGTCCAGAACGACGCCACGAAGAGGGCGACGAGCGATCCGATATAGACGATGAGGAACGCCGCGAGCGGCGGGGTCAACAGCGCGAGCGCTTTCAGCCACGGTCGCCGCCAGAGGAGCCCCGACAGGCTGAGGCGGGCCCGCCGGAGCGGCGGGCCCGCTGAGAGTGCCTCGGCGTCAATCGCCAAGCGTTATCCGGTTACCTGCGCCCACGCTTGCACCCAGGCGTTGTAGTCCATGCAGCTTTGCTTCTTCGTCCAGCCGCACTGCGGGATCGGCGTCTTCCAGAACTTGATCTGTTTGAAGTACGAGCCCGGCTCGTTCAGGTGGTAGTCGTTGCACAGGCCCTTCTGGATTTTGTTCATGTACGGGCATGCCTTCGGGTTGACCGGGGTCTCGCCGAAGACGTAGGCCTGCCGCGCCTCCACCTTCGGAGTCGTCACGTACTTCATCCACATGAGCGCACAGTTCGGATGCGGCGCCTTGCTTGCGAGCATCCATGTGTCCGCCCAGCCGGTCGTCGGCACCGGGACGATCTCCTTGGCCGGGAACTTGTTCGCCTGCAGCTGAAGCGTCTGGTACGGCCAGCCCGCGCCGAGCCAGACATCGCCGTTCTTGAACGACGTGATCTCGTCAGGGGCGTAGTTCCAAAACCGCTTCAGGACCGGCTTTTGCTGCTTGAGCAGGTTCACGGTCGCGGTGAGCTGCGCCTGCGTCAGCTCGTACGGGTCCTTGATCCCGAGGCTCGGCTTCTTCTTCATCAGGTACAGCGCGGCATCGGCGATCTGGATCGGATTGTTCGGGATCGTGACGTGCCCCTTGTACTTCTTGCTGTAGATCAGGTTCCAGTTCGCCGGGGCCGGCTTCACCTTCTTCGTGTTGTAGATGAGCGTGTTCGGCCCCCACTGCACGGAGACGCCGTAATGCTGGCCGTTGACCGTGTTGTGGGCCGGCGATTTGAAGACCGGAATGAAGTCCTTCCAGCTCGGAATCAGGTGGATGTCGATCGGCTTGACGTCGTGCGCGTAGATCAGCCGCAGGCTCGCATCGCCCGAGGCCGAAACGAGATCCCACTGGCCGCCACCGCCGCCGCCGTTGGCATGCATGGCGGAGAACATGTCGCCCGAGGTGCCCGCGTCCTTGCGGTGGATGATGCAGCCGGTCTGCCTCTCGAACGGCTTCGCGAAGCTCTTGTCGGAGTAGTACGGCCACTCGACCAGATTCAGGCGGCCCTCGCCCTTGCCGATCTTCGTCACCACGCCCGTGGCGGCGTTGCCGGCCTGGATTCTTGCCGCTGACACAACGAGCGCTCCTACTGCGGCCGCCAACACGACGACCGCGAGAGCGTGCCTCTTGCGAATCCTGCTCACGTGCCCTCCTCCTTGATCTCATACGTGTGCTCCGGCCGCCACGAGAGGCGGACCCGTTTGCCTTGCTCCGAGAGAGCGTCCTGCGAGGACGTCTCGAGGTTCTGCCGGACGACGACGAGCTCGCCGCCTCCGTCCAGGTCGACGATGAAGCGGGTGACCATTCCGACGTAGACGACCTCGCGGACCGTGCCCGCTTCGCCTTCGCCGGTTGCTTCGTCGCTCATCCGGATCTTCTCCGGCCTGATCGTGATGCGACGCTCGTGCCGCTCCAGGATGTTCGACACGCCCACGAAGCCGGCGACGAACTCTGTCTGCGGATGCTCGTAAACCTCGGCCGGGGAGCCGAGCTGCTCGATCTGCCCGTCGTTGAAGACGGCGAGCCGGTCGCTCATCGTCAGCGCCTCTTCCTGGTCGTGCGTGACATAGACGAACGTGATGCCGAGGTCGCGCTGCAGCGCCTTGAGGAAGATCTGCATCTCCTGGCGCAGCTTCAGGTCGAGCGCGCCGAGCGGCTCGTCGAGGAGAAGCACCGGCGGCTCGTTCACGATTGCGCGTGCGAGCGCGACCCGCTGGCGCTGCCCGCCCGACAGCTGGGCAGGCTTCCGGTCGCCGAGGCCCGGCAGCCGCACCTTCTCAAGCATCGCGTCGGCTCGAGCGCGCCGGTCTTTCCGCTTCGCGCCCTTCACGCGCAGCCCGTACTCGACGTTCTCCACCACGGTCATGTGCGGGAAGAGCGCGTAGTCCTGGAAGACCGTGTTGACGGCACGTTGGGAGGGGGCGACGCGGGTCACGTCGATTCCCTGCAGCTCGATGTGGCCGGCGTCGGGTCGCTCGAAGCCTGCGATCACGCGCAGCGTCGTCGTCTTGCCCGACCCCGAGGGGCCGAGGAGCGTGAAGAACTCTCCCGCCGCGATGTCGAGGTCGATTCCCGCGACCGCGACGACGTCGCCGTAGGAACGGCGGATGCCGGTCAGCCGGACGGCCGGAGCGCCTGCTGCGGAGTCCGTGTCAGCTGCCGCCGGCGCCAGCGTCGCCAAGTGCCTCCTCCAGCAGGCTCAGCCCGCGCTCGAGCTCCTCGTCCGCTGCGGTCAGCGGCGGCAGGAGCCGGATCACATTTCCGTAGAGGCCGCACGCGAGGAGGAGTAGACCCTTCTCGAAGGCGGCCGCAGTCGCCGCCTTCGCGGCGTCGGGGAGAGGCTCGCGCAGCTCGAGCGCGAGCATCGGGCCGAGACCGCGCACCTCGCCGACGATCGGGTAGCGCGCTGCGATCTCCTCGAGCCGCGTCCGCAGGAACGCGCCGAGCTGCTCGGCCCGCTCCCGGAAGCCGGGCGCCGTCAGCTCGTCGAGCACGGCGAGCGCGGCTGCACAGGCGACGGGGTTGCCGCCGAATGTTCCGCCGAGCCCTCCGACGTGGACGGAATCCATCAGCTCCGCGCGGCCGGTGACCGTGGCGAGTGGCAGCCCGCCTCCGATCGTCTTCCCGCCGACGAGCAGGTCGGGCTCGACGCCAAGGTGCTCGATCGCCCACATCGTCCCGGTGCGGCCGCAGCCCGACTGCACCTCGTCGTCGACATAGAGGATCCCGTGCTCGTCGCAGATGTGGCGCAGCGCCTGGACGAACTCGGGCGGCATCGGGATGAAGCCGCCCTCGCCCTGCACCGGCTCGAGCACGATGCACGCCACGTCCGTCGGGTCGACGTCCTGCTGGAAGAGGAGCTCGACGCTGTCGAGCGCGTCCTCCGTCGAGACGCCGCGAAACGGGTACGGGGCCGCGGCGCGGTGTACGTCGGTAGCGAGCGGGCCGAAGCCCTGCTTGTAGACCAGCTTCGCCGTCATCGCCATCGTCAGGCTCGTGCGCCCGTGGAAGGCGCGGTCGAAGACGATGACCCCGGCCCGGCCGGTCGCGGCGCGGGCGATCTTGACCGCGTTCTCGATCGCCTCGGCGCCGGAGTTGACGAGGATCGACTTCGTCACGTTCGCGCCGGGCCAGAGCTCGTCGAGCCGGCGGCATACCTCTATATAGGGCTCGTACGTCCCGACCATGAAGCACTGGTGGAGGTAGCGGTCGACCTGCTCGTGGATCGCGGCGACCACTGCCGACGGTCCGTGGCCGAGGTTCTGGCAGGCGATCCCGCCGGCGAAGTCGAGGAACTCGCGGCCGTCGACGTCCCACACGCGCGCTCCCTCCGCGCGCGCGACGACGAGGGCGGGCGTCGAGACGCCGCGTGCGACGTAGCGCTCGCGTGCTGCTAGTACCCGCTCGGCGGCGCTTGCGCGTTCCTCGACGGACATTGGCGCCCCGGATTATCTCCTGCGCGATGCGGCTTGTTCAAGCAGCAGCCGCCTCGCAATGCGAGGCATCGGCCGAACCTGCTTGCGAAATGCGCGGCGTTATGACCAGACATTCTCGAACGTGCCGAAGCGGAGCTCGCTGTCGTAGCGGAAGCGTGTGGCGTCGACGCGCTCCATGTACTCCTCTCGCCGCTCCGCGACGAAGGCGTTGTACGCGTCGGCCGACTCCCAGCGGTCGACCACGAGGTAGCGACCGGGAGCCTCGATGTCTCGCAGGAGCTCGGTGCCGATGTAGCCGCGTCCTTGCCGGAAGAACTCCGCCCACTCCCCATCCGGCCCGTAGACGCGTTCGAACTCGGCTGCGTCGCGCACCTCGTAGCTGAACAGGAGTGCGATCACGCGCCTGAGGATAAGGTCCGCGCCATGAGCGCCGAGCCTGTCGCGGAGCCCGACGGCCGCGCCGAGTACGCCGGCGTGCTCCGCTTCTACCACCTCGCCAAGCACCAGGAGTGGCAAGTGGACGACGTACCGTGGGGCGAGATCCCGTTCGTGCCGGAGGGGAAGGGGACGCCCGAACGCCAAGCGCGGCGCCGGGACATCTGGCGCTCGGTGATCATGCAGCAGCTCCAGGCCGACGTGTTCGCATGCGAGATGGCGTCGCAGCTTCTCGCCGCGGCGCCCGATCCGGAGGCGCGGCTCTACTACGCGACGATGGTGCAGGACGAGTCGCGCCACACCGAGGCATGGCTGCGGCTGATCGGCCAGGTCGGTGGGGAGGGGGAGCGCGACCCGTACCTCGACGAGGTCGCGCACATGTTCCTCGAGGCGGACCTGCTGGAGGAGAAGGTCTTCCTGATGCAGGTCTTCTTCGAGCGGCTGATCATCCCGCGCTTCCGCTTGATCGCGCGCTCGTCGCGCGGAACGGTGCTCGAGGACCTCTGCAACCGCCTCGCAATCGACGACGGAATCCACCACGGTGCCGGCATGGCGTACGAGCGCGTGCTGCTCGCCTCGGCCGGAGAGAAGGTGCGCACCCGGCTCGTGGACGCGGCGAACACGATGCTCCCGATCTTCGCCAAGCACGTCCTCTGGCGGCCGAAGGCGCGGGAGATGATCGGGACGCTGATGGAGACGCGCGACCGGGAACGGCTCCGCGAGGAACTGAACCACGGCGTCCGGCTCGCCAACTCGCTCGGCCTGGACGTCTCCGACGTCCGTCTGCCGGCCGGCTGAAGCGACAGAGCCGGGGCGCGGACGCCCCGGCTCCATTGGCCCCCTCTAGCTGCGGATCGTGTTGCTGCGACCCGCGAGGTAACAGGAGCCGACCTGCTTGGCTCCGAGTGTGACGCGCACGCGTTGCTTCGCTTTGATTCCCGAGCGGAAGGTCGCGGACGTGATGACGGTGGGAGCGACTCCTGTCGTGTTGGCCTGGAGAAGCACCCGCTTCACCTTCACCCAACGCTTCTTTGCCGTGCTGTAGCGCTGGAAGGTGGCGACCTTTCCGGCGAAGCTCTCGGCCGCTGAGACGTGCAGCGCGAAACGGTGCCGCCCGACCTTGCCGAGTCGCAGGCGCGGCGTGACCTTGACGGTCGCGGCGCTGCTCGATGCGTTCTTGACCCGCACGGAGTACGCGGTCTGGCGCAGCGGCTGTGCCTGGTAGGTGAACGCGCCCCCGGTCGTCGACGTGATCGTCGCGAGCGCGGTGGCGTTCGTCGCCCCACACTGCAGTCCGAAGACCTGCAGCGACTCCCCTGACTGCTTGTCGGCGAGCGTGCCCGCGACCGTCGCCTTGCCACCGAAGACGACAACCCCTGGGCGAACGGCGAGGCTGGACGTCGGACTCTGGGCGACGTCGACCGAGCCGCGGAAGCTCTTCCCCTTGTTCGTCAGATCGGAGAAGGTGAACTTGCCTGCGGTCGTGAAGGTGCAGCTCGCGCTCTTGCTGGGCTGAATCGCGACCGGCAGGACCGTGTCGCAGTGGAATCCCGTCGCCTGCCGGAAGACGACGGTGTGGGCGACGGTGTCGCTGTTGGCGAAGACGACGCTGTCCCCGACGAAGATCGAGACGGCCGTCGGTTTGTAGCCGGTCTTCGAGATCGTCACGGTTTGTGTAGCCGCCGCCGCGGGCGTCGCCCGGTCGACCGCGGCGCCTGCCGCGGCGAGCGAGGCGACGGCGATGAGAACCAAGAAAAGCTTGCGCATTCGAAATCCCTCCATCGCTGCTTGGCTCAGCGTCCCCCAGCCGGACCCGGGGAGTGTTGGCTGCGCGTAAAAGACCTGTAAGGCGACCCGAGCTGTAGGGTCGCCGCGATGCCGCAGGATCCGCAGCAGATCGGGGATCTCGCCCGCAGCTACACCGAGGCCTGGTGCAGTCGCGACCCGGCGCGCGTCGCGTCCCACTACGTCCCCGGCGGAACGATCGCCATCAACGGCGGCGAACCGGCCGGGATTGCCGAGGTCGCGGCGTCGTTCATCGCCGCCTTTCCCGACATCGAGGTCTTCATGAACGACCTCGTTGTCGCGGGCGACGTCGTCGAATACCGCTGGACATTCACCGGCACGAGCGCCGAGACCGGCAAGTGGGTGCGGATCCCGGGCTTCGAGGAGTGGACGATCGGCGCCGGCGGCAGGATTGCCTCGTCACGCGGCAGCTACGACCAGGCCGAGTACGAGCGTCAGCTCCGCGAGGGTGCCCGGCCCTAGGTGTAACCGTGGTCGGCCCAGGCCTTCCATTGCTTCTGCGACTCGGTGCGATGCGGGTCGAGGTCGTCCATCCCGTCGCCTAGCGCATCCCGCCGCGCTCGAAATGGGCGCGGAAGAAGTTCTCGCTGCCCGCGGTCGCCATCGCCGCCGAGGCGCTGATCTCGAGGGCGAGTGCCGTCGCGGCTACGAGCTGCGCCAGCCGGTAGACCTTGCCGGGCCCGGCGCAGCCCATCAACTCGAGCCAGCGCTTGGGATCCGGCAGCGTCGTCCCGCCGCCGACCGTCCCGACCTCGACGCCGGGGAAGCGGATCGAGACGTGCAGGCCTCCGTCGACCCTCTGCTCCGTCCCGTGCGCCATGGAGCTCGTCCCGACGAGCCCGAGATCCTGGCCGGTCGCGGCGAAGACCGCGGCGATCGCCGAGGCCGGCGTGAACGCGACCGACTGCATCCCGGAGGCGACCGCACCGTGCGTTCCCGCCCAGGCGAGCTCCTCGAGGTCGGTCAGCTTCGTCCGCAGGACGCGCTCGATCGCGGCCTCGGTCAAGGTCGTCTCGGCGATCACCGTCTTCCCGTGTCCTTGCTGGAAGAACTCGAAGGACGGCTTCTTGTCGCCGCCCATGTTCGCTTCGAGGATCGACCGCTCGATCGAAACCGGCGCCTGCGGCAGCACGTACGCCATGTTCAACGCGTACGCGTTGCGGGTCATCATGTTGGCCCCGAATGCGTCGCCGGTCGTGAAGCGCCAGAGGACGTGGCACATCGGGCCGACGACATGCGTCTTCGCCTCGCGCAGCACGGCATACCGAGACAGCTCCGGCGAGTCGGACTCCCGGAGGAACTCGCGCATCGCCGGCACCTGATCCTCGACCCAGCGCGCGAGCGTGAGGGCGTCGCCGGAGTGCTTGCAGATGAAACAGGATGCTCGGGTGATTCGGTCAGCGATCACGTATGATCGGCAGCCGCCGGACTCCGCAATCGCCTTCGCTCCACGCTGCACGGACGCGGTCAAGCCGCCTTCCGTGTGCGCGAGCGGGACGACGACCTCCTCGTCGCAGCGACCGGTCTCGACCACGTCGCCGTCCTCCGAGAGCTCGTACTCGCCGAGCGAAACCGCGAGCTGCGCGACGGAGACGGGAATCGAGACGAACCCGGTGACCGACTCGGCCGCCTTCGCGTACGGCTCGAGGTCGACCTCCGGGAGGCCGAGTGCGTCCTGACGCGCGCGGACCGAATCGGGATCGTTCTTGCGTGAAAGGCGCATCGAGCGGAGGCTATAACCTCGCCTCGTGCCCGCAACGATCATCGACGGCAAGGCGCTCGGCGCCAGGGTGCGCGAGGAGGTCGCTGCCGCGGTCGCCGAGCTCGGTCAGGTGGGCCTCGCCACGGTCCTCGTCGGCGATGACCCCGCCTCGCACATCTATATCGACCTCAAGCAGAAGGCCGCCGTGCAGGCGGGAATGGAGGCGCGGGACCTCAAGCTTCCGGCCGACACGTCAGAGGAAGAGCTGCTCGCGACGATCGCCGCGCTCAACGCCGACGACGGCATCGACGGGCTGCTCGTGCAGCTACCCCTGCCGGACCACATCGACGGGAACCGCGCCATCGAGGCGATCGCTCCCGGCAAGGATGTCGACGGCATCCACCCGATCAACGCGGGCCGCCTCTATCTCGGCCGGCCGACGCTCGTCCCCGGCACGCCGCTCGGGATCATGCGGATGCTCGACGAGTACGAGATCCCGCTCGACGGTGCGCGCGCCGTCGTCGTGGGCCGCTCCGCGATCGTCGGCAAGCCGATGGCGCACCTCCTGCTCCAGCGCAACGCGACCGTGACGCTCTGCCACTCGCGCACGCAGGATCTGCAGCGGCACACGCTCGACGCCGATGTCCTCGTTGCCGCTGTGGGCCGCGCGCATCTCATCTCCGCGGACATGGTCAAGGCGGGCGCGACGGTGATCGACGTCGGGATGAACCGGGACGCGGGGAGTCGCAAGGTGCTCGGTGACGTCGACCCGAGCGCGCTGGACGAGGCGGCCTACATGACCCCGGTGCCAGGCGGCGTGGGGCCGATGACGATCGCGATGGTGCTCCAGAACGCCGTTACGGCAGCGCGTTTGCGAAGAGCCGCCCCCATTGCAACCCCGAAAAACTAGGCTAAACTCCGGCCTGTTCCAACGTCGGTAGGCGGCGTTCGCGAGCCGTCGTTTTCTGCAAGGAGGAAGGGTTGGCTGAGGGCACCGTCAAGTGGTTCTCGAACGAGAAGGGCTATGGCTTCATCGAGCGCGAAGGCGGCGATGACGTCTTCGTCCACTTCTCGGCAATCACCATGGATGGCTACAAGTCGCTGACCGAAGGTCAGCGCGTGTCGTTCGACGTCGTTCAGGGCGACAAGGGCGCGCAGGCCGCGAACGTCCAGGCTGCTTAGAGAACCTGCGGACTCATTTGCTTGAAAGGGCCCCGTACGGGGCCCTTTCTGTTTCGCGGCGCGGCCGCGAAACGCGTTTTGCGAGGATCGGGGTTATGGCCATAGATCGCGAACAGCTTCTGCACGTCGCGCACCTCGCGCGGCTCGAGCTGCGCGAGGACGAGATCGAGCGGCTCGAAGCGCAGCTCAACGACATCCTCGAGGCCGTCTCGAAGGTCTCCGAGCTCGACCTTGCCGACGTGCCGCCGACCTCGCATCCGCACGACGTCGTCAATGTGTGGGATCAGGACGAGCCGCGGCCGTGCCTATCGGCAGAGGACGCACTCGCGAACGCGCCCGAGCGAGAAGGCGATTTCTTCAAGGTGCCGCCCGGGGGCGCGGCATGATCGACACCCTACGGCTGACCGCCGAGGAGGCGAAGCGGCTCCTCGAGGCGCGCGAGATCTCGGGAGCCGAGCTCTTCGCCGCCTACCTCGCCGCGATCGGCGAACGGGATCCCGAGCTGCACTGCTACCTCCACGTCTGCGACGGCAGCACCGAGGATGAAGGGGGCGGAGAGGGCATCCCGATCGCGGTCAAGGACGTGATCGGGACGAAGGGGATTCCGACCACGGCCGGCTCGAAGATCCTCGAGGGCTACGTCCCGGTCTACGACTCGACGGTCGTCGAGCGGTTGAAGGCGCACGGCCTTCGGATCCTCGGCAAGACCAACACCGACGAGTTCGCGATGGGCTCGTCGACCGAGAACTCCGCCTTCGGGCCGTCGCACAACCCCTGGGATCCCTCGCGGGTTCCAGGCGGTTCAGGCGGCGGATCGGCAGCGGCAGTCAGCGGCGGCCTCGCGCCATGGGCGCTCGGCTCCGACACGGGCGGCTCGATCAAGCAGCCGTCGGCACTCTGCGGCAACGTCGGCCTCCGGCCCACGTACGGCACCGTTTCGCGCTACGGGATCGTCGCCTTCGCCTCGAGCCTCGACCAGGTCGGCCCGGTCGCGAAGACCGTGCGCGATTGCGCGTACCTCTACTCGATCATCGCCGGGCGCGACGAGTGCGACACGACGACTGTCGAGCTGCCGCAGCCCGTCGAGCTGCCGGAAGGTGCCGACCTCAAGGGTCTGAGGGTCGGCGTGCCGAAGGAGCTCAACGAGGCCGAGGGGATCGAGCCCGGCGTCGCCGCTGCCGTGCAGGCCGCGATCGCGAAGCTCGAGGAACTCGGGGCAGAGGTAGGGGAGTGCTCGCTGTCCCTCTCGGTCGAGTATGGAATGCCGTGCTATTACCTCATCGCGCCGGCCGAGGCGTCGTCCAATCTCGCGCGCTACGACGGCGTCCGCTACGGCTACCGCGCCGACGCTGCCGAGAGGCTCGAGATGTACGAGCGCACCCGCAACGAGGGCTTCGGCGACGAGCCGAAACGGCGGATCATGGTGGGGACGTACGCACTGTCCGCCGGCTACTACGACGCGTACTACGGCCAGGCACAGAAGGTGCGCACGGTGATCAAGCGCGAGCACGACGCGCTGTTCGAGACGTTCGACGCGCTCGTCTCGCCGACCTCTCCGACGGTCGCCTTCCCGCTCGGCGCCCGCACCGCCGATCCGCTCGCGATGTACCTCTGCGACCTGCTCACGATCCCGTCCTGCATGGCCGGCCTGCCTGGCCTCAACGTCCCGTGCGGACTCTCGGAGGGACTGCCGGTCGGCCTGCAACTGATCGGGCCGCAGTTCGCGGAGAACACCCTGTTCCGGATCGGTCACGCGCTCGAGCAGGCGATCGGCTTCGACCCGGTGCCGGAGAGGCTCCGGTGACGTACCACTTCGAAGACCCGGCGGCGGAGTTCGTCCTAGCAGTCGAGCGCGTCTTCGGCGAGCACCCGCGCGTGCTCGACGGCTCTCGCGCCGTCCTTGTCGGTGAGGTCAAACTCCAGCTCGAAGCCGGGGAGCGCGAGCTGTGGCTGATCGAGACGCACGGCCCGCTCGAGCATCGAGTCGCGATGGTCGAGGTGTACGACGACGTCGAGGACGCGCTGCGCGAGGCGAAGGAGAAGCTCCGTGAGCTCGGTTGAGTGGGAGCTCGTCTGCGGGTTGGAGGTGCACGCCCACCTCAAGACGCGCACCAAGATGTTCTGCCGCTGCGAGCTCTCGTACGGCGCCGCGGAGAACACGCGCACATGCCCTGTGTGCCTCGCCCACCCGGGCGCGCTCCCCGTTCCGAACGGCCGCGCGATCGAGATGACGATCCTGCTCGGCCTCGCGCTCGACTGCGAGATCGCCGGTCACGCAGTCTTCGCCCGCAAGAACTACTTCTATCCCGACCTTCCGAAGGGCTACCAGATCAGCCAGTACGAGGCTCCACTCTGCGGCGCCGGCAAGTTCGTCCTTCCGACGGTCGACGGCGAGCGCGAGATCGGCATCGTCCGCGCACATCTCGAGGAGGACGCCGCGAAGACGGTGCACGCCGGCGGCGCGACCGGCCGCTCGGTCGGCGCCGACTACAGCCTCGTCGACTTCAACCGCGGCGGCACGCCGCTGCTCGAGATCGTGAGCGCGCCCGACCTGCGCTCTGCGGACGAGGCGATGGCGTATCTGCGCCTCTTACGCCAGACGATCCGCGAGCTTGGAGTCTCGGACGCCGATATGGAGAAAGGAACGCTGCGCGCCGACGTCAACGTGTCGGTTCGGCGCGCCGGCGAGGAGGGATTCCGGCCGCGCTGGGAGATCAAGAACATGAACTCGTTCCGGTTCATCGGCCGGGCGATCGAGGCGGCGTTCCGGCAGCAGGTCCAGGCTCACGAGGCGGGGAAGGAGGTCGTGCAGTCGACGTACGACTACGACGCCGACACCGACCGGCTGACCGTCCACCGCTCGAAGGAGGAGGCGGACGACTACCGCTACTTCCCGGAGCCCGACCTCGTCCCGGTCGAGCCGGCGGCGGAGCTCGTCGAGCGGCTCCGAGGCGAGGTGCCCGAGCGGCCGGCTGAGCGAATCAGGCGGCACGAGGAGCAGATCGGCTTCGAGCGTGCGGTAGAGCTCGTCCTGACCGGAAACGAGCGCAAGGCTGTGCTGCTCGTGGAAGCCGGGCTTCCGTGGCCCGAGGCGGCCGCGGTCGCGATGAACCGCGGAGACTTTCTGCCGGAGAATGCGGGCGCGCTCGCCCGGATCGTGATGGCGAACGTGACACGCGATGCGCTAACGGGTGCCTTTGCCGCGTCAGCGGAGCGCATCATCCAGCCAGACGAATTCCTGGCAGACACAGCCGTCGCAGACGAGGACGCGCTGACGCCCGTGATCGACGCGGTGATCGCGGCTCATCCCGAGCAGGTCGAGACCTTCCGCGGCGGCAAGGAGGGCGTGCTCGGCTTCCTCGTCGGCCAGGTGATGCGCGAGACGCAGGGTAAGGCCGACCCGAAGGTCGTCAACCGGCTGTTGCGGGAGAAGCTTCGAGGCTAGGGAGATCGCGAATCGCGGGACTGAGCGTCCCGAGAATCGCGGCCACGACGACCGGAACGGCGAGGGCAAGGATCGTCAGCCGCGGCGAAGTGTGGCTGAGGAGCAGGCCGGCCAGGAGCGGGCCCAGCGGCGCGGAGATGGCTCGAAGCGTCCCCGAGGCCGCCATCGCACGCCCCAGTAGGCGGTCCGGGATCAGGGTGTACGAGTAGGCGGTCATCGCCGAATCGGTATTGGGGAACCAGAACATGTGGAGTGAGACCGCGACGGCGAGCACGTAGACGCTCGGGTACGCGAGAAAGCTGATGTAGACGAGCGCCATCCAGAACTCCGAGAGCAGGATCGCGCGCATCGGAAAGGCTCTTCTCAGCAGCGGGGAGGCCGTTGCGCCGGCGAGCAGCATCAATCCCTGGAGCGCGACGAAGCCGCCGATCGCGGCGCTCGAGAGCCCGTGACGGTGGGCGAGGATGATGACCGCGATCGGTGCGCCCGAGGCGACCAGGTTGCTCGCGGCGATCATCCCGACGGTCGTCCGCAGGAACGGGATCTGCCAGAAGTAGGCGAGACCTTCTCGGAAGTGCGTGCGAGCACCGGGCTCGCGCTCCTCCTGGAAGCGGGTGCGCATCAGGAGCAGCGAGGCGGTGGAGAAGGCGTACGAGATCGCGTCCGCGAGAAACGGCAACCCGCGCGCGAGCCCGAACAGTGCACCGCCGACCGGTGGCGCAGTCAGCCGGACGGCCGACACCCTTGCCAGCGAGACGCTCGAGGCGTCGGCGAGCTGCGGCTGCGGGACGACGGCTCTGAACGCGCCGCTCATGCCGGAGCGAAACACCACCGCGGCGGAGGTGTCGACGAACGCGACGACCACGATCAGCCAGTACGTCACGTGATGCGCGAGCGCCGCCGCTGCGAGCGTGCCGACGGACACGGCCGCCACGGCGTCGGAGACGATCATCAGACGCCGCCGGTCGTACCGGTCGGCCGCGACGCCCGCGAGCGGGCTGAGCAGCACGAGTGGAGCGAATTCAGCTGCTCCGACGTAGCCGGTCTTCGCTGCCGAACCGGTGACCGCGAGCGCAAGCAGCGGATACGCGATCGTCGACATGTTCGACCCGAAGGCCGAGAGCAGCTGCCCCGCCTGCAAGAGGAGGAAGTCCCGGTTCCGCCTGAGCGGCGTTAGCTCGGTCACGCCTCCATCGTCGCAGGACGGCCCGGCTCATCGAGCTCGGAGAGGCTCGGTGCATTCCGGATCGACGGGCTCACCGACGTCCAGACGGCGAGTGCGAGCGAGATGCCGCCGAGGACGAGCAGCGTCACCTCGGAGGAATAGGCACCGAGCAGGACCCCGGCGGCAAGCGGTCCGAGTGGCGCCGCAATCTGCGCGAGGTTCCGCGCGACGCTCGACACGCGACCCATCAGGTGGTCGGGCGTGATCGCCGTCCGATTAGCCCACCACGACGGAGTTCAACGACGGCGAGACGAACGCGATTGGGAGCACGCAGGCAAGCAACAGGTACGGCCCCGGCGCGAACGCGCACACGATGATCGCCGCGCTCAGCCACTGGTTCCCGAGCATGATCGCCCGCATCGAAAGAAGCTTCGCTACCCGCGGTGCGGCGAACCCGCCGGCAAGGCTCGCGACACCGAAGACTGCGATCAGTGCCCCGATCGCGGCAGGTGTGAGCCCGTGCCGTTTCGCGACGACGACGAAGATGAGGTAGATCCCGCAGCGGTACCCGGTTCACGTGAGGAGCTGTTCTGCAGCCGGCGCGGGCGAGTCGTGCTGCCGTGTCACCAGGTACCCAGCACTCGCGACGACGACGACCGCCATCGCGACGAACAGGATCCGGTAGTCGACGACCGTGGAGAGCGCGGCGCCGGCTGCGATCGAAACGGTTTGTGCGACGTTGAGCGAGATATCCGCTGCGGCTGAGACGCGGCCCTGGATGACGAGGGGCGTCCGAATCTGGAGGGCGGTGGTGAAGCCGACAATGGCCCACATGATCCCGACACCGGCGATCGTGAAGCCCAGGAGCACGATGGGGAGCGAAGGCACGATCAGCAGCAGGTCGCCGACGCCGAAGAGCCCCAGGCCCATACCGACGATGCGCACGTCACCGGCCCGGCGAAGCATCCACGCGGCCGTGACGCCCCCGGCGATCGAGCCCACGCCCTGGAGCGCGCTGAACACGCCGAAGAAGGACGGCGGTCTTCCGAGGTGCGTGATGACGAAGAAGATGAGGGTCTCTGCGAAGCCGATGACGAGCAAGGCGACCGTTGCTGCCGCGGTCATCTGCCGCAGCGGCAAGGTCCGCCAGATGTGTTCGATCCCGGCGGTCACCTCGCGGAGAAAGTGATGCTCCGGTGGTTCTGGTTTCGTCTCAGGCACGCGCATCCGCGACATCAGCAACGCTGATCCGGCGAAGGTGAAAGCGTCGAGGACCGCCACTACTCCGCCGCCGAAGGCGGCAAAGAGGCCGGCACCGGCGAGCGGCGCCACGAGCCGAAGTCCCTGGCGCATCGTCGAGAGCGCTCCGTTCGCGTCTGCGAGCAGCTCCTCAGGGAGCATCAGGCGCAGCAGCGCCGCCTGCGCCGGGTAGAACACCGTCCCGGCGAGCCCGTAGAGGAGCGCGACGAGGTAGATCAGCCAGGCAGTGCTGCGGTCGTGGACGAGGAGGAGAACGAGTACGGACGCGCCGAGTACGCAGTCGCACGCGATCATCAGCGGTCGCCGCCTCAAACGGTCGGCGAGGAGCCCGCCGAGCGGCCCGGCGAGACTACCGAGCCCGAGCACGAAGAAAACCAGGCCGGCACGGGCGCTCGAGCCGGTCAAGCTCTTCATCCAGACCGCTAGGACGATCCACATCGCCCAGTCGCCGAAGGCCGAGAGCGTCTGCCCGGCTACGAGTAGGCGCGCGTCGCGGTAGGAGAGGAGCCGGCGCATCAGGCGGGCTCGGGCTCCCGGGCGAGGTGGCGGACGGTGACGAAGGCGGCGTAGCTCATGGCCGCCAGCTGGCCGGCGGCCGCGGCCGCGATCACGTGCCGGGAGCCGAAGGCCGCGAACGCGGGGGCCGCGACGGCGAGAGCGATCGGGGTGCCGATTGACGAGGCCGTGGACATCGCGGTGAGAGCCTTGGCTCGAACTGCTGCCGGCGGCCGCAGCGTGAGGACAGAGTGGAGCGTCGGGTTGACGAGGCCGTTGGCGAGCCCGGAGAGCGCAAGCGCGCCCGCGACCGCCGCGGCCGGCACCGGCGCGGCGACCGCCCAGAGCGGCACGGCCTGCAGGAGCACGAGAGGCGCGGCCTGGCGAAGTCCGCCGACCCGGTCGCTCCGGTAGGCGATCACGTTCCCGGTCACGGCACCGATTCCCCACGATGCGAGGAACACTCCGGCGAGTCGGGGATTGGCCCCGAAGTTGACATAGACGAGCACCGGAATCGCGACGAAGAGGACGGAGAACGAGGCGTCGCCGACAACGATCGCAGTCGCCCAGCCGCGCAGGAGGGAGTCGCTGGAGAGGTAGTGGACGCCCGCGAGCAGACCTTCCCCTTCGTCCCCGTGTTCTCTCCGCACTACGCGAGTGACGGGCACGAGCACGGTCACGAGCACGAAGGCGACGACGTAGCTGGCTGCGTCGATGACGAGCACGACCGGCGAACCGACCGCCGCGATGAGGACGCCGCCGAGGGCAGGGCCGCCGAGCATCGTGATCCGCGTCGCCCCCTGGAGCAGCGCGTTGGCGCGCTCGACCGACGTCTCGTCCTCGTCGAGGATCTCCGCGACCACGAGCCGTTGCCCGGCCATGTACGGCGTGCTCGCGGCCCCGAGGACGAAGGCGATGGCGGCAAGAGCCGGCAGCGTCAGGTGGCCGGTCCAGTGCAGCAACGGGACGAGCAACATGAGCGGCGCGCGAACGGCGTCGCACAGGCGCATTGTGCGCTGGGCCCCGAGCCGCTCGAGCACCGAACCGCTGGGGATTCCGAAGAGGGCGAACCCGCCTCCCTCAGCGGCGATCACGAACGTCATCTGCTTCGCCGAGCCGGTGCTCACGAGCACGAACCACGGCAGGGCGAGCCAGGTCATCATCGAGCCGGTGGTCGACAAGACCTCGGCGGCGAGCAGTGCCCCGAGGGGTCGGCTGCGCAGAACCGGGGGCCTTACTGTTGCCGCCGAGGTCGCCATCAACTGGCCCGGTAGACGCGGACGTCGCCGCTGACGGTGCGGCCGCGGAGGACGACCATCGGTGCCGCCGCCTCTTCGCCGGACGGCGGCTCGGTCGCCAGTGGCACCTCCGAGGCGAGGTCGCCGGAGGTCGAGCCTGCGTCGACGTCGAGGAGCGATCCCGCCGCGATCCCGATCTCGATGTCGCCGGAAACACTCGAGAAGCGTGCGTCTCCGGCCGTGAGCGCCTCGAGGCGGATGTCGCCGGAGACGGACTTCGCTTCGACCGAGCCAGCGATGCCGCGGACACGCGCGTCGCCGGAGACGGTCTGGACGGAGAGGTCGCCGTCCACGCGCTCGAGCTCGACGTCGCCGCTGACGGTCTTGACCGTCGCGTCGTCGGAGATCTCGCCGTGCACGCGGACGTCGCCGGACACCCCGTTCACGTCGAGCGTGCGCAGGTGGCCGTCGATCTCGGTGTCGGCAGACGCGGTCTTGACCTTCACGTCGGCGCCGTGGGGGATGCGCGCCTGCACACGGAGACCGCTGTTGCCGAAGACGAGGGAGCCGAGCGAGAACGAGAAGCCGACCTTGTTCTTGTCGCGCAGCGTTATGGCGACCCGGTTCCCGTCCTGGCGAACCTCGACGTGCTCGAGGAGGCGTTCGTCGCCGTCGACGGTGACGCTCGTGTCCTCGCCGCCCGTGGTGTCGACGTCGATGTCACCGCTCGGGATCGAGACCTCGAGCGTGAGGGGCAGAGGCGTATGGAAGGTCTGCTCGATCATCCCTCAAGCCCCCGCTTGCTCAGGGCGCGCTTGACCCGGAGGCGGATCTCGCTGTCCTTCGGGAGCGGGCGCCGGTCGGGACGCAGCGAGCGCTCGCCTTTGTACGGAAGGTGATAGTCGGGGAACATGGCTCTCTCCTTTCAGCTGCGGCCGTAGCCGGTGAGGCGATTGCGACCGCCGACGGACATGGACCGTGACGAACGCGACTCGACCGAACGCTGGAGCGCCTGGACGAGCCACGTGTTGACGGACCCTCCTTCGCGGGCTGCAGCGGACTCGATCCGCTGCTTCAAGCTCTCGGGGAGCCGGAGGGTGATGCGCGCGGAGAACGCCTCGTCGACCGGCTCCGAGATGCTCCCGTCCTCGCGGACGAGCACGAGCTCGGGGTCGCGGCCGGCGATGCGTACCTCGACGTGCGCCGCGTCGAGCTGTGCGTTGAGCTCGAGCGCCGCCTCGGCGAGGACGTCCTGGAGCCGCCGCGCGAGCGACGCCTCGATTGCGACCGAGAGGAGCTCTGCCGCGCGTGACGTCGTCTCGTCGCCGAGAGACGCCATGCGCACGAGGTCTTCCCGAAGCGCCTGGATGTAGCCCTCGATCTGCATGGCTGCACTATGACATCACTATGATGTCACTGTCAAGTCGAAATGACGTCAAGATGACGACGGCCCGCGTCAGCGGGCCGTCGAAAGAGCATGGTTAAGCCAAAAAGACGCTAGGTCAAGCCGCAGTAATACGCGGTATTGGGCCACGGCGAGAAGCCGCGAGTGCGCGACGCGCGCACCGCGACCCAGATCTGCTCGAGCGGGCTCCAGTGGTCGGCGGTTCCCTTGTGTCGCAACAGCCAGCCGCCATATCTCGCCTGGAACGAGAGATCCATCTGCAGACCGCCCCAGTACGGGCTGCCCGGATCCGTCCAGCTCCCCTCGTAGTGGTGGATGCAGAGCCACGCGTTGAGCGCCGGCGGATGGTTCGCTCGCCGCCAGACCGCGTGTTCGCGCTGTCGCCAGGCGTTCGCGAGCCGGCGGAGCCGTGCGACCGAGCGCACAGTCGAGCGCACGGCCAGCAAGCGCGGGGCGCTCACGGGCGGACGCCCACGGATCACCGTCAGCCAGCGCCGAGTGCCGGCCCGGAAGGTCCGGATATGGCGGTTCCAGTGGGCGATCGCGCGCAGCCTTGCGCGCGCGCTACTCGCCCGGGACACCGTGGTGGCGACGGTCGTGGTCGCGGTCGTGGTCGTGTCAGTCGTGGAACTAGAACTTGTCCCGCTGCTAGACCCTGCGGCGGCCGTAGCCGCAGTGGCCATGCCTGCGAACGCGAGCAGGAGCCCGCAGGCCAGGATGAAGCGCCGCAATGCTTTACCTCCCCAGGTCGATTGCAAGTCGGAGGCCGAGCGGGCGGGGTAGACGCCCTTGACGAGCACCGCTCGGCGCGGCTTATGCGATCGTTGGCACGAGGGTAGCGACCGACCGTACGTTTGTGCGGCACCGAGACAACGCTTGTGCGCTTCCTTACGGAATGATTACGGGCTCAGCGCGGTGCCGTACGCGGCCACGAAAGGGCCGAAATGTGCGCCGGAACCACGAATCCTGCGTAAAGCAATCCGGCGCCGATCGCGATTCCGATCGCGCTTCCTGCGGCGCCGAGCCCGGACAGGCCGCTGCCGGTCGCAGCCGCTGCGATTCCGGCGATGATCAACCCGTTGCCGAGCGGGCGCTGCCGGAAGGAGTGCAACGCCACGACGACGACCGCGAGAGTCCCGAGGACGTTGGCCGCAATCGCGAGGAGCCGCGCGGGGAGGAAGGCGAGGTGGTCCTGCGCCGCCGGAATGCCGCGCGCGGCGAAGGCGCCGTGCACCGGCATAGCGAGCGAGATGCCGAGCGCGAGCCCGAGGAAGACGAGAGCGACCGGTGCCGCACGTCGTCGGCCGGCGAGGAGCAGCGAGCCCGCGCCGAGGAGCGGGGCCGTCAACAACGCTCCGGCCGCGTAGTAGACGCGGAACGCACGGCCGTCCCAGCCGGCGGCCTCACCCCACGCGATCGCGGCCGCTGCCACGGCATACGCGGCGAGCCCCCCCGACCAGGCGAGCATCTCGGGCCGCGCAGTCGCCCGGTATCGCGCGGCCAACTGGCCCGCCAGCCGGAATGCAACGAGCGCTGCGGCGAAGGCGAGGAGCGCATCCATGCCGGCAGAGTAGGAGGTCTTGCCGGAACGGTGCCCGCCGGAGCGGTGACGCACAGCGCGGCGCCGCCGGCATGGCCACTGTTTCGGCAGGGCCTCCTACAACGCTACGGTTGGAGTCGGTGAAGCGGTATCTGTTCACGCCCGGCCCGACGCCGGTGCCGCCGGAGGTGCTCGCGGCCGTCGGCGCGCCGGTGCTCCACCACCGCAGCCCCGACTTCCTGCCCGTGTACGAGCGCGTGCTCACCCGCCTGCGCGAGGTGTGCCGGACGGACAGCGACGTGCTCCTCTTCGGCGCCTCGGGCACCGGCGCGTTCGAGTCGGCCGTCGCCAACCTCGTCTCCCCGGGCGAGCCGCATCTCGTGGTCTCCGCGGGGAGCTTCGGCGAGCGCTGGGTCGCGATGACGACCGCGTTCGGCGCGGCAGTGGACGTGCTCCGTTACGCATGGGGAGAGACACCCGACGCCGACGACCTCCGCGCTCGGCTGAGCGAGCGTGAGGCGAAGGCCGTCTGGCTCGTCCACTCCGAGACATCCACGGGGGTCGTCGCCGACGTCCGCGCGCTTGCCTCTGCGGCGAGCGAGGCCGGTGCGCTCGTCGTCGTCGACGCGGTCTCGAGCCTCGGCGCGGTCCCGTGCGAGACCGACGCCTGGGGCCTCGACGTCGTCGTCTCGGGCTCGCAGAAGGCGCTCATGTCTCCGCCCGGGCTCGGGCTCGCCGCCGTCTCGGAAGCCGCGCTCGCCGCGAGCGGGTCCTCGCCGCGCTTCTACTTCGACTGGGAGCGCACGCGGAAGGCGCAGGAGACTCTCGACGCGCCGGTCACTCTCCCCGTCTCGCTCGTCGCGGGGCTGGACGTCGCGCTGCGGCTGTTGCTCGACGAGGGTCTGGAAGCCGCGTTCGATCGCCACCTCCGGCTCGGACGGGCCGCGCGCGCGGGCGTGAAGGCGCTCGGGCTCGAGCTGTTCTCACCGGACGAGGATCGAAGCGCCGTCGTGACCGCCGTGCGCGCGCCTGCGGGCATCGACTCCGGCGACGTCATCCGGGGTCTCCGCGACCGCTTCGGGATAACAATCGCGAACGGCCAGGGCGAGCTGAAGGGAAAGATCTTCCGGCTCGGCCACATCGGCTGGTACGACGTCTTCGACATCACGACACAGATCGGAGCCGTCGAGCTCGTCCTCGCCGATCTCGGCGCCGACGTCGAGCGCGGCGTAGCCGTCACAGCAGCGCTAGAGGCGTTCAGCTCCGAAGCTGCAAGCGTCGCCGGCAAAGCCGCCGACGCGCGGCCGGCAGACCCCGCCGCCGGCGGCGGTGGGCCTTCGCGCACGTGACCCCTCGCGTCCTCGTCCGCGAGGAGATCTCCGACGCCGGCGTTGACCTCCTCCGCTCGCGGTTCGACGTGGATGTCGATGCCGAAAGTCCGCTCGAGGAGATCATCGGTGGCTACGACGCTGTCGTCGTGCGGTCGGCGACGAAGCTCACGGCAGACCTGATCGACCGCGCCGAGCGGCTGAAGGTGATCGGTCGCGCCGGCGTCGGCGTCGACAACGTCGACGTGGAAGCGGCGACGCGGCGCGGGATCATCGTCGCCAACGCGCCCGACTCGACCGTCGTCTCGGCCGCGGAGCACACGATCGGCCTCCTCGTTGCGCTCGCGCGCAACATCCCGCAGGCACACGCGGCGCTCAAGCAGGGCCGCTGGGAGCGCAGCGCCTACGGTGGAACCGAGCTTGCGGGCAAGACGCTCGGCGTGCTCGGCTTCGGCCGCATCGGCCAGCAGGTAGCGCGGCGCGCGCTCGGGCTCGGGATGGGGGTTGTCGCCCACGACCCCTACGTCGCGGCCGAGCGCTTCCGCGAGCTCGGCGTGGAATCCGTCGAGACGCCGGAGGAGGTGTACGCCGCCGCCGAGTTCATCACCATGCACCTGCCGCTGACCGCGGAGACGCGCGGCTCCATCGGCGCCGAGGCGTTTGCCGCAATGCGCCCAGGCGTGCGAATCGTCAACGCCGCGCGCGGCCCGCTTCTCGACGAGGAGGCGCTGGTCGCAGCGCTACGGTCGGGCCAGGTAGCCGGCGCAGCGCTCGACGTGTTCGGTGAGGAGCCGTATGCGGGGCCGCTGCTCGAGCTCGACAACGTCGTCGTCACGCCGCACCTGGCAGCGTCGACCGGCGAGGCGCAGGACAGGGCGGGGCTGATCGTGGCGGAACAGATCGTCGCGGCGCTCGACGGCGGTCTGGTCACGAATGCGGTCAACATCCCCGTCGTCGGAGCAGAGGACCTCGAGGTGCTCGGGCCGTTCGTGCCGCTCGCGTCCCGGCTCGGGCGCATCGCGATGGAGCTTGCGGACGGCGCCGCCGAGGAGATCGTGATCACGGTCTACGGCGGTCTCGCCGACTACGACTCGCGGCTGCTCACCGTCGCAGTGCTCAACGGCGCCTTCCAGGGCCGCGCCGACCGGCCGGTGAACTACGTCAACGCGCCATCGATCGCGGCCGAGCACGGCATCGAGGTGCGGGAGGAGCGGTCGCGCACAGCCCGCGACTACACGGACCTCGTCCTCGTCGAGGTGCGCGCCGGCGAACGGCACGTTCACGTGGCGGGCACGACGATCGGCAGCGACCACCGGCCATGGATCGTCAACCTCCTCGGCTTCGAGATCGACCTCGAGCTTGCGCCGCTCTTCGTGCTTTGCCGCTATGACGACGTGCCGGGAGTGATCGGACGAGTGGGGACGAGGTTCGGCGAAGCCGGCATCAATATCGCAGGCATGACCGTCTCCCGGAGCCGACAGAGCGGCAAGGCGCTCATGGCGCTCACCGTCGACTCTGCACCGCCGCCGGAGCTCGTCGAATGGCTGCGCGGGGAGGGCTTCGACGACGCGCGGGTGCTCGAGCTCGGCCCGGTGGCCATCTAGTCGTGGAGCGCTGGCCGGAGCCCGTCGCGCGGGTCGCCGAGTTCCTCAAGCATGCCGGCGTCGACGCCCGCGTCGAGGAGTTCCCGGAGGGTACGCCGACGGCAGGCGCTGCGGCGAAGGCCGTAGGCAGCTCTCGTGCCCAGATCGTCAAGTCGCTCGTCTTCATGTGTGATGGACGGCCGGTTCTCGCCCTCGTTCCGGGCGACCGCCGCGCGGAGGAGACCAAGGTCGCCGCGGCCGCCGGGGCGCGCGCCGTCCGCGTGGCTCGACCCGACGAGGTTCTCGCCGCCACCGGGTTCGAGCCGGGCGGCGTCGCGCCGTTTCCCGCTTCCGGCATCTCCCAGGTGCTGATGGCCGGGGAGCTGCTCGCCCACGACCGAGTCTGGATCGGAGCCGGCTCCGAGCGCCACATGGCCGGCATCTCGCCTGTCGACCTGGCGCGACTCACCCAGGCGCGTACGGCAGAGCTTTCCTAGCCCGCCGTCCGGGTACGATTCCGGGCGCCCAGCATCCTCGACTGAAGGGACGAGCCGCAGATGCGCGAGACCAAGAAGATCTGGATGAACGGCGAGCTGGTCGACTGGGGCGACGCGACCATCCATGTCGGCACTCACGGCCTGCACTACGGCTCGGGGGTCTTCGAGGGAATCCGCGCCTACGAGACCGACCGCGGTACGTCCGTCTTCCGCCTCACCGACCACTTGGAGCGGCTGCATCGTTCGGCCCAGCTCCTCTACATGGATCTCCCGTACTCGGTCGACGACCTCCGGACCGCAACGTGGGACGTGATCGGCGCCAACGAGCTGCCGTCGTGTTACCTCCGGCCCATCGCCTTCTTCGGCTACGGGGAGCTCGGGGTCTCGTCGGTGGGGAACCCCGTCGACGTGGCGATCATGTCCTGGCCGTGGGGGGCGTACCTCGGGGAAGAGGGCCAGCAGAACGGGATCCGCGCCAAGGTCTCGAGCTGGCAACGCGTCGGACCGAACGTCATTCCGCACGTCGCGAAGGCCACCGGCGTCTACCTCAACTCGATGCTCGCCGTGGGTGAGGCGAACCGTGCGGGCTACGACGAGGCGATCCTCCTGACCGCCGAGGGCACCGTCGCCGACGGTTCGGGCGAAAGCATCTTCGTCGTGCGCGACGGCGTCATCTACACGCCGGACCTCGCCGCGTCGATTCTCGTTGGCATCACCCGTGACTCGGTGATCCAGATCGCGCAGGACCTCGGCCACCGCGTCGTCGAGAAGCCGATCATCCGCACCGATCTCTACCTCGCCGACGAGGTCTTCATGGTCGGCACGGCCGCCGAGGTCACGCCGATCCGTGAGATCGACGACCAGGTCGTCGGGCCCCCCGGGCCGGTGACCCGGGAGATCCAGGAGGCGTATCTCGACACCGTGCACGGGCGCAGCGAGCGCTGGAGCCAGTGGCTCGAATACGCGCCCCCTAGCGCCGCTGCAAGCGGCGCGGTCTCGGGGCCGGGCGTCGTCGGCTCGGCCGGCGACGCTTCAAGCCAGGCGAATCACGCCGAACAGGCGTGAGACAAGAGGTGGAGTCGGTCCCGCTTTCGGGGCCGTACCTCGGCGAGCGGGAGGAGGAGCTCGTCCTCGAAGTGCTGCGCTCGGGCAGGCTCTCGCTCGGGCCGACGATCGACCGGTTCGAGGAGCTCGTCGCGGAACGGGTGGGCGCGCCGTACGCGGCGGCCGTTTCCTCCGGAACGACCGGGCTCCATCTCCTCTGCGTCGCCGCCGGCATCGAGCCGGGCGACGAGGTCATTACGTCGCCGTACTCGTTCGCGGCAAGCGCCAACTGCTTCATGTACGAGGGCGGGATCCCGGTCTTTGCCGACATCGACCGGCGGACGTTCAATCTCGACTCCGCGGCGGTCGAGGCGGCGATCACCGAGCGGACGAAGGCGATCGTGGCAGTCGACATCTACGGCTACCCGTGCGAGCTCGAAGAGCTGCGCGCGATCGCCGACCGGCACGGGCTGGCGCTGATCCAGGATTCCTGCGAGGCCCTCGGCTCCGTCTATCGCGGCGCGCCCCTCGGCTCCCACGGCCCGTCGTGCGTGTTCGCCTTCTATCCGAACAAGCAGGTCACGACCGGCGAGGGCGGCATGGTCACGACGCATTCCGAAGAGGAGTGGCATCTGATCCGTTCACTCCGGAACCAGGGTCGGCCGGAGCCGGGCGGCTGGCTCGAGCACGTCAGGCTCGGCTTCAACTATCGGCTCAGCGATATCGCGGCCGCGCTGGGGATCGGCCAGCTGGAGCGGCTGGACGAGATCCTCGTGCGCCGCGCACAGGCAGCGGGCCGTTACGGCGAGCTCCTCGGTGGGATCGACGCGGTCGAGCTTCCGTGCGCCGACGACGACGCGCACTCGAGATCGTGGTTCGTCTACGTCGTCCTCCTGCCGGACGCCGCGACGCGCGAACGCGTGATCGCCACCTTCGAGGGCGAAGGGATCGGCTACAACCGCTACCTCCCCTCGATCCACCTGCAGCCCTACATGCGCGAGCGCTTCGGGTTCACCGAGGGGCAGTGCCCGATCTCCGAGGAAGTCAGTTCGCGCTCGATCGCGCTGCCGTTCTTCACGGGAATCGAGCCGCGCGCGCAGGAGCGCGTCGCCGAGGTTCTCGGCTCCGCCTTCTGAGGTCAGCCTGTGAACCTGCAGAGCCTCCACCGCGCCGAGCCGTTCACGACGAAGGACGGCTCGACGATTCGGGAGCTCCACCACACGTCCACACAGAGCCTGGCCGAGGCGACGCTCGAGCCCGGGCAGGCCACCGAACGGCACTACCACGAGCGAACCGAGGAGATCTATCTCGTCACGAAAGGCTCCGGCGAGCTCGAGATCGACGGCGATAGCGTGCTCGTCCGGCCCGGCGATTCAATTCTGATTCCGCCGCGAGCCTGGCACACGCTCGAGAACAACGGCACGAGCGAGCTCACCATCCTCTGCATGTGCTCGCCGCCGTACTCCGACGAGGATACGTTCTTCGAGTAGCGTCGCGGCGCGTGCGATGATCCGCGCATGGCGGACGGAGCGACTCGCATGGTCTTCCTGGGCTTCGGCAAGTGGGCCCGCGCCGACCGTATCTACGCGCTCGAGCCGATCACGGGAGACGAGCGCGGAGGCGGCAAACGCACGCGCGTCTGGATCGACGGGATCGCCGAACCCATCCTCGCCGGCCGCACCGAGCGCACGATCCTGCACGACATGGGACAGGACGCCGCGACGGCGACCGTCGTTCTCGACGACGCGCTCGACCTCGCGGAGCGAGTGGCGAAGGCGGTCGACGAGGGACCGCTCGATCTCCGCGATCTCGGCCGCCGCGCGCGGCGTGTGCTCGAGAAGACCGCGAAGCCGGCCGAGCCCGAACAGCTTTTCTAGTGGAGCCCAGGCCCACTGAGGAGCGCCCGTCGTGGCGCGATCTCGCCACGCGCATAACCGTCGACTTCTCGCCGCTCCGCGACTATCCCGACTACCGCCGGCTCTGGATTGGCCAGGCAATCACGTTCGTGGGCGCCGAGATGGCGCTCGTCGCGCTTCCGTTCCAGATCTGGCAGCTCACGCACTCGACGCTCGCGCTGGGACTCTTCTCGCTGACAGAGCTCGTGCCGCTGCTGACGTTGACGCTCGCCGGCGGCGCGGTCGCGGACGCTTTCGATCGCCGCCGGATGGTGCTCGTCACTGAGACGCTCCAGGCGGTCGGCGTCTCGGGCCTGCTGGTGAACGCGGCTCTGCCGCACCCGAGCATCGTGGCCGTCTTCGTCTTCGCCACGGTCGTGGCGGCCTGCTTCAGCGCGGGGGTCGGCGCGATGCGCTCGCTGCCGCAACGTCTGCTCCCGGAAGAGGTCTTCGCGCAAGCGGGTGCGCTCGACTCCATCTACTACGGACTCGGCGGCGTCGCCGGACCCGCGCTCGCCGGTGTGATCATCGGCGCGGCCGGTCTCCCGGCCGTCTACGCGATTGGAACGGGTTCGTTCGCGGCGACCGTCGTCGCGTTGTGGGGACTGCCGCAGATGCCGCCGCATCCCGATGCCGACCGGCCCGGGATCCGCTCAGTCGTCGAGGGGTTCCGGTTCGTCGCGCGCGAGAAGGTGATCCTCGGGTTCTTCCTCGTCGACACGAACGCGATGGTGTTCGGCATGCCGTTGGGTCTTTTCCCCGCGATCGCCGCTCACTTCGGGGACCCGACCCTCGTCGGCTACCTGTACTCGGCGCCGGCGGCAGGAGCGCTCATCGCCGGGCTCGGGTCAGGCTGGGTCGCGCACGTACGCCGGCAGGGGGTTGTCGTTGTCGCGGCCGCGAGCCTCTGGGGCGTGGCGATTTTCGGCTTCGCGTACGCGGACCGATTCTGGCTCGCGCTCGTGCTCATCGGGCTGGCAGGTCTCGCCGATCAGGTCAGCGCGATCTTCCGCAACGCGATGCTCCTCGCGCTCACGCCCGACCGGCTGCTCGGCCGGGTGCGCGGGATCGAGTTCGCGCAGGTTGCGAGCGCCCCGTCCCTTGGCAGCCTCGAGGCCGGTGTCGTTGCATCCCTCACCAGCATCCGAATCTCCGTTGCCTCCGGCGGGCTGCTCTGCGTCGCCGGCACACTCGCGAGCGCAGCCGCGTTTCCGGCGCTCGTCCGCTACGAGGCGAAGCGCCGTGCCGCTGAAGCGTGACTTCTTCGCGCGCTCGGTGCACGAGGTCGCACCCGAGCTGATCGGCGCCACGCTGCTCGTGGACGGCGTGGGAGGGACCATCGTCGAGGTCGAGGGCTACGACCAGGACGACCCCGCGAGCCACGGCTTCCGCGGGCGAACCGCGCGGACAGCGTCGATGTTCGGCCCGCCCGGTCACGCGTACGTCTACCGCTCGTACGGCATCCATTGGTGCCTCAATCTCGTCTGCGCCGGGGAGGGCCGCGCGGAGGCTGCGCTCGTACGGGCGCTCGAGCCGACGAGTGGGCTCGAGGCGATGAGAGAGCGGCGCGGGGTGGAGGCGGTTCGCGCACTCTGCTCGGGCCCCGGCAAGCTCTGTCAGGCCCTGGCTATCTCGCGCGTCCACGACGGCCTGGCGCTCGACGAGCCGCCGTTCGAGCTCATCGCACGCGAGTCCGAGCCTCAACTCATCGTCGGCACCCGGATCGGGATCACGCGCGCGGTCGAGCAGCCGTGGCGCTACGGCCTCGCCGGCTCGCCGTTCCTCTCGCGCCGCTTCTAGACTCGCCCGCATGGGAATCGCGGAGCTGACCCGCAACGCCGTCGACGTCCTTCCCGAGGGCGGCCTCGAGGCGAAGCTGAAGCTCGGCCGGCCTTTGCGCGTCAAGCTGGGCATCGACGTCACGGCACCACAGGCGACTCTCGGCAATGGGATCCCGCTCCAGCGCATGCGGGCGTTCCAGGACGAGGGGCATACCGGCGTGCTCATCGTCGGCGACTACACCGCTCGGATCGGAGATCCCTCGGGGCGCTCGGCCGAGCGGCCCATCCTCGACCCCGAGGAGATCGACCGGATGGCGGCACGGTTCTTCGAATCCGCGTACACGATCCTGGATCCGGAGCGCACGGAGGTGCGTTACAACGGCGAGTGGCTGAAGGAGCTCGACTTTGCAGGCGTCTTGCGCCTGACGCGCACGACGACTGTGGCGCGGATGCTCGAGCGCGACGACTTTGCCAATCGATTCGCCGCCAACGAACCGATCTCCGTCTCCGAGCTCCTCTACCCGCTGATGCAGGCCTACGACTCGGTCGCGATCGAGGCCGACGTCGAGCTCGGCGGCACGGATCAGCTCTACAACCTCCTCACAGGTCGGGACGTAATGGAGGCATACGGCCTCGAGCCCCAGGTCGTGCTGACGACCCCTTTGATCAACAGCTGGGACGGGACGAAGATGTCGGGCTCGCGCGGCAACTACATCGGGCTGCTCGAAGCGCCGGACGACCAGTTCGGGAAGGCGATGCGGTTCTCGGACGAGATGCTCCTCGAGCTGTACCGATTGGTGATGGAACGTGAACCTCCGCTGAGCGAGCCGATGCAGGCGAAGCTCGAGTTCGCCCGGTTCGTCGTCGCGCGGTCGCACGGAGACGAGGCGGCGCGCGAAGCGGAGGAGCACTTCGACAGCGTCATCCGGCGCAAGGAGATCCCCGAGGAGGTCAGGGAGCACTCGCTTCCGGCGGGCGATCCCGTCCACTTGCCGGCGCTGCTCGCCGACGCCTTCGAGCTCTCGACGAGCGAGGCCCGGCGATTGATTGCGCAGGGGGGCGTGAAGCTCGACGGCGACGCGGTGAACGAGCTCGACCTGCCGCGGGAACGCCTCGCCGGCGCTGTCCTACAGGCCGGCAAGCGGCGCTTCGTTCGGCTCAATGAAGCCGCTTGACGCAGGCTTCGACCCTGCTACACTTCCCCGGCTGCCCGAGAGGGCGGCGTGGAAAAGTCCCTGCAAACGACTGAAAACGGAGTGCCTTAGGAGGATTCCCCGCAAGAGGAAACCCGCAAGTCCTGAGGCCTCTGGCGCGAGTCAGGGCCTTTTTTATGCCGTCCCGAAGGCTCGGTCCTTGAAAACTCAACAGCGTGCGTTTACGTCGAGACGCTGGTCCGGCTTCGGCTGGAGCAGCGAATCAACCCTGTCCCGTTCCCTTCGGGAACGGAACACTTTGAGCACAAGCTCACTGTGTTGAATTTGCCGGCCGTCGGCCGGCAGGACATCTTCACGGAGAGTTTGATCCTGGCTCAGGACGAACGCTGGCGGCGCGCTTAATACATGCAAGTCGAGCGAGAACCAGGGCTTCGGCCCTGGGGACAGCGGCGAACGGGTGAGTAACACGTGGGTAATCAACCCCCGACACCGGGATAGCCCGGGGAAACTCGGATTAATACCGGATGCTCCGTCTGGCTTACGAGCCGGCCGGAAAAGGGTAGCTTCGGCCTCCGGTCGGGGACGAGCCCGCGGCGGATTAGCTTGTTGGTGAGGTAAAGGCTCACCAAGGCGACGATCCGTAGCTGGTCTGAGAGGACGATCAGCCACACTGGGACTGAGACACGGCCCAGACTCCTACGGGAGGCAGCAGTAGGGAATCTTGCGCAATGGGCGAAAGCCTGACGCAGCGACGCCGCGTGAGGGAAGAAGGCCTTCGGGTTGTAAACCTCTTTCAGGAGGGACGAAGC
>Ga0070695_100000112_pt1 | contig 36134 bp, 30 predicted proteins | sample KBSK1252metaG_FD_65471 | JGI IMG/M metagenome (GOLD analysis project Ga0070695, IMG submission 65471) | Corn, switchgrass and miscanthus rhizosphere microbial communities from Kellogg Biological Station, Michigan, USA - KBS K1-25-2 metaG | ecosystem: Host-associated > Plants > Roots >...
ATCCAGCGGAATCGGTCCTTGCGCGATCCGATCGGCGAGCGTCGGTCCCTCGACCAGCTCCAGCACCAGCGCATGTACGTGGGGGCCGGCTTCAGCCGGCCCTTCCTCGAACCCATAGATCGCGCCGATGTGCGGATGATTGAGTGAGGCGAGCACCTGCGCCTCGCGGTGGAATCTCGCGAGGCGATCGGGATCGGCGGCGAACGCCGCCGGCAGGATCTTCAGCGCGACGTCGCGATTGAGCTTCGTATCGCGCGCGCGATACACCTCACCCATGCCGCCCGCGCCGATGGCGGACACGATTTCATACGGACCCAACCGGCCGCCGGGCGCAAGGGCCATCGTGGTCGTGCGAGCGGATTATAGGCTCACTGGATCGTTGCCGGCTCGAACCAGACGATGTATCGTCGTCCGCCGGGTATGCGGTTCGCACACTGGTCCGTCGAGGACGTGATCAATGCAGCAGCGATCAGTGATCGAACGCATCGAGATTCTTGAGAAAAAGTGGAGCTCCTCGAGACCTTGCCGGAGCGAGTCGCCGCCGTGGAGTTGCAGTTGGTGCAACTTCGGGACGAGATGCGCGGTGAGTTTTCTGCAACGCGGGCGGAAATGCGGGCCGGCGACGACGAGATCCAGCGCACGCTGCGCGACGAGATCCGCGCGGGCGACGAGGAAACGCGGCGGGTCCTGCGTGACGAGATCCGTGCGGGCGCCGAAGAGACCCGACGGTACATGCGCATCCTCTATGAAGACCTCGTGGCGCGCATTTCCCTGCTTCACGAGGGTCGTTCGCGGCCTCGTAAGAAGCCCGACCCGGAACGCTGACAGCTTGGCACTAAGATCGGGGCCGATGCGCGTCCTGGCGTTCGTCCTGGCATCGCTCGCGTGTGTCGCGCTGCTCGCGGCCGCCTCGCCGCAGCGCTCTGCGCCGCCCGCGCCCGGCGCTCCCGCCGACGACGGGCAGGCGCGCGCGCAGGATGGCATTGTCGGCTCGATGTCCGGCCATCATCAGCACCAGGCGAACGCGCACCTGCGCCTGACGCCAAAGCATCCCGAGCGGCCTGGCGACCGCGTGCGCGCCGACACGATCGTCGCGGCGCTGCGGACCTCGCTCGAACGCTACCGCGACCACCGCGTGGCGGAGCGCAACGGCTACGAGATCTTCCACCCCGAGATTCCGCAGGCGCTCTATCACTTCACGAACTACTGGCAAGGCTTCGCCGAGACGTTCCGCTTCACGCCCGGCCAGGCGACCTCGCTCCTCTATCGCAAGACGGCGAACGGCTACGAGCTGGTGGGCGCGATGTACACGGCGCCGGCGGCGTCGACGGAACTCGATCTCGACGCGCGCGTGCCGCTCAGCGTCGCCACGTGGCACGCCCACATCAACATCTGCCTGCCGCCGCGCGGCCAGGCGGGCAGCGCGGACTGGACGCAGTTCGGTCCCGACGGCGTCATCGCCACGCCGCAGGCGTGCGCCACGGCGCACGGACGATTCTTTCCGCAGCTTTTCGGCTGGATGGTGCACGTCTACCCGTTCGAGAAGACGCCGGAGAAGATCTGGGCCGTTCAGTAAGGTCGCGAACGCCCGAACGCCTCGAAGCCGCGCCCTCTGAACCCCTTGAACGCTCTGAACCCCTTGAACCTAGGCACTTTGGCCTGTGCTATACTCCGCCGGGTTTTTCGAGTAAAACTGGGTTAATTCCGTAGAGTAAACGGCTTCTCTACTCACCAGAAGACAGTTTCAAGGGGACCCTGTTGCAAGGTTATCTGTCGGTCGTCGTCTATCTCGGCTTCATCATCGCCTTCGCCGTCGTGTCCCTGGGGATGGCGTGGCTGCTCAGCCCGAAGCGGCCGTTTCCATCGAAGCTGAATACGTACGAATGCGGCGCCGAGCCCATCGGGGGCGCGTGGGTGCAGTTCCCGGTCGGCTTCTACCTGGTGGCGCTCGTCTTCATCGTCTTCGATGCGCTCGCCGTGTTCCTGTTCCCCTGGGTGCTGGTGCTGCGCGCGCTCGGTGCGCGCGCCATCGTCACCATGGTCCTGTTCCTCGCGATCCTCGGCCTCGGGTGGGTCTACGCGTATCGCGAACGCATCCTCGAATGGCACTGAACGATCCGCCCGTCCCGGTCATCCCGGCGCCCATCTGGCGAAACTTCAAGGAGCTCCAGGAGTGGGAGGAGCTCCACAAGACGCGCCCCGAGGGCGACAAGCACTCGCCGGTCTTCGAGTCGCTCACCGAAGGCATCCACAACTTTCCCGGCGGCTTCGTCGTCACCACGGCGGCCGACGCGTTCCTGAACTGGGCGCGGAAATCGTCGGTGTGGCCGGTGACGTTCGGCCTGGCGTGCTGCGCCATCGAGATGATGGCGACCTTCTGCTCGCGCTTCGACGTCGAGCGTCTCGGCATGGTCCCCTGGGCCTCGCCGCGGCACTCGGACCTGATGATCGTGTCGGGGACGGTGACGATCAAGATGGCGCCGATGCTCCTGCGGATCTACGACCAGATGCCGGATCCGAAGTGGGCGGTCTCGATGGGCTCGTGCGCCAACTCGGGAGGACCGTTCCGCCACGGCTATCACGTGGTGAAGGGCGTCGATCGCGTCATCCCGGTCGACGTCTACGTCCCCGGTTGTCCGCCGCCCCCCGAGTCGCTGCTCAACGGGCTGCTCCTGCTGCAGGACCAGATCGCGCACTTCAAGAAGACGGGCAGGAAAGCGCCGCCCAACGAGAAGGTGGACTGAGTGGGCCGGCGATGAACGGGGAGCAGGCGCGCGCCTCACTCGCATCGACGTTCGGCGTCGACATCGCCGCCGGCGTGCCGCTGGTCGTGACCGTCGCGCCGGAGCAGTGGGAAGCGCTCGCGCGCTACGCCCGCGACACCGTCGGCTGCCTCTTCTTCAACTTCCTGACGGCCGTCGACTGGAAGGAACAGGGGCTCGAGGTCGTCGCGCGCGTGGACAACCTGGAGGAGAACGTCGGGCTGATGCTGAAGACGAAGCTCGGCCCCGGCGTGACCAGCTGCGCGTCGCTGACCCCCGTCTACCGCGGCGCCGACTGGATGGAGCGCGAGTGCTTCGACATGTTCGGCATCCACTTCGACCATCACCCGGACCTGCGCCGCATCCTGCTCGAGGACGGCTGGGAGGGGCATCCGCTCCTCAAGTCGTACGCGGTCGACACCCCGCACCCCCCGTATAGATAGGCCGCGCGTGATGCTGGATCAGAACAAGACGACGCGCGTGGAGATGGACTGGTCGGGCCCCGAGCGCCTGCAGATGAACATGGGGCCGCAGCATCCGTCGGCCCACGGCGTCTTCCGCGCCATCGTCACGCTCGAGGGGGAGACCGTCGTCGCGGTCGATGCGGTCATCGGCTACCTGCACCGCTGTCACGAAAAGCTGTCCGAGACGCTGACCTACGCGCAGTACCCGTCGATTGCGTCGAAGACCGACTACGTCGCCGCGATGACGAGCGAGTTCGCCTACGTGATGGCCGCCGAGGAGATCGGCAAGTTCGAGGTGCCGAAGCGGGCGCAGTACCTGCGCGTGATCGTCGCCGAGCTGCAGCGCATCGCGTCGCACCTGCTCTGGCTGGGCACGTGGTGCATGGACATGGGCGGCGCGCTCGGCGGCGGCGCGACGATCTTCCTCTACTGCATCCGCGAGCGCGAGCTCGTGCTCGACCTGTTCGAGGCGCTCGTCGGCGCGCGGCTGCTCTACGGCTTCTTCCAGGTCGGCGGCACGCGCTACGACATCCCGGACGGCTGGGCGCAGCAGTGCCGCCAGACGATCGACGTCATCGAGTCGCGCATCGAGGAATACGAGCAGATGCTCGAGGACAACGCCTTCTTCCTCGCGCGCGCGAAGGGCGTGGGCATCGTCTCGAGGGAGCTGGCGCTGGACGTCGGCATCGCCGGTCCGCTGCTGCGCGGCTCGGGCATCGACTACGACATCCGCCGCAACGCCCCGTATTCGTCCTACCAGGATTTCGACTTCACGGTGCCGACCGAGCAGGACGGCGACTGCTACGCGCGCTACAAGGTACGGATGCAGGAGTTCCGCCAGGCGGTCGCCATCATCCGCCAGGCGCTCGACAAGCTGCCGGCGGGACCGATCTCCTCGCGGCCCGCGCTGAAGTCCGTGGCGCAGATCCGGATTCCCAAGGGCGAGGCCTACGCGCGGGTCGAAGGGCCGCGCGGCGAGGTCGGCAGCTACATCGTGTCGGACGGCAGCGCGAAGCCGTACCGGATGAAGTGGCGCGGCGCGTCGTTCTCGAACCTCGCGATCCTGCCGCACATCATTCCCGGCCACAAGGTCGCCGACGTCGTCGCGATCATGGGCTCGGTCGATCCCGTGTTCGGCGAGGTGGATCGGTGAGCCAGATGCTCGTCGCGCTGCCGCCGTGGGTGCCGATGGTCATCAGCGGCTTCGTGGTGCTGAACGTCGTCATCGGGCTGGTGACGTACATCACGCTGCTCGAGCGGAAGTTCGCGGCACGGATGCAGTCGCGCATCGGGCCGTACCGCGTCGGCCCGCACGGCCTGCTGCAGCCGATTGCCGACGCGCTGAAGCTGATGATGAAGGAAGACATCGTGCCGACCGCGGCGGATCGGCGGATCTACAACCTGGCGCCGATCGTCTTCCTCATTCCCTGCATGCTGATCTTCGCGACCATCCCGTTCGCGCCGGGGCTCGGCGTCGCCGATCTCAACATCGGCATCCTGTTCTTCCTGGCGGTCTCGTCGATGGAAATCGTCGGTCTGTTCATGGCCGGCTGGGGATCCAACAACAAGTACGCGCTGCTCTCCGCGATGCGCGCCGTCAACCAGATCATCTCCTACGACCTGCCGTTCATCTTCTCCGCGCTGATCCCCGTGCTGCTGACCGGTTCGCTGAAGCTGGGCGACATCGCGGCGGCGCAGCAGGGCAGCCTGCTGAAGTGGTTCGTGTTCTACCCCGTCATCGGGCAGCTCTCGTTCATCATGTTCATTGTGGCGACGCTCGCGGCGGAGAACCGGGTGCCGTTCGACATCCTCGAAGCCGAGTCCGAGCTGGTCGCCGGCTTCCGCGTCGAGTACTCGGGGATGAAGTTCGCGCTGATTCAGCTCGGCGAGTACGCGCACATGATCGGCTCCTCGTTCCTCGGCGCGCTGCTCTTCCTCGGCGCCTGGTCGGGGCCGGGGCCCGAGGCGCTCGGACCCGCGTGGTTCCTCCTGAAGATGGTATTGATGTTCCTGCTCGTCACCTGGATCCGGTGGAGCTTCGTCCGCATCCGCGTGGACCAGATTCTCGCGCTGTCGTGGAAGGCGCTGCTCCCCGCCACGCTGGGGCTCCTGCTGACAACAGCGGTGGTCGTGGTCTGGAGGACCGGTGGCTTCTAACGGTCTATCCCGCGCGCAATCGAACGGCACGGGCATCCTCACGATTACCGGCGCCGTGCTGCGCGCAATGGGCGCGACGTTCAAGAACCTGTTCCGCAAGCCGATCACCGTCCATTACCCGGACAAGCCCCGCCAGTACCCGAGCCGCTATCGCGGCCTGCTCGCGCTGACCTACGACAAGGAGACGGGCGAGGAGAACTGCATCGGCTGCCGCCTGTGCGAGTACGTCTGCCCGCCGGCGGTCATCAAGGTCGAGATGCTGAAGAGCGAAAAGCGGAACTACGCGAAGACGTTCACGCTGGAGCTCTACGCCTGCGAGTTCTGCGAGCTCTGCGTCCAGGTGTGCCCGACCGATGCCATCGTCATGATGAAGTCGTTCGACATGCCGACCGCCGATCGCCGCGAGATGCTGCTCGACAAGGATCGGCTGCACGCGATCGGCCTGAAGTACGAGCCGTCGTGGGCGACCGGCAACCTGCTGCGCGACATGCAGACGCCGCCGAAGGCAGCAGCGCCGGCGCATGCCGCGCCGAGGCCGGCGGCCGCGACCGGTGCCGATGCTGCCGCTGTCACGCCGAAGCAGGCAGAGGCGCCAGTGCCTGCGAAGGCGGACGCCCTATGAGCGAGCAGATCGCCTTCGCCGTGCTCGCGTTCACGCTCGTCGGCTCCGCGCTCGCCGTCGTGCTGTCGAAGAACCTCTTTCACGCGGTGCTCTGGCTCGCGCTCGCGCTGACCGGCACCGCCGGCGTTTTCCTGCTGCTCGACGCCGAGTTCCTCGCCGCCGTCCAGCTGCTGCTCTACGCCGGCGGCATCATCACCATCGTCGTCTTCGCGATCGTCGTGACCGAGCGGCTGATCGGCGAGCGCCTGACGCAGACCAACATGCGGATCGGCGGCGGCGCGCTGCTCTCCGCGGTGCTGTTTGGCTTCATCCTGATGGTGCTCGCCAGGCATCCGCTGCCGGCGACGCGGCCCGAGATGCCCGGCGACCTGACGCGCGCCGTCGGCGAGGCGGTGCTGACGCGCTACGTGCTGCCGTTCGAGCTGCTCGCGGTGCTGATGCTGACGGGCCTGCTCGGCGCCATCTACTTCGCCAGGCCGGAAGACTGATGGGCCTCCAGCCGTACCTGCTCCTGTCGGCGACCGTGTTCTGCATCGGCCTCTTCGGCGTGATGACGCGCCGCAACACCATCGGCATCCTGCTCGGCATCGAGCTGATGATGAACGCCGTGAACATCAACCTGGTCGCCTTCGCGCGCTACACCGCGGTGGCCTCCGGCATGGTGTTCACCGTCTTCACGATCTGCATCACCGTCACCGAGGCGGCGCTCGGACTCGCCATCGTCATTCTTCTTTTCCGTGTCCGCCGCACCGTCATGGCGGATCACCTGGACCTGCTCAAGGGATGATGGCCAACTCGGGAACGCTCGCTCTCGCCGCCTGGCTGCTGCCCGCGCTGTCGTTTCTCGTGCTGGCGGTCGTCTACCCGTTGCGACGCCTCGGCAGGCCGGCGGCGTGGTTCTCGATCGTCTGCGCCGCGGGCGCCTTCGCCTCGGCGGTGCTGGCGTGGCGCGGCGTCGGCGGCAGCGAGGACCAGGTGCGCCTCCTGTGGCCGTGGCTGCCGTCGGCGGGGAAGTCGATCGCCGACGTCGGCGTGGCCGTCGACGCGACCTCGTCGATCATGCTGTGCCTCGTCTCGCTGGTGGCGCTGCTGGTGCAGTTCTACTCGGTGGGCTACCTGCACGACGAGCCCGCGGGCGCGCTCGGGCGCTATTACGCCTACCAGTCGCTCTTCGCCTTCTCGATGATGGGGCTCGCGCTCGCGCCCAACCTGCTGCAGCTGTTCATGTGCTGGGAGCTGGTCGGCCTCTGCTCGTACCTGCTGATCGGCTACTGGTATCAGCGCGAGTCGGCGGCGCGCGCCGCCGTGAAGGCGTTCTGGATCACGAAGGCGGGCGACGTCGGCCTCCTGGTCGGCATCGTGATGCTGTGGCAGCTGACCGGCACCTTCGATCTCGCCGAGCTGCGCTCGCTCGCGGGCACCAACGCCATCCCGGCCGCGGGGCTCTCGATCGTCACGTTCTGCATCTACCTCGGCGCGATGGGCAAGTCGGCGCAGTTCCCGTTTCACGTCTGGCTCCCCGATGCGATGGAAGGCCCCACGCCGGTCTCCGCGCTGATTCACGCCGCGACCATGGTGACCGCCGGTGTGTATCTGCTGGTCCGGACCGCCTGGCTGTTCGCGCTGACGCCGGACGTGCTGCTCGTGGTCGCGTGGATCGGCGCCTTCACCGCGCTGCTGGCCGCCGTCCTCGCGTGCGTGCAGGACGACATCAAGCGCGTGCTCGCCTACTCGACGGTCTCGCAGCTCGGCTACATGATGACCGCCATCGGCGCGGGCGTCGCAACCGCGGGCTTCCTGCACCTGCTGACGCACGGCCTCTTCAAGGCGCTGCTCTTCCTCGGCGCGGGCTCGGTGATTCACGCCGTCGGCAGCAACGATCTGCCGAACATGGGCGGCCTCGCGCGGCGCATGCCGCAGACGGCAACCGTCTTCATCGTCGGCACGCTGTCGCTCGCGGGCATTCCGTTCTTCGGCGGCTACCTGTCGAAGGAAGAGATTCTCGGCGCCGTGTGGGGCGCGCACCTCACCGGTCCCTTCGTGCTGCTGATGCTCGTCGCGGGCCTGACCACGTTCTACATGTTCCGCGTCGTGTTCCTCGCCTTCTTCGGCACGCCGTCGCCGGTGGCGCGGGTCACGCACGCGCATGCCGCGCACGCGCCCGCGGGTCACGCGCACGACGTAGGGCGGGTCCTTTCGGACCCGCCGGCCGGCGCGACGTCGGCGCGCGCCGCTCATGCCGCCCTGCACAACGAAGCGGTCGTCGAGGGCGCCCACGTCAACGAGACGCCGCGCGCGCACGAGCCGCCGGTCACCATGCTGCTCCCGCTGTGGGTGCTGGCGCTGATGACGATGACCGTCGGCGTGATGTCGACGCTCAAGCTCGGCGGCTTCGCCGCCGAGCCGGTCGAGGAGGGCGCGCCCGGCTGGCTGACCCCCGCAGCCGTCGGCGTGGCGCTCGCGGGCATCCTGCTCGCGTGGGCGACCTATCAGGCCCGCGCGATCAACCCGGCGACCCTGGCCGGCGCTTTCGGCCCGATTCGCGCCGCGGCGCTGCGCAAGTTCTGGATCGACGATGTGTTCGAGGGCATCTACGGCGTGGTCCTCCTCGGCTTCTCGCGCATTGTCGGCTGGGTCGATCGATATCTCGTCGACGGCGTGCTCAACGTGCTGAGCGACTGGACCCTGCAGGCGGGCGACGAGCTGCGCGGCATCCAGACGGGCAAGCCGCAGGATTACGTCTACGGCGTCGGCGCCGGCGTGCTCGTCCTCATCCTGCTGATGCGGCTGGTGTTCTGATGAACGGCCTTCCCCTGCTCTCGATCATGACGTGGGCGCCGTTTGTGAGCGCCATCATCATCATGTTCGTCGCGCGCCATCGCCCGCTGCTCGTGCGGCTGACGGCGCTCGCCGGGGCGACGGTGTCGCTCGTGGCGTCGCTCTGGGTCTACTACGCCTACGACAGGACGGCGGCCGGCTTCCAGTTCCACGAGGAGCTGGCGCTGGTGCCGTCGCTCGGCATCAACTACCTCCTCGCCATCGACGGCATGAGCGCGCTGCTCGCGCTGCTCACCTCGATCATCATCTTCGCGGGCGTCTTCGCGTCGTGGACGGTGAAGGAGCGCGGCCAGGAGTTCTACGCGCTGCTGCTGCTGCTCGTGACCGGCGTCTACGGCGTGTTCGTCTCGCTCGACCTCTTCGTCTTCTTCCTCTTCTACGAGATTGCCGTGCTGCCGATGTACCTCCTCATCGGCATCTGGGGCTCCTCCGGCTTCGTCAAGCCGCAGGGCATCTTCGGGGCGGCGATGGGACGCACCGGCGTCGGCAGCAAGGAATACGCCGCGATGAAGCTGACGCTGTACCTGCTGTTCGGGTCGGCGTTCATCCTCGTCGGCATCCTGGCGCTCTACGCCGAGGGCGGCCACACCTTCTCGTTCCTCGCGCTGCAGCAGGTGAAGTTCGACGCCACGGTGCAGAAGTGGGTGTTCCTCGCCTTCTACGTCGGCTTCGGCATCCTCGCCGGCATCTGGCCGCTGCACACGTGGTCGCCGGACGGGCACGCGTCGGCGCCGACCGCCGTGTCGATGCTGCACGCCGGCGTGCTGATGAAGCTCGGCGCCTACGGCGTCGTCCGCCTCGGCATGGGGATGCTGCCGGACGGCATGGTCTTCTGGGCGTTCCTCGTCGGCACCATCGCCTGCGTCAACATCGTCTACGGCGCGCTGAGCGCGATGGCGCAGACCGACCTGAAGTACGTGATCGCCTACTCGTCGGTGTCGCACATGGGCGTCGTCATGCTCGGCGCGGCGACGATGACCGTCGTCGGGCTGAACGGGTCGGTCTTCCAGATGTTCGCCCACGGCATCATGACCGGCCTCTTCTTCGCCCTCGTTGGTCTCGTCTACGAGAAGACGCATTCGCGCGCCATCTTCACGATGGGCGGCTTCGGCACGATGATGCCGGGCATCGCGACGGCGTTCACCATCGCCGGCCTGTCGTCGCTGGGCCTGCCGGCCACCGCCGGCTTCGTCGCCGAGTTCCTCACGTTCCTCGGGGCGTGGAGCTCCGCGCACCCGTGGTGGCTCTTTCCGGGCGTGATTGGCGCGTTCCTCACCGCCGTGTACGTGCTCCGCGTGACGAAGCAGATCTTCTGGAGCGCGCAGAGTCCCGACCCGCACTTCGCGCACCTTCCCGACGCGCAGGGGCCAGAGTGGGCCGCGCTCGGCATCCTGGTCGCCACGCTGGTGATCTTCGGCGTCGCGCCGTGGATTGCGGTCGGCACGATCGACACGGCGACCACGCCGCTCGTCGCCAGCCTGCCGAAGGTCGTCAGCGCGGTCGCGGGGGTGGTGCGATGACGTTCGACATCGGCATGCCGATGGTGCCGGAGGTCGCGCTGTTCGTGCTCGCGGTGCTCGTCCTGCTCGTGGGACTTCTGCGCAAACCCGCTCCGGATCCCGGATCCCGGATCCCGGATCCCGGCCCGGATCCCGCGCCCGGCGAGGCGCCGCTCATCGGCTGGCTCACCCTCATCGGCCTGCTCGCGACCTTCGGCCTCACCTTCTTCGCGCGCGACGGCACGACGCTCTTCAGCGGCTCGTTCGTCAACGACGGCCTGGCCATCTTCTCGAAGAAGCTGTTCGCCGCCGCCGCGGCCCTCAGCGTGCTCGCCTCGCTCACCGTGCGGCACGGGAGTCTCAGCCGGCGCGCCGCGGAATACCACTTCATCCTGATCACGTCGGTGCTCGGCATGTTCGTGCTCGCGTCGGCGCGCGAGCTCATCCTGCTGTTCGTCTCCTTCGAGCTGATGTCGATTCCGCTCTACGTGCTGACCGGCTTCGTCAAGCGCGAGGACGCGGCGCCGGAGGCGGCCCTCAAGTTCTTCCTCGTCGGCACCGCTTCGTCCGCGGTGATCGTCTACGGCATCTCGTTCATCTTCGGCATCACCGGGAGCACGGAGCTGGCAGCGATTCCGGGCGCGCTCAGCAGCGGCGACTCGATGATGCTGCTCGGGATGACGCTGCTGCTGGCCGGCCTCGGCTTCAAGATTGCGGCCTTCCCGTTCCACATGTGGGCGCCCGACACCTACGAGGCCGCGAGCACGCCGTTTGTCGCCTGGCTCGCGGTGGCGCCGAAGGCGGCGGGCTTCATCGCCATCATCCGTCTCTACGTCGAAGGCGTGGGCGCCGCGACGCTCGTCTGGATGCCGGTCGTCGCCGCGGTCGCGGGCATGACGATCATCACGGGCAACCTGATGGCCATCCCGCAGCACAACATCAAGCGGCTGCTGGCGTACTCGGGTATCGCGCACATCGGCTACATGCTGGTCGGCCTCGCCGCGCTCACGAGCAACGGCATCGCGATGCTGCTCTTCTACCTGGTCGCCTACCTGTTCGGGAACATGGGCGCCTTCTTCGTCGTCGAGGCGGTGGCGCGCTCGGAGAACTCCGAGGAGATCGACGCCTACAAGGGGCTGGCGCAGCGCTCGCCGCTGCTCGCGCTGGCGATGCTCGTCTTCCTGCTCTCGCTCGGCGGCATCCCGTTCGTCGCCGGCTTCTGGGCGAAGCTCTACGTCTTCCTCGCGGCGGTCGATCGCGGCATGTACGGCCTCGTGTTCCTCGGCGCGGTGCTGACCGTCGTCGCGCTCTATTACTACCTGCTCGTCGCGCGGCGGATGTACATCGAGGCGCCGGTCCGCAGCGGACGGATCGAGGTGCCGGCGCTGCTCGGCCTCGCGATTCTCATCTGCATCCTCGGCGTCGTCGGCATCGGCGCGTGGCCCGCGCCGTGGGTCGACGCGACGCAGCGCGCCGCCGCGAGCGTCTTCGCCGGCCAGGCCGCGAATCGATAAGCCCGCCTCGCCGGCGCGCGAGTCGTGCGACAGTGATCTCGGCGACCGTCGATGCACGTCCTGATGATCAGCCTCGATACGGCCTTCCTCACGCAGGCCATCACCGACTCCCGCTCCCGTCACGAGGGCTACGCGGAACGGGCCGGGCGGATCAGCATGGTGATCTGCAACCGGCGTGCGGGTCGTGCGCTGGAACCGTACCGGTCAGCGAATGTGACGGCGACGCCCACCGAATCGCGCGGCCGTTTCCAGTACCTGTCGGACGCGTATCGGCTGGGCCTTCGCGCGCACCAGCAAGCGCCGGTCGACCTGATCACCACGCAGGACCCGTTCCTGACCGCGCTGGTCGGGCTGCGCCTGCGGCGGCGGCTCGGCGTGCCGCTGATCGTCCAGGTCCACACGTCCGCCGTCGACAACCCGTATTACGCCCGCGAGCACTGGTCGCATCCGCTGCTGCAGCGGCTCGCCCGCTGGACGCTGCGGCGCGCGGACGCCGTGCGCGTCGTCAACGAGGGCGAGCGGCTGGCCTGCATCCGGCACGGCGTCGCGGCGGACCGCATCTGCGTCGCGCCCGCGCCGGTGGACGTGGGCAGGTTTCAGGTCGCGGCCGCGCGCGAGCGGGTCGCCGCGATGCGCGCGAAGCTCGACATCGCCGCCGACGCGCCGGTGGCCATCTGGGTCGGCCGTCCCGAGCGGTTCAAGGATTTCCCCACGCTGCTCGAGGCGTTCGCACGAGTCCATGCGCGGCTGCCGGCGGCGCGCCTGATCCTGGTCGGCAACCTCGCCATCCCGGCCATCACCGATCGGACAGCGGCGCTGCATCTTGCGCCGGCGGTGCGCCTGACCGGTCCGGTCGCGCACGCCGACCTGCCGTCGGTCTATCAGGCGGCCGACGTGTACATGCACTCCAGTTACTACGAGGGGCTCGGGCTGGTGATGATCGAGGCGGCGGCTTCCGGGCTGCCGGTGGTGAGCACGGCGAGCGACGGCGCGCGCGACATCGTCATCGACGGCGAGACCGGGACGCTGGTTCCGATCGGCGACCCCGAGGCGCTGGCAAACGCCGTCCTCGATCTCCTCACGCAGCCCGTGCGCGCGCGGGCCATGGGCGAGCGCGGCCGGCAGCACGTCGCGCGGCGCTTCGATCAACAGACGGTAACGGATCGCTGGATCGGAATGTGGCGGTCGGTCGCGGCAGGCAGAGAGCCATGCGATCCGTCACGCGGGTGACGCGCAGCGGCTGCCCGATCTGGACATCGGCCCTACGTTCGCGGCGCCGGCGGGCGAGCGTGGCGCGGCTGATAGACGCCGACCTTGCCGCCTCCGGGCAGCGTCAGGTGCGTCAGGAGTCCCCATCCCGCGTCCTTCACCGGGTCGCACTCGATGACGTGAGCCTTCATCCGCGCCACGAACGCCTCGATGTCGGCGCACATGAAATACAACTCGTGCAGGTTGTTCCGCTCGGACGGGTGCACGGCCACCTCTGACGGCGGCAACCCGAAGATCAGCCATCCACCCCCGACGTCCACGTTCGGCAGCCCGAGCACGTCGCGCAGAAAGGCGCGGTCCGCTTCCGCGTTGGTGCTGTAGATGATCGAATGAGCGCCGGTGAGCATCAGTTCGTCATCCCGCTTTCGTGCGGGGTTGCTCATCCGGCGTCGATGCCGCCTCGCTGCGTTCGACCTCGATCGTGCAGTCCCTGGCGAGCGCGACGATCGCCCCGATGGCGGCGACGACCGGCGCCAGCACCGCGCCGACGACGCCGACGGTGAGCGGGAACTCGGCGACGGTGCGCCCATGGTGCTTGACGACGACGCGCCGCACGTTCCCTTCGTGAATCAGGTCCCTGATCTTGTCGACGATCTCTTCGCCTTCGGCCTTGAACGATTCCCAGTACGTCTTGTCGGTCATCGGTGCGGTCTCTCAGAAAGACGAGCAGTGTAAAACGTTTGTGCTCCGCGTGCGTCGTGTGCGTGGTCTTCTTCGCGCCCTTCGCGCCGTTCGTGGTCCCCGAGGCCTGTATTCGGTTGGATATCGACCGAATATGTGATCGATATTGAAATCGAATGAATCTCGAACGTCCGATAACAAGATAGAATCGGCCGAATTACCAATCCCCAGCGCGTCGATCACTGCGAGATTTTCCACGCCGAGCTCAGGTGCGGCGGAGGGCGTCCATGAAGCAGAAACCTCGTTTCCCGGGCATCCGGGTGACGGCCAACGGGAATCAGCTCGTCTCCTACCACACCGAAGCCCGCATCGCAGACGCGGGCGTCTTCTATCCCATCACCCCCTCGACCGAAGGCGGCGAGCTGTATCAGCAGGCATTCGCGGAAGGCAAGCTGAACGTGTTCGGCGGCAACACGATTGCCGTCGAAGCGGAAGGCGAGCACGCCGCGCAGGGCGGCGCCATCGCGCACTCCGTGTGCGGCAAGCGCGTCGTCAACTACACGTCAGGGCAGGGCGTGGTCTACGGCGTCGAGCAGTACTACCACGCGCCCGGCAAGTGTTCGACGATGGTCCTCGAGGTCGGCGCGCGCGCGCTCACCAAGCACGCGCTCAACGTGCACTGCGGTCATGACGACGTGTACGGCGCGCTCGACACCGGGTGGATCATCGTCTTCGGCAAGGACGCGCAGCAGGCCGCCGACCAGTCGCTCATCGTGCGCCGCGTCACCGAGCTCAGCCTGACGCCGGCGATGAACGTGATGGACGGCTTCCTCACGACGCACCTCGAACGCACGTTCTACAAGCACGAAGCGCAGTTGATCCGCGAATATCTCGGCGCGCCCGAAGACGTCATCGAGTGCCCGACCGAGAGCCAGCGCAAGCTCTTCGGCCCCACGCGCCGCCGCGTGCCGAAGATGATCGATCTCACCAACCCCGTCCTGCTCGGCCCGGTGCAGAACCAGGAGCACTACATGCAGGGTGTGGTGGCGCGGCGCGACAACTTCGTCGAGCCGATCCTCGACTTCTTCGAGGCTGCCTACACGGACTTCGCGGCGCTGACCGGCCGCTACTACGGTCTCATCTCCGAGTACCGGTGCGACGATGCCGAGACGGTGTTCGTGTCGCTCGGATCGGCGGCGGAGAACATCGAGGCGGCGGTCGACTACCTGCGCGCACGCGACGAAGATGCGCGCGTGGGGTCGATCCACATCAACGTGTTCCGCCCGTTCCCCGAGGCGGCGCTCGTCAAGGCGCTGGCCGGGAAGAAGCACGTCATCATCCTCGAGCGCACCGACGAGCCGATGGCGGGCGACAACCCGATGGGGCGCGACATCCGCACGGCGCTGAACAAGGCGCTGCAGGGTGTGGACGGGATCCCGAAGATCACGCCGGACCAGATGCCGGCGCTCGTCGCTGGCGTCTACGGCCTCGGCTCGCGCGACTTCAGGCCCGAGCACTCGATCGGCGCCTATGAGTACGCGATCGGGCGCCGCGCCCGCAAGGACGGCAAGCGCGCCGCCGACGGCGCGTCGTTCATCGTGCTCGGCATCGATCATCCCTACGAGGTCAAGTCGGACGACACGCCGTCGCTGCTGCCCGACAAGGCGATCGCGGTCCGGTTCCACTCGGTCGGCGGCTGGGGCGCCATCACGACCGGCAAGAACCTCGGCGCCATCATCGGCGACCTCAACGACCTCCTTTATGACCGCGACAAGGTCGTCGACGAGTTCGGCAACCCGAAAGAGATCATCCACGTCAGCGCCAACCCGAAATACGGGTCCGAGAAGAAGGGCGCCCCGACGTCCTATTTCATGATCGCGGCGCCCGACCGCATCCGCGTCAACTGCGACCTGCGCCACGTCAACGTCGTCCTCTGCTGCGATCCCAAGGCGTTCACGCACACCAACCCGCTCGACGGCATGGCGGAAGGCGGCTGCCTGCTCTGGGAGTCGGACGAGGAGGGCGCGGCGGCGTGGGAGCGGCTGCCGCTCTGGGCGCGCAAGCAGATCATCGACAAGCACATCCGCGTCTTCACGCTGCCCGGCTTCAAGATTGCGCGCGAGGCGACCGACCGCGGCGACCTGCAGCTGCGCATGCAGGGCAACGCGTTCCTCGGCGGGTTCTTCGCCGTGTCGCCGATGCTGCACGATTTCGGCATCACGCCCGAGCAGTTCCGCGACGCGGTGCACAAGCAGTACGTGAAGAAGTTCGGCAAGCTCGGTGACGCCGTCGTCGCCTCCAACATGGAGGTGATGACCAAGGGCTTCGAGCTGGTGCACGAGATCAAGGTGGGCGAGCTCGACGCCGCGGACCGTTCGACGCTGCGCGGCAAGGCGCTGCTGCCGATGGCGATGCCGCAGAGCATCGCGGCCAGCGAGGGCTGCGGCACGGGGTGCCGGACGATCGACGTGCCGGAAGGGCAGCCGGAGCGGACGCCGCTGACGCGCGTCGCCGAGTTCGACGCGATGTTCCGCGCCAAGCTTGGCTACAACCAGCCGGCCAACGCCTACGCCGCGCTCGGCATCATGGCCGCGGGCAGCGGCGACACGGCGTCGAAGTACGTCGCGCGCCGCGAGACGCCGCTCTACATCCCCGAGAACTGCACGCAGTGCATGGAGTGCATCGCGGTCTGCCCGGACACGGCGCTGCCGAACTGCTCGCAGGATCTCGACGTCATCCTCGGCACGGCGGTGCGCAACTACGTCAGCGACGCCAGCGAGCGGCAGAAGATGCTCAACCTGCTGCCCGAGATCACCAGGCGGACGCGCGAGATGATGCGCGCGGCGATCGGCAGCAAGGACGAGGCGCCGAAGCCGCAGGACTTCATCCGCAAGGTCACGCACGAGGTCAACGGCTTCTCGCCGCAGGCGAAGGAGGAGTTCTTCAGCGTCATCGACAAGGTGCCGATGGCCTACCAGAAGACCAACGCCATCTTCGCCACGCCCGAGAAGAAGAGCCCGGGCTCGGGCGGCATCTTCTCCATCTTCGTCTCGGATCTCTGCAAGGGGTGCGCGGCGTGCGTCACCGCGTGCGGCGAGCACGACGCGCTGCGGATGGTGCAGGAGACCGAGGAGGTCAACGCCGAGCACGAGAGCGGCACGGCCTTCCTCAACCTGCTGCCGGACACGTCGCAGAAGTACCTCGGGCTCTACAACGACATGCGGCCGCAGGATTCCAAGACCGCGACGCTCCGCAACATGCTGATGGTGCGGCGCAACTACGACGCGCTCGTCTCGGGCGACGGCGCCTGCGCCGGCTGCGGCGAGAAGAGCATCCTGCGCTCGGTCGCCGCCGTGACCGAGGCCTACATGCGGCCGCTCTTCCACGCGAAGGCGGACCGCTTCCGCCGCAAGGCCGACGAGCTCGAGCAGGCGGGCGAACAGAAGCTCGCGGAGCTGAAGGCGCGCAGCCAGGAGGAGTACGATCTCTTCCGCCAGGCCGTCGCGCACCTGCTCATGGGCCTCGGCGGCGAGGATGACAAGGACACCAGGGCACGCATGCAGGCGCACGGCGAGATTTCCGACAAGGACATCATCGGCGCCATCACCGCCGTGCTGCGGCACGAGGCGTTCATCCACAAGAACCTGCAGCCGATCGACGGCCGCGCGGCCAACGGCCAGTCCGTCATGGCGATGGCGGCGCACACCGGCTGCAACACGGTCTACGGCTCGACGCCCCCCAACAACCCGCACCCGTATCCCTGGATGAACTCGCTCTTCCAGGACGGCATCACCGTCGGCTGGCTCCTCGGCGAGAGCTTCATCGTCGATCACGGGCGCCGGTCGGTGATCCCGGAGCGCCTGCTCGAGGCGCTGATGCGCCGCGAGAAGGACGTCATCAACGCGCGCGAGTACTACGAGTACGTGCACTTCAGCGACGCCGTCATGACCGACCAGGAAATCCTCGAGATGCCGAAGGTCTGGGTCGTCGGCGGCGACGGCGGCATGGGCGACATCGGCTACCAGAACATGTCGAAAGTGATGCTGCAGAACCGGCCGAACGTGAAGGCCGTGATGCTCGACACGCAGGTCTACTCGAACACCGGCGGCCAGAACTCGGACTCGACGCCGATGCTCGGCGGCAACGACATGAACATGTTCGGCACCGCGACGCAGGGGAAGAACGTCGAGAAGAAGACGGTCGCCGAGACGTTCCTCGCCGGGCACGGGTCGCCGTACGTGGCGCAGATCTCGATTGCCAACGCGCCGAAGCTGTATCGCTCGATCCTCGACGGCATCGAGTACCGCGGCACGGCGTTCCTGCAGTGCTTCACGACGTGCCAGCCGGAGCACGGCGTGGCCGACGACATGGCGCTGACGCAGGCGCAGCGCGTGCGCGACTCGCGCGGCGCGCCGGAGTTCGTCTTCAACCCGCGCCTCGGCGAGACGTACCCGGAAGCGCTGGACGTCAAGGGCAACCCGTCGATCGACCTGGACTGGTACGAGGCCAAGTTCAAGACGACCAACGAGCCCTACCGCTACACCGTGGCGCACTGGTGCGCGACCGAGGCGCGCTTTCGCAATCACCTCAAGAAAGTGAAGATGGAAGACGCGGCGAAGCTGATCTCGCTCGAGAACATGCTGGTCCGCATCACGCAGCAGGACGTCGTCTACCGGCGCTACCTGGTGAAGGATCACCGGTCGTACGTGCCCGACTTCGGCGTCTACATCAAGGTGCAGGGGGCGGACGGCAAGATCGAGTTCCGCACGCTGTCGCGCCAGCTCGTGCTCTTCTGCGTCGAGCGGCGCAAGGCGTGGCGCATGCTCCAGAGCAAGGCGGGCATCGTCAACAAGGAGTACCAGGCGCAGAAGGCGATCCTCGCGGACGTCGACGCCGGCAAGATCACGAAGGAGCAGTTGTTTGCCGGCGCCGAGGAGCTGATGAAGGCGCGCCTCGGCAAGCCTGGCGCGCACGCCCCCGCGGCGGCCGCCACGCCCGCCGTTCCGCCGCCGGCGCCGGCCGCCCCGAAAATCACGGGCGACGTCGTCGTCAATTAATACTCGGGGGGCCGACCTGAAGGTCGGCCCCTACGTACGGGAAGCCGGTCGACCCCTACGTACGGGAAACCGGTCGGCCCCTCCACAACGAAGCGGCGTTATAATCCGCGCCGTCATGAAGTGGATGTCTCTCGCGCTGGTGGTGCTCGCCCTGGCCGCGGCGGACGTGCTCGCCCAGGACGTGTACCTCAAGATTCCCGCCGATCGGCCCACCAAGAACCCGCTCGAAGGCAACGCCGAGGCCATCACCGCCGGCATGGGCGCCTACCGCGTCCGCTGCGCCGATTGCCATGGCATGGACGCGCGCGGGATCCGCGGACCGGACATCACGCAGGTGTGGGCGAGGGGGCGGACGGACCCGGCGCTCTTCAGCACCGTCCGCAACGGCGTGCCCAACACGGAGATGCCCGCGCACCCGGCGCCGAGAACGTCGGACCTGGACATCTGGCGCATCCTCGCCTACCTGAAGACCATCGCCCCCGCGACCGCGGAGGGCCCGTCGCCCGGCAACGCGGGCGTGGGGGAGAACCTCTTCGCGACCAACTGCGTCGCCTGCCATCGCGTCGGCGATCGCGGCGGCCACCTCGGCCCGGATCTCTCGCGCATCGGCGTGGCGCGGGCGCGCGCCGCGATGGCGAAGCAGATCCGCGGCAACATGGCCGACGTCCGCACCGGCTTTCAGCCGGTGACGCTGACGACCCCGAACGGACAGGAGATTCGCGGCGTCAAGAAGAACGAGGACCTGTTTTCGGTGCAGGTCATGGACACGCGCGAGCGCATCCAGGGCTACCTGCGCGAGGACATGAAGTCGGTCAACGACGAGAAGAAGTCGGTGATGCCGGTCTTCGGCCCCGACAAGCTGACCGACGCGCAGCTCGACGACCTGCTCGCCTACCTGGAGAGCCTCAAGGGGAACGACGCGGCGGCGCCTGCCGCCGACAAACGCTGAGGAGCCGTTATGCGTCGATGGTGTGTGCGCGGTGCGCTCGTGGTGCTCGGGGCGGCGGCGCTCGTGGCGACGGTGGCGGCGCAGGGTGCCCCGCCGCCGCTCGTCAGCGCGCAGGAGCTGCTCGACGGGCTCAAGGCCGACGGCTCGCGCTGGCTGATGTTCGGCGGCAACTACACCAACCAGCGCCACAGCCCGCTGACGCAGATCACGCCGGCGAACGTGAGCCGCCTCGTGCCGCAGTGGGTGTTCCAGACCGACACGCCAGGCCGCTTCGAGAGCACGCCGCTCGTGCGCGACAACGTGCTCTACGTCACCGGCCCGCTCAACGTGGCGTGGGCGATCGACGCGCGCACCGGGCGGGAAATCTGGCGTTACAAGCGCGAGCTGCCGCCGACCGGCAGCCTCACCGCGTGCTGCGGCCTCGTCAACAGGGGATTCGGCGTCCTCGGCGATCGCCTCTTCATGACGACGCTCGACGCGCACCTGCTGGCGCTCGACATGAAGACCGGCGCGGTCGTCTGGGACGCGACGCTCGAAGACTTCTCGCAGGGGTACGCGGCCACCATCGCGCCGCTCGTCGTCAAGGACAAGGTGATTGTCGGCGTCGCCGGCGGCGAGTACGGCATCCGCGGCTTCATCGACGCCTACGACGCGAAGACCGGGAAGCGCGCGTGGCGCTTCTACACCATTCCGGGGCCCGGCGAGCGCGGCAACGACACGTGGGCCGGCGACTCGTGGCAGCGCGGCGGCGCCAGCATCTGGGTGACGGGCGCCTACGATCCGGAGCTCAACCTCGCGTATTACGGCATCGGCAATCCCGGTCCCGACTATCACAGCGAGAGCCGCAAGGGCGACAACCTGTACAGCGACTCGCTCGTGGCACTCGACGTGGACACGGGCACGCTTCGCTGGCACTACCAGTTCACGCCGCACGATCTCCACGACTGGGACGCGACGCAGGTGCCGATCCTCGCGGATCTCACCATCGCGGGGCAGCCGCGCAAGGTCGTCATGCTGGCGAACCGCAACGGCTTCTTCTACACGCTCGATCGCACGAACGGGAAGCTGATCGTCGGCAAGCCCTACGTCGTCACGACGTGGGCGAAGGAGATCGGGTCCGATGGACGGCCGGTCATCCTGCCCGGCTACGTCCCGGACGAGAAGGGATCGCTGACGTGCCCCGACGTGACCGGCGCGACCAACTTCTGGCCGCCGTCGTACGACCCGTCGCAGCACCTGTTCTTCGTCAACGCGCGCGAAGTGTGCGCCACCTACTACGCGTGGAAGCAGGAGTACGTGCCGGGAGAGCGTTACACCGGCGGCGCGGGGCAGCGCGCGACCGGCCCCGACATGCGCGCGTTCGGCGCGCTGCGCGCCATCGATCCGGCGACCGGCGAACGCCGGTGGGAGTTCCAGTACATCAGCCCCTCGACCGCAGGCGTGCTGACGACGGCGTCGGGCCTCGTGTTCAGCGGCGACGCCGAGGGCAATTTCCTCGCGCTCGATTCACACGCGGGCAAGCTCCTCTGGCGCTTCCAGATGGGATCGGCGCTGCACGGCACGTCCCCGATCACCTACATGCTCGACGGCCGTCAGCAGATCCTCGTTCCCGCCGGTGGCACGCTCACCGCGTGGGCGCTCGGCGACGTGCCACGTGTGCCGAGCACACGCTGAGGTCGCAGCCTTCCTCGCGCGCGCCCCGCGCGAGGCCACAGCATTCGGGCCGAGTCGCGGGGTGCTTGACCGCTGAAGATCTTTCGCGCCGCGTAATCTCGCTTGACCGCTGAAAAGATTCTTCGCGCACGGTTCGCGATCTCGTCCGGAACCGCCGAAGGGTAGCGCATCACCCACCGCACGGAAGCACGCGACCCATGTCGCGCGCGTTCGAGCGCTCAACTCCATGACTGTTTCTGCCGTCGGCGCCATGACTGTATCTGCCGTCGGCGTACCCTATACCCCTTTCGCGGTTTGTAACGAATTTCCATTTTTGACGGCATGCGCAATGCAGCCACGCGGCCTCGACTCAACCCCCGGGGCGCGAAAGCAAATGGAAGCAATGGCCGAAGGAACTAAGACAAAAAGCAGCGTCGTCTCGTTTCCGCCAGCATCTTCACCGCACCATTCCGCTGAGCCTCCCGCTGGCGAGCCGCGCCGCGACGCCGAGCCGCGGTTCGGCCGATCCCGGCAGATGGCCGACTGCCTGCGCAGCGACCTGCTCTATTCCGAGAAGCGTCCGCGCGACCTGCTGTTCCGGGTCATCGAGGAGATCGTCGCCGAGCACAGCCGCGATCCGGTGATCCTGTCGCGCTTGACGCGCGAGGCCGCCTCGCGCGCGCGGCGCGAGGCCCAGGGGACGGCGTTCGCCTTTGGACACTGGGAGACGGCCAGCAAGGCCGTCGTCAAGGCGATGCTGGGCGCCGGTGTCCTGCTGTCGGCGGATGGCAGCGCCATCGTACCGGGCATCACGGCACAGGCGACCCCCGTCGCCGGGCTCAGCGATTCGTACGTCGACATCACGGAGGCGTTCCTCATGGAGGTGCTCATCAGGCGCCTCGGCGACGTCACGACGCGCGATCACACCGCGCTCGCCCACGCGCTGTTCCGGCAGTTCGATCCGGGCGTGCCGCTCGAGGAGCTCGAGGACCGCGTCGTCATCCTCGTCGCGCAGCTCGCCGACCGCGTCGAGCTGCGCGGTGAACTGTATTGCGCGCGCGAGTGACACACCGCGTCGTCTAGCGCCGCATTCGTTCCGCCGTTTCGCGTTCTCGCCGTTTCGCTACTCCCGCCTCGCTGCAGCTCCAGCGGTACAGCGCCGTCACGCCGTTTCCCCGAAGGTCTGCCACCACGGGCATGGTGTCCGCCGCGGCACATCGACGAGTTGAATCAGCAAGGAGAAGCCGAAATGGCCAGCAAGAAAATCACGTCTACCTGTACCACTATCTTCGTCGGGCTCTGCCTGCTTCCTCTCCCGGCGCGCGCGCAGGACGCCGCCGACGGGCAGACGAAGCTGCGCGTCAGGAACGCCCAGGTGTCCGTCCTCTGCCCGCTCACGATCGGCGGCAGCTTCGAAGCCAAGACCAAGGCATTGAGTGGCCAGGTCGGGATGGCGCCCGATGCCTCGCAGCCGCTCGACGGCGACCTCCTGGTCGATCTGCAGACGCTCGAGACCGGCATCGGGCTGCGCGACGATCACCTCCGCCGGAAATACCTCGAGGTCGAACGCGGCCCCACGTTCGCGCAGGCGCGCCTCCGCAACATCCGTGTCGAGAAGCTGGCCGGCAAGACGCCGTTTCGCGCGACGCTGCTGCTGCACGGCCAGACCAGGGACGTGACCGGCACGGCCGACATCAAGCCGGAGGGGGACGGCTACCGGCTGAACGCGAGCTTTCCGGTTCGCGTATCGGAGTTCGGTATCCCCGAGCCGACGTATCTGGGCGTCGGCGTGAAGGACGAAGTGGTCGTGCGCGTCAATCTCAACGCCGAGCCGGCGGCGGTCGCGACCAGCGGCCGTTCGAAGTAGGAGGACTGCCATGTCGAAAAACGCTCTCATTGCTGTCCTCGTGCTCGTCCTGGCCATGGCCGCGCGCACCGTGGAGGCGTATCCCAACATGATTCGCCTCGGCTACACGTCGTGCGCGACGTGCCACGTGTCACCCCAGGGCGGCGGCGTGCTGACCCGATACGGGAGAGGGATCGACTACGCGCAGACCATTCGGTCCGGCGAGCCGCCGGATGCCGAGCTGCCGACCGACGCCCTCTCGCGGTTTCTCTATGACGTGCGCCTGCAGATGTCGGTCGATCACGCGCAGGGCGGCGCCGAGGAATACAGCTTCAACACGAACTTCCGTACGGCGATCGCCATGAACGCGCAGAATCGCCTCGTCTATGCGTTCGGCGTGCGCAGCCCCGCGCTGTCGCTGAATCGGCGCATGGGCGCGGCGAGCCTGGGCATGTCGCGGCTCTACTGGATGTATCAGCCGCGCGACGGCGTGGCGCTCGTGGTGGGACGCGACGATCTGCCATCGGGTCTCGGCTTGCCGGGCGCGAGCTCGTTCTACCGGACCGTCAACAACCCGAACGTGAGCTCGACGCCGACGCAGGCCAAGGTGTTCTGGTGGAACCGGCGATGGCAGGTCGCCACCTACGCCTACGGCCCCGACGGCAACGAAACGCAGCCGCAGTACGAGGCGCGCGGCGCGGGTGCGATGGGCGGCGTGAACGTGTGGAAGGACCGAGCCGTCGTCGGGCTGACGACGCGCGTGTCGAAGGCGGACGCGTTCGACCGCCGCAACGCGGGGCTGTTCGCGCGCGTCGGTTTCAACGAGCACGTCGGCGTGCTCGCCGAGCACGACGTGACCGAGCGGGAGCTGAACACGGGCCGCAGGCTGACGCACCTCGCGGGCCACGCCGAGGTGTTCTTCGTGCCGTACAACTGGCTGCAGACGGCGCTCGCCGCCGAGCACCTCAACACGGTCTCCGGCGCCAGCACGTATCGGCTGTCGCCGAGCGTGGAAGTGCGCCTGACGCCGAACTTCCGGCTGCAATTCAGCTCGCGCAGCGTCTACGCGAACACGGACTCGAGGACGTACTCGGTTTCGCTGCAGGTCAAGGCCGAGTAGCGGCTGGCTGGGTGGTTGGTTGGAGGTTGGTGGTAGGTGGTTGGTGGTTGGTGGTTGGTGGTTTGGTGGTTGGGGTTAGTGGTTAGTGGTTGGCGTGAGCGATTTGGTCGTCACCGTTTGGTCGCTAGGTCGGGTGCCTGTCGCTACTCGCCACCGTAAGCCCTAACCGCCGCGCACCGTGGACGATCCGTGAATCACCTATCCACCACCACGATCCACAAACTACCAACCACCATCCAACCCGCTCAGCCGTAAGGGCTTACGGTAGCACCACCCCCTATCGGGTCGATCCAGGATGCCGATAGTGCAGGCGTGGTCTGCTTTTTCTGCCGCCGCGGCGGCATCATTCGGTGCGAAGTTCGAACGGGCGGCGACGGCTACGAGCTGGTGATCGATCGGCCCGACGCGATCGTGCAGGTCGAGCGCTTCAGCGGTGCCGAAGCATTGAATCGCCGGTGGATGGACGTCGAGGGCCGGCTCCTCAAGCAGGGGTGGCGCGGACCCGCGCCTCGCCAGCAGCTGCAACATCTGTAGGCCGCGGCCGTTCGGAGCGCGCGAAGTCCGTCGCGCGCCGCCCGGGACCGCGGTACTGCCGGCGGTCGGGCTGCTCCGGATTGCGCCGATCCCGATCCCTGAACGGGAGCGGGGCCGGGGGCGGCGCGGCGGCCGACGCGTCGTCGGGGTTCGCCAGCACCACGCGAATGCAGTTGCGGCCGTCCGCCTTCGCGCGATAGAGCGCCGCGTCGGCGCGCGCGAGTACCGCTTCGAGATCCTCCTCGCCAGGCAGCGCGATGGTGATGCCGACGCTCGTGGTCAGCTGGATGCGCGCCGAGTCGTACTCGGTGACGGTGGCGGCGATGCGGCGCGCGAGCGTCAACGCGACGCGCTTCGCCTGGTCGAGGCCGCTTTCCGGCAGCGCGACGAGAAATTCCTCGCCGCCCCACCGGCAGCGCAGGTCGCTGACGCGCAGCGCCTGCATGATCGTGTTGCCGATGGCGGCCAGCACGGAATCGCCGCCCTGGTGGCCGTAGCGATCGTTGACGCTCTTGAAGTAGTCGAGATCGAGCATCAACACCGCAACCTGCTGGTTCGCGCGGTGCGCCCGCTTCACCTCCGCGCGCAGCCGCTCGAGACCGTCCGGCCTGGTCGAGCATCCCGTCACCGAATCAATGGTGCTCAGCTCGCGCAGGTGCGCGATGGTGTGCGCCGTCTGCAGGCAGTCGCCAAGCAGCGGCGCCAGCGATGCCATCGTGCGCCGTGCGGCGGGCGACAGGGGACGCGGCGCCGACGGAAGCCCGATGACGCCGACGACGCCGTCGGCCGAGCGCAGTGGAAACGTCGCCCATTCGCCCGGCGATTCGACCAGCGGGTGGATGACGGCGGCGGTGCCCTCTCCGTCGAGCGGCGCCGCGATCATCTTGCGGCGGCCGCCGAGCGTGATCTCCAGCCAGAGGCGATCGACGCCGAGCAGCAACGGCAGCTTCGTCGCGATCGTTTCCTGCAGCTGGCCCGTCGTCAGCGTGCCGCGCAGCTCCGCCGCGAAGGCGAGCGCGCGCTGCTGCGCGGACTCCGCATCCTGTTCGATCGGTGGTGCGGAAGGCGTGACGGCGGCGGCCACGGGAGGCGCACCGGTGTCGTGGCGGCGCCGACCGCTGATCACGGCAATCAGGACGACGGCGATGACAAGCATCGCGGCGGCGATGACTGCCAGGACCAGGACCGGGGGCACGGAGCGATCTTCCCGATCAATTCTAAGAGAAAACGTGGTCGTGGTAACGTCTTGGGCTTATGAAAAGAAGCGCGAGCGCAGTCTGGAAGGGTGGTCTCAAGGATGGCCGTGGCACCGTGTCGTCGAGCAGCGGCGCACTGTCCAATGTTCCGTACAATTTCGCGATGCGGTTCGAGAATGAGACAGGCACCAACCCGGAAGAGCTGATCGCTGCAGCTCACGCGGCGTGCTTTTCGATGGCGCTGTCGTTGTTTCTCGGCAACGCGGGGATGACCGCGGAGTCCATCAATACGACCGCGACGGTGACGCTGGAGAAGGTCGGCGACGCGTTCACCGTGACCGCGAGTCACCTCGACACGACGGTCCGCATCCCGAATGCGGACAAGGCGAAGTTCCAGCAGGCAGCCGAGGGCGCGAAGGCCGGCTGTCCGATTTCGCGACTGTTGAATACGAAGATTACGCTCGACGCGAAGCTGGGATAACCACGAAGGCGTGCGTTGCACGCACATACGAAGCACACGAAGCCACGAAGCCCTGCATTTAAATCAATACTCTTCGTGGGCTTCGTGATGGCGCGCGGAGCGCGCCTTCGTGGTCAGCTTTCCATGCGCGGCTTGCTGAAGCGGCCGATGACCGGCTTGGCGAGGTCCGCGAAATCCTCGTAGTGCATCCGGATGCAGTCGGTGTGCGTGCCGGCGTTGAACACCATCTCCGGGTCGCCGACGAAGCACTGCTCGACGAACACGCGCTGCAGGTAGAGGCCGCCGAACGGCGGCATCGCCCCCTCCTCGCAGTCCGGATAGAGGGCGAGGAGCTCGGCCTCGCTCGCCATGCGGAGCGTCGCGGCGCCGGCGAGCTCGCGCAGCTTCTCCAGGTCCACCGTGTAGTGCGCCGGCACGACGGCCAGCACCACCTCGCCGTCGGCGCGGCAGACGACCGTCTTGGCCCACGACCGCCCGGGGACGTGCGAGGCGGCCGCCGCGTGCATGGCGGTGAACGCCGGCGCATGGCGGAAGGTCGTGAAGGGAACCCGGTTTTTCGTCAGGAATTCGTCGAGGGAGCGGGGCCTCATGGCGCCGCAGTATAGTGCAGGCCCGCCCGACCCCGGCCGCTTTGTTGACCCTTCCCCGCGGCGACCACTAAGATTCAGGTTCGGCGCTACCTTTCGATGTTTTCTTCGCTCAGGCACGGGTGCGCCGTTTCCGCGGGTCGTAGAGCCCTGAAAGTGGGTAGGAGGTTTCTGCAATGAGGTCGTTCGTAAGGGGTTTCATCGTCCTTGGCGCCCTTCTGGCGCTGCCGGCGATGGCCTTCGCTCAGGATTCGGTCCTAACAGGCACCATCAGTGACACCACGGGCGCGGTACTGCCCGGCGTGACGGTCCAGGCCGTCAATGAAGCCACGGGAAACAACTACGAAGGGGTGAGCGACGGGCAGGGTGTCTATCGCATCCCGGTCCGCGTCGGCGTCTACAAGATCACGGCGGATCTCTCCGGGTTCGGCACCGTCACGCGGACGGGCGTGCAGCTGCTCGTCGGGCAGACCATCACGATGAACCTGCAGATGGCGCCGTCCACGCTCCAGGAAACGGTGACGGTGACAGGAGAAGCGCCGCTCATCGAAACGCAATCATCTGAACTCGGCGGCAACATCGATCCGCGGCAGGTGCAGGACCTGCCGACGGCGGGCCGCAACTGGATGTCGCTGGCGCTGCTGGCGCCCGGCAACCGCACCAACGCGCAGGGCGCGCTGCCGGTCCAGGACCGCGGCGACGTGCGCGAGTTCCAGCTGAACGTCGACGGCCTGCAGGTCACCGCGAACCTCGGGACGGGCAACCAGGCGCGCTACAGCAACGACGCGATCGCGGAGTTCCAGTTCATCTCGAACCGGTTCGACGCGACCCAGGGCCGGTCGTCGGGCGTCCAGGTCAACGCGATCACCAAGTCGGGCACCAACAACCTGAATGGCACCTTCGTCGGCAACTTCCGCGACAGCCGCTGGAACGCCGACGACCCGGTGCTCAACCAGAAGCTGCCGTACAAGAATCAGCAGTACAGCGGCACCATCGGCGGTCCGATCATCCTCAACAAGCTCCACTACTTTGCCAACTACGAGTACGAGCATCAGCCGCTGACGTCAATCTGGACGACGCCGTACCCGGCGTTCAACGTGCAGAGAAACGGGACGCACACGGTCAACCTCGCGGGCGTCCGTCTCGACCAGGAGCTGTCGTCGAAGATGCGCCTGATGGGGAAGGTGAACCACTCGAGCCTGCTCGATCCGTTCGGCACCGGCAACTCGAACTACCCGGCGGCGACGGCGAAGAACCAGGAGCATTCGACCGACGTGGTCGGCGAGTTCACGAGCGTGCTCAGCAACCGGGCGGTGAACGTCGTGCGCGCCGGCTACGCGGCCTACGGCATCAACCAGTCGAGCCTCACCACGTGGTCGAACCATTGGCAGGCGGCCAATGGCATCACCAACGGCGGGCCCAACCTGACGTTCCGCGGGTTCCGCAGCAACCGCAATTCGAACATCCCGCGCTACCGCGACCAGAGCACCTACACGTTCCACGACGACTTCACGTATTCGTACGACGCGGGGGGGCATCACGATCTGAAGGCGGGCGGCGAGTTCCTCCACCTGCTCGACAACACGCGCAACTGCAACCAGTGCGGCGGCACGGCGACGGTGAACAACGGCCCGGTGCCGGCGAACATCACCGCGCTGCTGCCCGATCCGTTCAACGCCGACACGTGGCGGCTGTCCGACCCGGCGCTTGGCACGATTGCCACGCGCTACTCGGTTGGCGTGTCCGACTCGTCGAACTTCCTGACGCCGGTGAAGATGTGGAAGTACGCCGGCTGGGCGCAGGACGACTGGAAGGCCACGAGCAGGCTGACGCTGAACCTCGGCCTGCGCTATGACCTGATCTGGAACGCGTTCGCGCAGAACGTGACGTTCCTGCCCTTCGAGCTGCCGGATCGCCCGCAGGACGCCAACAACCTGCAGCCGCGCCTCGGCTTTGCGTATACGCTCACCGACCGCACCGTGCTGCGCGGCGGCGCCGGCGTGTACTACAACGACGAGCTGAACACCAACGTGCTCTGGCCGATGAGCCCGCTGACGATCGCCGTGATCGCCATCGACAACGTGCCGGTGCGCCCCGACTTCGTGGCCAACCCGTTCAACGGCCCGCTGCCGACCTACGACCAGGCGCTCGCGCGGTTCTGCAACGCGGGCGGCGGCCGTCCCGACAACCCCGCCTACACGGCGTGGGCCGCGTCCGGCTTCACTGGCCCCGCGCCCTGCCTCCTGCGCGACCTGCAGGAACAGGCGCCGATCCCGGATTACTCGCACGTGACGCACAGCTGGCAGAGCTCGATCGGCATCGCGCGGCAGTTCACCACGACGACGGCGCTGCAGGTGGACTACGTGCAGACCAACAGCCGGAACGAGAAGTCCATCCAGGACAACATCAACCTGACGTTCAACCCCGCGACGGGCGCTCCGTTCCCGTATTCGGACGTCGCGCACCGCGCGTATCCGATGTTCGGCGTCGTCGGTGCGATTCCGCACACCGGCAGCTCGGACTATTACGGTCTGCAGAGCAGCTTCACCAAGCGCATGTCGAACCGCTGGCAGGGGAGCGTGACCTACACGCTCGGCTGGCTCTACGACAGGGACGCGCGGCCGCTGTCGGGCCTCCGCCAGTATGACGGCACGGTCCCCGTCGATCTCGGTGGCGAGCGATCGCTGGCCGCGACCGACCAGCGGCACCGCGCCGTGTTCAACGGCATCTGGGACGTCGGCGGCGGCTTCCAGGTGAGCGGCATCTACTTCTACGGCTCGGGCCAGCGCGATCAGATCCTGTGCGGCTGCGACGCGCGCGGCCTGCAGATCACCAGCATCGACCGGCTGCGCGGTGCGGGCGACACGCGCGGACCCGTGGGCAGCATCATCGAGCGCAACAGCTTCGTCGGCGACCCGATCCACCGCGTCGAGATGCGGCTCCTGCAGCGCATCCCGCTCGGCGGCCGGGCGAATCTCGCGGGCAGCCTCGAAGTGTTCAACCTGTTCAACCGCAAAAACTACGGCGCCTACGATCTGGTCGAGACCAGCGCGACGTTCCTGCGGCCGCAGACGAGCGCGAACCTCTCGTACGCGCCCCGCACGCTGCAGCTCGGTTTCCGGCTGACGTTCTAGTTGGTCGTTAGTTCGTTAGTCGTTAGTTGATAGGGGAGGCCGGGTCTTTCGGGCCCCGGCCTTTTTTTCGCAGACTTCGCACTTCCCACCTTTGCACACCTCGGACCGCCATCGTGCGAAACCTGTAACTTCGTTTGACTTGGCTGCACCCCGGCCCTAGAATTCGCCCACTTCTCGTCATCCCCGGGTCGGTTCTTTTTCGGGCGCACCGCGCTTCATCCGGTTCGTGAGCGTCGTGGCTCCTCGCTCTTTGTGTGTGTTTCCTGGAGGAGGTTTCATGCAGTCGAGTCTAGTAAGGCGGTTGATCCTTCTTGGTGCCATGCTGGCACTTCCCGCGCTGGCGATGGCGCAGGAAGCGACGCTGACCGGCACCATCACGGACTCCACCGGCGGCGTGCTGCCGGGTGTGACCGTCGTCGCCGTCAACGAGGCGTCCGGCAACCAGTTCGAGTCGGTGACCGATGCCCGCGGCGTCTACCGCATCCCGGCGCGCGTCGGGACCTACCGGATCAACGCCACGCTGACCGGCTTCAGCAACGTGAACCGCACCGGTGTCAACCTGCTCGTCGGCCAGACGGCGACGATCAACCTGCAGATGGCCCCCTCGACGCTGCAGGAAACAGTCACGGTCACCGGCGAGGCGCCGCTCATCGAGACGACAACGTCGAAGCTTGGCGGGAACATCGACCCGAAGCAGGTGCAGGAACTCCCGGTGCAGGGGCGCAACTGGATGGCGCTCGCCCTGCTCGCGCCGGGCAGCCGCACCTCGTCGACCAACGCCAGCGCGCCGCTGCCCGATCGTAACGGCGGCGAGCAGCGTGAGTTCCAGCTCAATCTCGACGGCCAGCAGATTGGCTCCGAGCTCGGCGCCGGCAACCAGCCGCGCTTCAGCCAGGACTCGATCGCGGAATTCCAGTTCATCACCAACCAGTTCGATGCGACCCAGGGCCGCTCGACCGGTGTCCAGGTCAACGCCATCACCAAGTCGGGTACCAATCAGTTGAACGGACTGTTCCGCAGCAACTTCCAGAGCAGCCGCTTCAACGCCGAGGATCCGGTCGCGCACCGCGTCGTGCCGGTGAGCATTCAGCAGTACAGCACCGCGGTTGGCGGGCCGATCGTCAGGGACAAGCTCCACTTCTTCGGTAACTTCGAGTACGAGCGGTCGCCGAAGACGAGCGTCTGGACCACCCCGTATCCCAAGTTCAACATCGCGCTCGCGGACAAGAGCACGCGGCACCTGCAGGGAATCCGCCTCGACTACCAGCTCTCCTCGAAGACGCGCATCATGGGCAAGGCGTCCGGGCAGAAGAGCTACGACCCGTTCGGCCCCGGCTCCTCGACGACCCATCCTGCATCGACGATTGATACCGACGAACGCAACCAGGAGTACATCGGGCAATTCACGCAGGTGTTGAGCAACCGCTCGCTGAACGAGGTTCGCGGCGGCTACAGCCACTACGGGTTCCGGAACGACACGCTGGTGACCTGGTCGAAGCACTGGCAGGCGCCGCGCGTGACCAACGGCTACCCGCGGCTCGCGTTCACGGGCTTCTCCGTCAACGCCAACCAGAACGCGCCGCGGCACCGCGATCAGAAGGTGTGGCAGATTCGTGATGACTTCACGACGTCCTACGACGCGAAGGGGCATCATGACCTGAAGCTGGGCGGCGAGTTCGTCCGCCACTTCGAGGACAGCGAGAACTGCGCCATGTGCGGCGGCAACATCGACGCGCGCAACGGCACCGTGCCCGCCGACCTGCTGCAGTCGTTCTTCCCCGATCCCTTCAATGCGGATACCTGGAACTTCGCGGCGATGTCACCGTTCGTCCGCACGTACACGATCGGCATCGGCCAGTTCCCGAACCAGTACGGGCAGCCGAAGTACGCGGGATGGGCGCAGGACGACTGGCGGATGACGTCCAGCCTGGTGCTCAATCTCGGATTACGCTACGACCTGAGCATCAACGCGTGGGCGAACGATCTCGGCTTCGAGCCGTTCTACCGCGCGGGGCGGCCGAACGACACCAACAACCTCCAGCCGCGCGTCGGCTTCGCCTATCAACTGAGCGACCGTACGGTGATCCGCGGCGGGTCGGGCGTCTACTTCGCCGACGCGCTGACCGTCGACGCGTTCTGGCCGAAGTACAACACCCAGCTCTCGCGCATTCAGCTGAGCAACGACGGCCGGCCGGACTTCGCCGCCAACCCGTTGAACGGCCAGCCGCTGCCGACCTACGAGCAGGCGCAGAACCTGTTCTGCCATTCGGCGGCGCAGGCGGCGAACTTCGCGCGCTGGCAGCAGAGCAATTACGCCGGCAACGCGCCTTGCCTGCTGCTGACGACGCAGGAGATGCCCGCGCCCGACCAGTACATGCAGATGGCGCGCGCGTGGACCTCGTCGATCGGCTTCCAGCACCAGTTCGGGGGGGTGACGCAGGTGCAGGCCGACTACATCTACCGCAAGGGCGACCACGAGAAGGACACACTCGACAACATCAACCTCGCCTACAACCCGGCGACCGGCATCAACTATCCGTACGCCGCGAACGGTCCCGGCCGCGCGCTGCTGCCGTACCCGCAGTACGGCACGATGTCGATGATTCCGCACAACACGCGCTCGCGGTATGAAGCGCTGCAGACCGCGTTCACCAAGCGGATGTCGAACCGCTGGCAGGCCTCGGCGACCTACACGCTGTCGTGGCTGTGGGACGCGGAGAACCAGCCGTTCAGCGGCTTGAACATCGTCCCCTTCACGGTGGCGCCCGATCTCGGCAACAACTTCACCTACGGGCAGGACGACCAGCGCCATCGGTTCGTGTTCAACGGCATCTGGGAGGTGACGCACGGGCTGCAGTTGAGCGCCGTGCACTACTTCGGCGCCGGCATCCGCGCGAGCACGAACGACGGGCGCGACCTGCGCAACGTCGGCCAGGGTGGTTCGGGGCGGCTGCGGCCGGACGGCAGCATCGTCGCGCGCAACAGCTTCATCCAGCCGAATCAGAACAAGACCGACATCCGCCTCCAGCAGCGCCTTCCGCTCGGCGGCCGGAACTCTGTCGATCTGATCGCGGAAGTCTTCAACGCGTTCAACAACGAGAACTTCACGCTGGTCACCACCGAGAGCGCGGCCAACTTCAGGCAGCCTCAGGCGGCGCAGGTCCGCACCGAGCGCACGGCGCAGCTCGGCTTCCGGCTGACGTTCTAGTTGGTCGTTGGTCGTTGGTAGAGGCGGGTCCGAAAGGACCCGCCCTACGACTTCTCGTAGGGTAGGCCGGGTCCTTTTGGACCCGGCTTCTCGCTAGTGCGTGAGCGCGTAGAGCACGACGTCGATTCCCAGCGCATACCCGTCTGGCGCGAACTGCTGGAAGAACCGCGGGTCGTCGGTCTCGCGCTCCCACGAGTCCGAGATGTCGGTGTTGTGCGTCATCACCGCGACGATACGCCCGTGCTTGTCGCGCACGGCGCGGAAGTGCGGGACTTCCGACTCTTCACCGCGCTCCGACGTGCTCGCCCCGCCCGTCGATCGCCAGAAGCGGATGTTCGACACCTGCGGGACCTTCTTCACCTCGAACATCGAATGGAAGATCGGATCGTCGAGCGGCACGTCCTTGATGACGTAGTCGGGCGCCGGCATCACCTTCTGGAACTCGCGCGTCCACTGGTCCCACGCGGCGTTGCCCCAGAAGTCGTCCACCCACATGAACCCGCCCTTCTCGAGGTAGAGCCGCAGGCGTGACGCCTCCGCCTCGGACAACCCGATGGTGCCGACGTCGGATGCCATCAGGTACGGGCAGTCGAACAGCGCATCGTCGGTCAGCCGCACGAGCCAGGCATGCGGGACGTTGGGAGCGCTGCGGCTGATGCGTGTCTTGGTCAGCTCGGACAGGCGCATGAGCAGGTGGCGCTCGCCCCACGGGTAGTCGGTGCGCCATCCCGCGCCGCTCGGCTCGCGCCTGACGCTCCGATAGAGCATGTGACAGGCGGTGAAGTTGCGGTCGGGCCAGAGGTGCGGCGGCAGCTCCGCCGGGTCGCCCTGCTCGCCGCGCAGGCCGCCAAAGGCGCCGGAGAAATCGCCGTACTGCGCGTAGCCGTACGCCGCCGACAGCGCCAGCGATGTCAGGACCAGAAACAGGACGGCAGGGTTTCGATGTCGTCGCAACGTACGCGCAGGCTCCCGCGGGTTCTGTATATCACGGGACGCGGGGTGTATGCGCGGCTGGGCCGGCGATATTGATCGTGACACCGCCCGTCAGCGACAGCCGGCCGCTCGTCGCGGTCACGGGCGCGAGCGTACGGCCCACGCTCGCGAAGAAGACCATCGCGCCGGCGGAGAGGTAGATGCCGCCGCTCGCGTCGGTCCGGTGGCGTGAAAAGCCGAGCGCGTCGCTGGCAGGATCGGCTTTGACCGAATAGCCGTGCGACAGCGAGGCCACGAGCGTTCCCCGCGGGCCGACGCTCCACTCCGCGGCGCCCGCGCCGAAGACGGAACCACGCGAGAAGTAGCCGGTCGATCCGTAGACGCGCGTGGAACCGATGTCGGACTGGACGCTCAGCGGCAGCACCAGGTTCACCCGATGCGCCCCGAGGTCGGCGGCGGTCCAGCTGAGGATCTCGAGCGTGGGCGAGACGGCGGCGCGCACGCGCCCGTCCTGCGCGAGCGCGAACTTGCCGGTGAAATACGTCGCGCCGATTCCATGCGCCGTCAGCCCCGACGGATCGGTGACGTGATAGTAGGGCACGCTGACGCCGAATTGTCCGCGCGGCGTCACCCCCACCGAGGCGCCGATCGACGGCGCATCCACCTCCCGCAACGACGAGGAGCGCCAGTACGTCGTCGACAGCGTCATCCACGCTTCACCCGGCGCGTTGACGTCCGCGTTGTCCAGCCATGTGCCGAACGTCTGCTGACGTCCGTCGGTGGCGGCGGCGAACTCAGTCACCGGCGCCGTCGGACGCGAACCATTTGATCCTGCAGGCGCGGGCGTGGTCGGCGCCGTGCCTTTCGCCGGCCCGCGAGACGTCACGGGCGGCGGACCATGACCGTGGCCCTGCGCGGAAGCGGGCGCCGATCCCAGGAGGAATGCGGCGCCCGCGATGAAGAGAACGAGAGGAACGCGCACCTGGGAATTACGATGCGGTGGTGGTCGGCTTGGTCGAGTCCTTGATGTCCGTGTTCGCTTCCTTCTGCGCCTTCGCCGCCTCGGCCTGCGCGTTCGCCTGCGGCTTCAGGTCGTGAATCGCCTTCCCCAGGTTGGCCGGCGTGTCGCCGGTCATCTTCGCCTTGAGATCGGCCCACGGGATACCCAGGTTGTGCGAGACGTGCGCCGCGGCGACGAACTGGCCGAGGTTCCGGAAGCCCGTGCTCTCCTTCTGGAGATCGGCGCCGGCGGGGAAGAGCGTCTGCAGACGCGACGCGAGTTGCGTGTTGCGCGCGAGCTGAGCGCCAACGGCCGACGTGCCCGTCGTCGCCGTCGGACGAGCGCCGTGCGCATCCTTCCCGTGTTCGGTCTTCGCCTGATCGGTTTCCGGCTGATGCGCCGACCGTCCGCTGGTGGCGCCCGGCGTCGCCGGCTTGCCGTGCTGTCCCGGGTTGCCCGTCACCGCGGGCTTCCCATGGCCGCCCCCGGCGCCGCGCTGCGCCTGGAGATCGACCGTGGCGCCCGCCATCACGAGCGCCAGCCCTCCGATCAATCCCGTAACGCCAGAAACAAAACGAGTCATGGTCCCTTCCTTCCTGGAAAGTGTAAGAAGAACGCAGGCGGAAGATCTCAAGAGGTATGCCACGCGCGAGATGCGGAAATCGCGAGGGTTTCGGCGGGGAACGATGG
>Ga0070695_100000113_pt1 | contig 35966 bp, 32 predicted proteins | sample KBSK1252metaG_FD_65471 | JGI IMG/M metagenome (GOLD analysis project Ga0070695, IMG submission 65471) | Corn, switchgrass and miscanthus rhizosphere microbial communities from Kellogg Biological Station, Michigan, USA - KBS K1-25-2 metaG | ecosystem: Host-associated > Plants > Roots >...
CGCGGCACGGGCGAACCCTCCGGTAACGAAGGAGGAGTCGGATCTCCTGATCGCGGCGGCGCCGCACGTCGAGGACTTCATCGCGCAGCTCTTCGGTATCGAGGCCGAGGCGCGGGCGCTGGCCGCGAAGCACCACGAGCTCGCGCCGCTCTATTCGGTGAAGCGGCTCTTCGTGCAGCGGCGGGCGATGCACAAGGTGAAGCCGGAGGATGCGCGGCCTGACGGATTCGAATTCACGACCGAGCTCGATTTCGCGCGCAAGGTCACGGAGTGGACGAAGGACGAGGCGGCGCATGCGTCGCAGCTCGAGGCTGCGGCTCGCTATGCCGCCTGGGCCGCCACCACGCCCGCGGGCAAGGCGAAGCACCGCCACGGCGTCCTCTTCAAGGCGCCGCGCAAGCTCGATTACATGCGCCTCGTGCCGGTCCATACCGAAACGAAGCGGGGTTTTCCCGAGCACACGCTCGAGCATCTGCGCGAGCGCCAGGGGTTCGAGCTCACCGACCGCGGCACCGATCTCGTCGGTGCGCTCGACGAGTCGAACTACTGCATCTGGTGTCACGAGCAGGGCAAGGACTCGTGCTCGAAGGGGTTGAAGGAAAAACCGGCGAAAGACGCCGACCCGGCCGCGAATTTCCCTGTTTTCAAAAAAACAGTGTTCGGCGTGCCGCTGAACGGCTGCCCGCTGGAGGAGAAGATCTCCGAGTACCAGATGGTGAAGGCGCGCGGCCAGCCGCTCGCCGCGCTCGGCATCATCGCGGTGGATAACCCGATGGTCGCGGGCACCGGGCACCGCATCTGCAACGACTGCATGAAGGCCTGCATCTACCAGAAGCAGGATCCGGTCAACATCCCGCAGGCGGAGACGCGCACGCTGAAAGACGTGCTCGAGCTGCCGTGGGGCTTCGAGATCTATTCGCTGCTCACGCGCTGGAACCCCTTCGACCTGCGCCGTCCCTATCCGAAAGCGCCCACCGGAAAGCGTGTCCTCGTGGTCGGCCTCGGGCCGGCGGGCTTCACCCTGGCGCACCACCTGATGAACGACGGCCACACCGTGGTGGGAATCGACGGCCTGAAGATCGAGCCGCTCGCGGCCGAGGTCTCCGGTGTCGACCCGCTCGGCCACCGGGTTCCATTCCGACCCATCAAGAACGTCGAGGAGCTGAAGGAAAACCTCGGCGAGCGCGTCATGGCCGGGTTCGGCGGCGTCGCCGAGTACGGCATCACGGTGCGCTGGGACAAGAACTTCCTCAAGATCATCCGCCTGCTGCTCGAGCGGCGGCGCCAGTTCGCCATGTTCGGCGGCGTGCGCTTCGGCGGCACGCTCAACATCGACGAGGCGTTCGGCAGCGAGGCTGCCGGCGGCATGGGCTTCGACCATATCGCCCTGTGCGCCGGCGCGGGCCGCCCCACCGTGCTCGAGATCCCGAACGGCTTCGCGCGCGGCGTACGCGCGGCTTCCGACTTCCTGATGGCGCTTCAGCTCACCGGAGCCGCGAAGCGCGAGTCGATCGCCAACCTCCAGATCCGCTTGCCGATCGTGGTGATCGGCGGCGGGCTCACCGCGATCGATACCGCCACTGAATCGCTCGCGTACTACGCGATCCAGGTCGAGAAATTCCTCACGCGTTACGAGGCGCTCGACGAAAGGCCGTTCTGGAACGCCGAGGAGCAGGCGATCGCGCAGGAGTTCATTTCTCACGCCAAGGCGCTGCGGCAGGCCACGTCACCTGCCGAAAGAATCAAACTGCTCAAGTCCTGGGGCGGCTCGACGATCGCCTACCGCCGGCGCATGATCGACAGCCCGTCCTACACGCTGAACCACGAGGAGGTGGAGAAGGCGCTCGAGGAAGGCATCACCTTTGCCGAGGGCCTCTCGCCGACGCGCATCGAGGTCGACGAGTTCGGCCACGCGAAGGCGGTTCAGTTTGTGAATTCAGAAAAAACGACTGTGACCCTTCCTGCACGCTCAGTGCTGATCGCCGCGGGCACGCAGCCCAACACGGTGCTCGCGCGCGAGGAAGGCGTGAGCCTCGCGCTCGACGGCAAGTATTTCCAGGCCTGCGACGAGAACGGCGCGCCGGTGAAGCCGGAGCGCCATTCAGCCAAACCGAAGCACGTGGAGGTGCTGCTGCATCGCCGCCCGGACGGGCGCTTCATGAGCTTCTTCGGCGACCTGCACCCGTCGTACTTCGGCAACGTGGTGAAGGCGATGGGGAGCGCCAAGCAAGGCTTCCCCGTAGTTACCAAAATACTTTCGGATAAAGGTGCCGCGTCGGATCTCGACGACTCTGCCTTCCTCTCGCGGCTCAATCGCGACCTTCGGGCAGTGGTGCACGAGGTGCGTCGCCTCACGCCGCGCATCGTCGAGGTGGTGCTGCGCGCTCCGGTAGCGGCGCGCCGGTTCAACCCCGGCCAGTTCTACCGTATGCAGAACTTCGAGACCCTGGCGATGAAGCTGCCGGGCACCACGCTCGCGATGGAGGGCCTAGCGCTCACCGGGGCGTGGGTCGACCGCGAGAAGGGCCTGATCTCCGTCATCGCGCTCGAGATGGGCGGCTCGGCCGACCTCCTCGCCTACCTGCGCCCGGGCGAGCCCGTCGTGCTGATGGGTCCCACCGGCACGCCGACCGAGATTCCGGGCGACGAGACGGTGGTGCTCGCAGGCGGCGGCCTAGGCAACGCCGTGCTCTTCTCCATCGGCCGGGCGCTACGCGCCGCGGGCAGCAAGGTCATCTACTTCGCCGGCTACAAGTCGATGCTCGACCGCTACCGGATCGACGACATCGAGGCTTCGTCCGACGTGGTGATCTGGTGCTGCGACGAGCCGCCGGGCTTCGCCCCGCGCCGGCCGCAGGACCGCGCCTTCGTCGGCAACATCGTCCAAGCCATGCACGCCTACGCTACCGGCGCGCTCGGCAAGCAGGAGATTCCTTTCTCAAATGCGGATCGAATCATTGCCATCGGCTCCGACAAGATGATGGCCGCGGTCGCGCTCGCCCGCCACGGGGTATTGAGTCCTCACCTGAAGAAGAACCACGTCGCCATCGGCTCCATCAACTCGCCGATGCAGTGCATGATGAAAGAGATCTGCGCCCAGTGCCTGCAGCCGCATGTCGACCCCGCGACCGGCAGCACGACCTACGTCTTCTCCTGCTTCAACCAGGACCAGCCGCTCGACCAGGTCGACTTCGGCGCCCTCGCCCAGCGCCTGGCGCAGAACGGCGTGCAGGAGAAGCTCACCGCGCTCTGGATCGGCCGCTGCCTCAAGCTGCTCCCGCCCCCCGCCGAGCGCAAGGCCGCCTAGGAATCAGGGCCGTCGCGAAAGACAGTACGCCGCATGATGCAGCCAGCAACTGCGGTTCTCTGCGTGCTTGTCCAAACGCAGGGAACGGACCTTCTCCGCGCCGCCACCAGCAAACGCTTTCTGCAAACGAAGCTCGGCGGACCTGGTCCGAGAGCGACGCACGGGTAGATGCCCACCTGCCCGACGAATCGCGCCCTCCAGCCCGCGGTGCTGCGCATCGCTTTGAGAATTCGGCCCCAGCCCGTCTTCAGCGTAAGGGGCACGACGAGCCGGCCCCCTGCCCGCAACGCGTCGAGCCAAACGCTCGAAAGGTGGTTGACGCCGGCGTTGACGAAAATCGCATTGACCGACCCGGGTTGTGCGAAAAGCCGTCCCCGGCCACAACTTCCACCTGTCGATAGTCCCGCAGAGTCCGCCGCGCTCGGCGGGCCAGCACCTTGTCGACTTCGATCGCGATGACGCGGCCTGCTTCGCCGACCATCCTTGCGAGGATCGCCGAGTAGTAGCCGGTGCCCGCGCCTACGTGGCAGACGGATTGGCCGTCCTTCAGCTCGAGCTGTTCGATCAGCCACGCGAGAAAGGAAGGGTGTCCGTTGTTGAGCCAGCGCCCGGGATCGATGGCGACCAATACGTTGTGGCTCAAGTGCCGGGGATCCGCGTCATTAGAGCCCGGCTTGGGTCCCGCTCAGCAGCCGCCAGGGACCACGACCCAAGAACGCCTCGCGCGGGACGGTGGCGAATGCCTCCACGAGCCGCTCCGATTTCAGGGCGGCGTTCCAGCGCAGCTCGTCGGCGTACCAGCGCCGCTGAAGAGCAAGGTTTGGGGTTCGCTTCAATTTTTCCTCGGTACCGCTTCCATGAGGATCGCCAGCGCGCGCTGCAGGCTCTGGAATCCGGGCCCGCCGCCGCGGTAGTGCCCCATGCGCACCACGACGAGGTCGTGCGAGGGAATGATGAGCGCGATCTGGGTGCCGGAGCCCGCCATGTAGTACGCGTCCCTCGGCACCGGGAAGGCGCCCTCGCCGTTGATCCAGAAGAACGCGCCGTAGATCGGGCGTCCGTCGGCCTGCCATGCGGGAGCTACGGTGCTCACGAATTTGGCGTAGCCCTCGGGCAGGATGCGCTTGCCGTTCCACACACCGTCCTGCAGGTACAGGTTGGCAAGGCGCGCCCAGTCGCGGGCCGACGCGAGCTCGTAGCCTTGCAGGAGAAAGTCGCCGTACGGGTCGGTCTCCATCACCATCGTGCGGATGCCGATCGCGTCGAAGAGCGCGCGTTGCGGGAAGGACAGGTACTCCTCGCCGCGCTTCTCGACCGCAAGCCGTACAAGATAGTTGACCAGCACCGGGTCGCTGTTGCGGTAACGCCCGACGGTGCCCGGCGGCCACTGCTGCGGACGCGTGGCCGCGTAGTGGAATGAGTTGACGGCGCCGGTATAAAGGTAGACGTGGTCGGGATAACCGCGCGCGGGGTCGTAATCCGGGTCCTGCGGCGCGCGGATGCGCAGCCCGCTCGACATGTGCAGGAGGTCGGCGATGCGGATCTTCGCGCGCGGATCGCCGGGGCCTTGCCACTCCGGGATGGGCGCCGGCTGCGAGAGCTGATAGACACCCTGCCGGATGAGGATCCCCATCAGCGCAGCGGTCACGCTCTTGCCCATCGACCAGCTTTCGAGCGGCGTGTGCAGCGTGACGCCTTTGCCGTAGCGCTCGGCGATGAGCCGTCCCTTCCACGTCACCACGAACGCCGCCGTCATCGCCGCCGCCGGCTCGAACGCCGCGTCCAGCGCCTGGTTCACCTTCGCCATGTCGAGGCCCGCGGGCGGAGGGTTCTTGGGCAGGACATCGCCCATCGGCCAGGGCTGCGTCGACGGATCGGGCAACGCGCGCTTCACGGACACCGGCTTGAACTCCGGCGAATCCTTGCCCGACGGAAGCGTCACGCATCCCTGGTCGCCCAGATAGCGCGCCGTGCGCTTGACGCCGTTCGGCAGCGTGACGTGCACCGCCTTCGCGGCGCGATCGATGACGGGCCTGCCGAGCCGGGCGCGTTCCTCGTATGGCCCGGTGAAGAAGCCGACGTTCTCGCGCGCGAAGTCGGGATCGAGCCCGGTAACGAACACCGCCGAGCACATCACCTTGGCGTAGCCCGCCGCGTGGAGCTCCAGCGGGTCGCCGGGCGGCGGCACGTACGGCGTGTCGAGCTCGAGCGCCTTCGCGCGCGCGATGAGAGCATCGTGCCGCGACTGCGCCGCGGCAAACGTGGCCACCAACAAGAGAGCAAGGACGAGCGTTACCCCTTTCGTCATGCCCGGCTCGCCGCTCGCAAGTAATCCGCCATTGCGTTGAATCTGCGGCGAGTCTGCCAGGCGAACAGCATGTTTCCCGCCCATCCGAACAAACCCTCGAACCATCCGGGACGCAGCTGAATCGCGTAGGTGTAGATCAGGTTGCAGCTTCCGTCGCCGCGGTCGCTGAAGCGCAGCGACGCCGCCCAGCGCTCGAAGATGCCGGTGGGCTCCAGCATCTCGGCCGCGGCCTGCCGCGGCGGGTCGTACACGAGAAAGCGCGTGCGCATCGTCACCCCGCCCTTCCATCCGCGTCCGCGGTTGGTCGAAATCGCGCCTGCATAAGGATGCGTCCCGCCGCCCTCGATGTAATTCACCTGAAGCAGCGTGTCCCATCGCAGGCGGACTTCGTGGTTGAAAAAGGCCTCGAACGCCGCGGCGCTCGGCGCCGGCATCACGAAAGCGAGCCGCCCGTGCGAGGGCTTCACGAGCTGATGCGACCCCGGCGAAACAGCACCCATGCCGTCACCACAAGAAAGGGAATGCTGGACAACAGCGTCAGCTCTCTGTTTGCAGTCACCCACAGCAGACCGCCCCAATGCAGAAGCAGCAGGCCGGCCGAGCCGGCAAGCATAGCCGACCCGGCCCGCCGGCGAGCGAGCCACACGGCAACCGCCAGGGCGCAAACACCGAGCCAGCCCACCAGGGCGATCAGCAAAAACGGCAGGTTGCGACCTGCCACCAGGATCAGCACAGCACGTGCTTCGCCGTGGCCGACATAGACTCGCATCACACCGTAGGTCAATAGCAGTCCAACTGCCACGAGCGCAGTCTTCAGCAGGGTCTCTGCGTGTATTGCGCTCCCGGCGTCGCTCAAGCGCCCTCGATCTTCAACCATGGAACCTGCGCTTTGGCTTGAGCGACGGCGTCTTCCTGGGAGTTGAACATCAGGCTGGAATACCGGTGCAGACAGCGCCAGGCACCGTCCTCCGGATCGCGCCGATACTCCTCAAATCCGAATGAGCCATCCGCGCGCGTGAAGATATCCACGCAATAGTCACCGAACGAATTTTCCAGCGACGCGAGCACCTTGTTGCTCATGGTGATGTCACCTTAGGTGTCGCGCTGTCGTTATTGTTATGGATCGGACGGAGCATCGCCGTCTCCCGAGTAGCTGGCGGATAAGCTAACCTCGAGAAATACGCGCCGCAAACGACATCGCACGAACTCCTTACGGATCAGTTACCTGTTTGCGCCAACGGCGTCACGCACGAAGGCGTTGACGCTGATCAGGTTGGGACGATTCGCTCGGCACGCATGCTGGTTGAGCATATCTACCCCGTAAATCATCGTTGCGAGAGTGTCTCCGGTCCGGCGGTCCGATACGGTCACTTTGTAACGCACCATGCGTTGCGTGCGCGCCGGCCTCCTCATCTCTTGCGGGTCCGACACCTCGTGGAAGATTAGAGCATCCGCGGTGAACGCATCGATGGCATAAAAGTGGCCGCCGCGTGGAAAGCGCACGTATGGGCGCTTCTCTTGCGGGTCTAAACCCTCCGTGTTGATGGAGTGGCGCCGCTCCACGAAGTCGAAATAGCTATCCCTCTCGAATCCGGAAGCGCCTCGAAGGCGACCGTCGTCGGTAATCCGGTATGCCCCGTAGAAAGGTCCATCGGGCAGCTCCGCGGGGTTCCAGTCATGGGCAATCGACCTGACCTGCAGGCTCGGAGTGCGCAGGAGCGATATGTCGGCCTCCTTGCACATCGCCTCGAGAGCGGCGATGCGCGGATCGGGAACGCAACCGGACGCCATCGAGGCGGCGAATGCAATGGCAAAGATCGCGTTCTTTTTCATCGTGCCTGTCCCCCTGGTAGGCGCACGTTATCGCGGAGCGCTCCTGCGGCAAACGACATTGCACACGGTGCGGTGAAAAAGCCGCCGGGCTTGACTAAATGTTATATAAAAGATATATAATAAGTACATGGTGAAGACGAAGGCCCAGGTGAGCACCTTCTCGGCCACGGCACGCGATCTCGCGATGCTCGAGGCCGTGGCGCGCTACCACGGCCTCAACAAGAGCGCGACCATCGCCAGCCTCGTGCGCAGGGAGTTCTGGCGCGTGTTCCCCGGCGGAACGGACAAGATCAAACCGGACCGTGGCGCGAAAGTCGAAGCCGAGTGATGAAGCGGCGCGATCTGCTGGGTTTCGCGGCCGGCCTGTCGGCGTTGTCGCTGATGAGTGCGCGCGGGTGGACCGCGGCGAAGCTCGGCGTGGGCGAGAGCGACGTTTTCGTCGTGGTCGACGTGCAGAACTGCTTCGCGCCGGGTGGCTCGCTCGCGGTGAAGGGGGGCGACGAGATCGTCCCGCTTGTGAACCGGCTCGCCAGGCGCTTCAGGCACGTCGTGCTGACGCAGGACTGGCATACGCCCGACCATGTCTCGTTCGCCTCGCAGCATCCCGGCAAGAAGCCGTTTGACACGGTGGCCCTCGACTACGGCACGCAGGTGCTGTGGCCCGATCATTGCGTCCAGGGAACCGTGGGCGCCGGGCTTCAGAAGGGGCTGGACATCCGGCACGCCGAGCTCATTCTCCGCAAGGGCAACCGGCGTGAGGTCGACAGCTACTCGGCGTTCGTCGAGGCGGACGGCAAGACGCAGACCGGCCTCGGCGGCTATCTCAGGCAGCGCGGCCTCAAACGCGCGTTCTTCGCCGGCCTCGCGACCGACTTCTGCGTCGCGTGGAGCGCGCTCGATGCGCGGCGCCAGGGCTTCGAGGCGCTGGTCATCGAGGACGCCTGCCGGGGCATCGATACGCAGGGCTCGCTCGCCAAGGCGTGGGCGGACATGAGCTCGGCCGGCGTCCAACGCATTCAATCATCGGATCTCCTGTAGGAACATCATGAAGCTACTCGGAATCATTGCCGCGGCGCTCGCCGCCGGCGCAGTGCAGGCGCAGAACGTCAAGATAGGCGAGCTGAACAGCTACAAGGTGTTCCCCGCCTTTCTCGAGCCCTACAAGAAGGGAATGGAGCTCGCGCTCGAGGAGATCAACGCCTCGGGAGGGGTGAACGGCAGGAAGCTCGAGCTGGTGAGCCGCGACGATGGCGGCACGCCGGGCGACGCGGTGCGCGTGGCCGAAGAGCTCATCTCGCGGGAGAAGGTGAACGTGCTCATGGGCACCTTCGCTTCGAACGTCGGTCTCGCGGTGGCGAACCTGGCCAATCAGCGGAAGGTGCTGTTCGTCGCCTCGGAGCCGCTCACCGACAAGATCGTGTGGGAGAACGGCAACCGCTACACGTTCCGCCTGCGCCCCTCGACCTACATGCAGACCGCGATGCTGATCCCGCAGGCGGCCAAGCTCGGCAAGAAGCGCTGGGCGATCGTGTATCCCAACTACGAGTACGGCCAGTCGGCGACCGCGTCTTTCAAGAAGCTCCTCAAGCAGGTACAGCCGGACGTCGAGTTCGTGGCCGAGCAGGCGCCGGCGCTCGGCAAGATCGACGCAGGCGCGGTGGTGCAGGCGCTCGCCGACGCCAAGCCCGACGCGATTTTCAGCTCGCTTTTCGCCGCGGACCTGCAGAAGTTCGTGCGGGAGGGAAATACGCGCGGGCTCTTCAAGGACCGGCCGGTGTTCAACCTGATCGCCGGCGAGCCGGAGTATCTCGACACGCTGAAGGACGAGACGCCGCCGGGCTGGTGGGTCACCGGCTACCCGTGGAACGAGATCAACACGCCCGAGCACACGAAGTTCCGCAGCGCATATGAAAAGCGCTGGAAGGATTACCCGCGCCAGGGATCGGTCGTCGGCTACACCGCGGTGTACACGGTGGCGAATGCAATGCGCAAGGCGAAGTCGGCCGACACCGAAAAGCTCGTCGAGGCGCTGAAGGGCCTCGAGATGCGCTCGCCCTTCGGCCCGATCCTGTGGCGGCCCATCGACCACCAGTCCACCATGGGCGCCTACGTCGGCCAGCTCGCGCAGAAGGACGGCAAGGGCGTGATGGTGAACTGGTACTACGCCGACGGGGCGAAGTTCCAGCCCTCCGACGACGAGATCCGCCTGCTGCGCAAGGAGCCGTAGGGATTCGAAGCCCAATGCTTCCGCGCATCGCGCCTGTCGATCCTCCGTACGCGCCGGAGCTGCGGGCACAGTTCGACAAGCTGATGCGCGGCGCACCGCCGCTGCTGCTGTTCCGCACGATCGCGCGCAACCCACGCGTCCTGCAGCGCATGATGGACGGCTCCCTGCTCGACAGCGGCAGCGTCGCCCTGCGCTCGAGGGAGCTCGTGATCCTGCGCACCTGCGCGCGCTGCGGCTCCGAGTACGAGTGGGGCGTGCACGTGGCGCTATTCGGCGCCAAGGCGCAGTTGACCCAGGCCGAGCTGCATTCCACGGTCCACGGCGGCGCTGCCGACCCCTGCTGGAGCGCCGAAGACCGCCTCGTCATCGGCCTGGCCGACCAGCTTCACGATACGAGCCACGCCGACGAAGCCCTGTGGGGCGAGCTCTCGCGCCGCTTCTCCGCCGACCAGCTGGTGGAGCTGATCGTGCTCGCGGGTCTCTACCATGCCGTATCCTTCGCGACCAATGCGATCGGCGTCCAGAACGAGGCTTTCGCGCCGGGATTTCCCAAGCGCCCCGACTAGGATCGCGTGAGCGGTTCCGCGATCCTGCTGCAGTTCCTGAACGGCCTCGCGGCGGCGAGCTCGCTGTTCCTCGTCGCGGCCGGCCTCTCGCTGATCTTCGGCGTCACCCGCATCGTGAACTTCGCGCACGGCTCGCTCTACATGCTCGGCATGTACCTCGCCGTGTGGCTCTCCCCGCGAGTCGGCTTCTGGGCCGCGATCCCGCTCGCGGCCGCTGCGGTGGGGGCGTTCGGTTTTGTCATAGAAGTGATCCTCCTGCGGAGGATCTACAAGGCGCCGGAGCTCTTCCAGCTGCTCGCCACGTTCGCGCTGGTCCTCCTCATCAAGGACTTCGCCCTGTGGGCCTGGGGCCCGGAGGACGTGCTCGGGCCGCGCGCGCCGGGCCTGCGCGGCGCCGTCGACATCGCCGGCGGGGCTTTTCCGCAGTACGACCTCTTCCTCATCGCGCTCGGGCCGGCGGTCTTCGTCCTGCTGCACTTGCTCCTCACGCGCACGCGCTGGGGGACGCTGGTGCGAGCCGCGACGCAGGACCGCGAGATGGCCGCCGCGCTCGGCGTGAACCAGAGGCTCCTCTTCACGGCGGTGTTCGCGCTCGGCGCGGCGCTCGCCGGCCTCGGCGGCGCGCTCGCGATCCCGCGCGAGCCGGCGAGCCTGGAGATCGACCTCGGCGTGGTCTCCGACGCCTTCGTCGTCGTGGTGGTGGGCGGGCTTGGCTCGATTCCCGGCGCGCTCCTCGCGGCGCTCCTCATTGGAGTAATCAAGGCCTTCTGCTTCGCCCTGGGCTTCTCCAAGCTCACGCTCGCGGTGGAGTTCGTCGTGATGGCGGTGGTGCTGGTGCTGCGGCCGTGGGGGCTGCTTGGACGCCCGATCGCCGAGGCGCGCGGCCCCGGGTCGATGCAGGTCCCGTTCGGCGTTCCGTCGCGCGCCTTTCTCATCCTGGTCGCCGCAGCCTTCGGCGTGCTGGCGCTGGCCCCGCTCGTGTCCCAGGGCTATCTGCTCGTCCTGCTCACCGATGTCCTGGTGTTCACGCTTTTCGCCGCGAGCCTGCACTTCATGATGGGACCTGGCGGCATGGCCTCGTTCGGCCACGCCGCTTTCTTCGGCCTGGGCGCCTACGGCGCCGCGCTCCTCGTGCTGCGCCTCGCTGCGCCGATGGAGGTCGCGCTCGTGGCAGCGCCGCTGCTGGCGCTCGCCGGCGCGCTGGTGTCGGGATGGTTTTGCGTGCGCCTCTCCGGCGTCTATCTCGCCATGCTCACCCTCGCCTTCTCGCAGATCGCCTGGTCGGTCGCGTTCCAATGGGATGCCGTCACCGGCGGCTCGAACGGCCTGATCGGCGTATGGCCCGCGCCTTGGCTCGCCTCCAAGCCCGCGTACTTCTATCTGGCGCTCGTCCTCTGCGGCGGCGCCGTCGCGCTCGTCTGGCGCACGATCTTCTCCCCCTTCGGCTTCGCGCTGCGCGCGGCGCGCGACTCTCCGCTGCGGGCCGAAGCCGTCGGCATTCCCGTGCGGGCGGTGCAGTGGGCCGCATTCGCCATCGCCGGGACGCTTGCCGGGGTGGCGGGGGCCCTGTTCGCTTTCTCGAAGGGCTCGATCTCGCCGGAAGTGCTCTCGGTCCCGCGCTCTGTCGACGCGCTGGTGATGGTGCTCCTCGGCGGAGTGCAGACGCTCACCGGCCCGGTGTGGGGCGCGGCCCTCTTCACCTGGCTCGAGGACTCGATCTCCCGCGAGATCGAGTACTGGCGCGCCGCCATCGGCGCGGTCATCGTTCTACTCGTTCTTGCGTTCCCCCAGGGCGTCGCAGGCTTCGTCAAGGAGAAGCTGGCGCGATGAGCGCGCTCGAGGTCCGCGGACTCTCCAAGGCCTACGGCGGCGTGCAGGCGGTGAAGGACGTGTCGTTCGCGCTCGAGGCGAGCGAGGTGGTCGCGCTCATCGGGCCGAACGGCGCCGGCAAGACCACCTGCTTCAACCTGCTGAACGGCCAGCTCGTCCCTGATGCGGGCAAGATCCTGGTCGGGAAGGCGAGCGTTGCCGGCCTGCCGCCGCACCGCATCGCGCGCTTCGGCGTCGGGCGCACGTTCCAGATCACGCAGACGTTCGGCTCGATGAGCGTGCGCGAGAACGTGCAGGTGGCGCTTCTTTCGTACCACCATGGGTTCGGATCCCTCCTTTCGGCCGCGCCAAAGCTTCATCTCGACGAGGCGCACGAGCTGCTCGAGCGCGTCGGGATGGGGAGCCAGGCCGAACGGCCCTGTGCCGTGCTCGCCTACGGCGACCTGAAGCGCGTGGAGCTCGCCGCGGCGCTCGCCGGCCGACCGCGCGTCCTCCTCATGGACGAGCCGACCGCGGGAATGGCGCCGGAGGAGCGCAGCGCGCTCATGCAGCTCGCCGCCGAGGTCGCGCTCAGCGACCGGATCGCGGTGCTCTTCACCGAGCACGACATGGGCGTGGTGTTCGGCCACGCGGCGCGCGTCATCGTGCTGCACCAGGGCGAAATCATCGCTTCGGGCACGCCCGACGCGGTACGCGCCGACCCCAGGGTGCGCGAGGTGTACCTTGGCGATGCTTGAAGCGCGGGACTTGAGCGCCGGCTACGGCCGGGCGCAGATCCTGTTCGGCCTCGACCTCGCGATCGACCGGGGCGAGGTCGTCGCCCTCCTCGGCCGCAACGGCGCCGGCAAATCGACCACCCTCAAGGCGCTGATGGGCCTGATCGAGACGCGCTCGGGCGAGGTCCGCTTCGAAGGCGCGCACATCGAGCGGCACGCGCCGCACGAGATCGCACGGCTCGGCCTGGGCTATGTGCCCGAGGACCGGCGCATCTTCACCGACCTCACGGTGGCCGAGAATCTCGAGGTGGGCCGCCAGCCTGCGCGCACCGGCGCACCGACCTGGGGCACGGAGAAGCTCCTCGCCCTTTTTCCCGCCCTAGGCGCCATGCTGAAGCGCCGCGGCGGCAGCATGTCGGGCGGCGAGCAGCAGATGCTCTGCATCGCGCGGACCCTCGCCGGCAATCCGAAGGCCATCCTGCTCGACGAGCCTTCGGAGGGCCTCGCGCCGGTGATCGTCGACCAGGTCGCCGCGGCCATCCTCGAAATGAAGTGGGCCGGGGTCGCCGTGCTCCTCGCCGAGCAGAGCGCGCGCTTCACCGAACGCGTGGCCGATCGCGGCTACAAGCTGGAAAAGGGCAAAATCAGTCCCGCATGATTCTCTGAAAATGGAATCCCGCCCGCCTCCCGGCCTGTCGCGATCGACCTACCTCGAGCGCTTCGCCTGGCTCTCGATCGCAGCGGCGCTCGCCACCATCGCGCTGAAGACGCTCGCGTGGTGGCTGACCGGATCGGTCGGACTTCTCTCCGACGCGCTCGAGTCGCTCGTCAACCTGGTCGCCGCGGTGCTCGCCCTCTCGATGCTCCGGCTCGCCGCCACGCCGCCGGACGACGAATACCCGCACGGACTCTCCAAGGCGGAGTACCTCTCCGCGGGCATCGAAGGCGCGCTGATCGTGCTGGCCGCGGCCGGCATCCTGTATACCGCGATCCCGCGCCTCGTTTCGCCCCAGCCGATCGACGCGCCGTTCCTCGGCCTGGGAATCAGCTTCGTAGCCTCGCTCATCAACCTGGGTGCCGCCCTCGTCCTGATCCGCGCCGGCAAGCGCTACGACAGCATCACGCTCGAAGCCGACGGCAAGCACCTCATGACCGACGTGTGGACCTCCGCGGGCGTCATAGTCGGGGTCGCGCTCGTCTTTCTCACCGGCTGGCTGCGCCTGGATCCGCTCGTCGCGCTGGCGGTGGCCTTGCACATCGTCTGGACCGGCGTGGGTCTCGTGCGCCGCTCCGTCGCCGGTCTCCTCGACGCCGCGATCGTGCCCGGCGAGCAGGCCGAGGTCACCAAGATCTTCAGTGAGTACGGGCAGCGCTATGCCGTGAAATTCCACGCCTTCCGCACCCGCCGCGCCGGCGTGCGGCGCTTCATCTCGTTCCACCTCCTCGTCCCCGACGAGTGGAGCGTCCAGCGTGCGCACCAGTTGTCGGAAGAGATCGAGGAGCGCATTCGCGAGCTCGTGCCGAGCTCCGCCATCCTGGTTCACATCGAGCCGATCTCCGACCCGGCTTCCTACGACGACGAAACGCTGGACCGAATGTGAATGGCAGTTGAACTACGTTGAAACGGCGGTCTTGATCGCCCAGTAGAAGAAGACGAAAAATACCAGAGCGGTCGTCACCGCCAGCCAGAATAGCGGAGAGCGCGCGAGGGGATGGTTGGTGATCCTGGCCCTGACCTTCTTCATCTTTCCCAGGCTACAGCTTCAAGAGCTGACCGGCGTCAGATCCACGCTGCCCAGCTTCGCGGCGCGGCTTGCGGCCGATAGGGACGGGGTCTTCTCGAGGGCGATGGAGAGCACTGCTTCCGGCGAGCCGGCTTTGACGGCAAACCTGAGCTCACCCCCGTCGATCTGATAAGCGTAGATCGCGGAGCCGGTCGCCTGCTGAATGCTCTGCGGCTGGCCAAGGCGTGCCACGACTTCGCTTCCGGTAGGCGCGAGGCGCTCGTTGAGCGCGACATAGACGAGCGTGCCCTTGGCCACGCCCTTTACACGCGCGGTGCGGCACTCGACTTCGGCGATCGCGCCATTCGCGTCGCCGCAGCCACGGAAGACCCGGAAGTTGCCGTTCGAGCGCGCCGGGTCGAGGCTGAGCTTGACGCCAGTCGTCTCGCCGACCTTCTCGATTTCGACGGCGTCCATTTGCGACAGCAGGATCGCGGCTTCGATGATTTTGTTGGTTTTCATGCGGTCCCCGTATCGCTGCCCCTGAGCAGGTGTGCACGATAACGGCCTCCGGGGAAGTGGCGGTAAGGAATACCGCACACGGCGTAGATTGCTGCGCTGCGGAGGGGGAAGCTGACTTCCGGCGGTGCCTTCAGCGCAGCGAAAGCAGGCCGCCGTTGACCTTTTCGGCGATGAACGAAAGCAGCGCGTCGGCGCGGACGGGCTTGCGGAGGTAGCCGACCGCGCCCAGCTCTCTTCCCCTGGCTTCGCTGTCGACCGCCGTCGTCAGGAAAATCACCGGAACATTTTGTTGCACCGGATCCGCCCGCAAAGCCGCCACGAACTCGAAGCCGTTCATGTGCGGCATGAAGACGTCGCAGATGATGAGGTCGGGCTGCTGGTAGAGCACGGCGTAGCCGGCCGCGATGCCGTCTTCGGCGACATGGACTTCGTAGCCTGCGCTCTTGAGATGCAGCGACAGCAGCTCGCGCATGTTGCGGTCGTCGTCGACGACCAGAATCTTCAACATCGAATCGCCTCCCCGGGCGAGCCGACAAGCTACCTCCGATCCCTCGAATTCGAGCAGGGAACTAATCACAAGTCGAACGCCTACCGGACCAGCAACTTGAACGCCTTCGCTCGCGTCAGGCGTTTGATAGCTAAGAGGAGCTAACGGGACGGAACAACTACACGAATCGGCAACTTTCTTCGAAGCTGAAGCGGGGATTGCGCGGCGGCAGCTTGGTGCTGATGCCGTAGCCGATGTTGATGAGGAAGTTCGATTTCAGCCGCCCGTCAGGGAAGAACGCGGCGTCGACCTTGGCATTGTCGAATCCGGACATCGCGCCGCAGTCCAGGCCCACGGCGCGCAGCGCGAGGATGAGGTAGGCGCCCTGCAGGCTGCCGTTGCGGAAGCCGTGGATCTCCGCGACAGGCGGCTTGTTGTACCAGTTGATGGCGTCGGGGTTGTGGTAGAGGCGCGGCAGGTGCTCCCAGAACTTCGTGTCGTAGGCGACGATCGCCACCATCGGCGCCTTCATCGTCTTCGCCGCGTTCACCGGCGAAAGCGCCGGCCGCAGCTTCTCGCGCGACTCCTGCGACCTGAGGTACAGCACGCGCATCGGCTGGCTGTTGGCGGTGGTCGGGCCCCATTTCATGAGGTCGTGCGCCTCGCGCAGCAGCTCTTCCGGAACTGGCCGGTCCTCGAATTCGCCGTAGCTCCTCGCCTCGCGCAGCATGAGGTCGAGCGTGCGTTCATCCGCGGTCATCCCGATACCCCGATCTTCACCAGCGCGCCGCCGTCGACCGGCAGCGCGACTCCGGTAATGAAGTTGGCCTCATCCGAGGCGAGGAAAAGCGCCGCGTGGGCGACGTCCCAGGCGGTGCCCATTTTTCTTCGCAGCGGCACCTTGGCGTCGCGCATCGCCGCGACCTCGGCGCGGGTCTTGCCGCTCACCCGCGCGCGTGTGTCGACGGCCATCGGCGTGTCCATGAGTCCGGGGAGGATGACGTTGGCGCGCACGCCGAACTCCGCGTTCTGGATCGCGATCTGCTGCGTGTAGGCGATCATCGCCGCCTTGGTCGCCTTGTAGGCGACGGTCGGATAGACCTCCCAGGCCGCGACCGAGGAGATGTTGATGATGACCCCCGAGCGCTGCGCGCGCATGATCGGCAGGGCGTGCTTGCAGGCCATGACGCAGCCGCGCAGGTTGATCGCGCTGATGCGATCGAAGGCCTCTTCGGTGATCTCGAGCGGCGAGGCGTCGCCGCCCGCGAGCGAGAGGCCGACGTTGTAGTGGAGGATGTCGAGCCGTCCCCAGCGCTCCTTCGCGGCGCGCATCGCCGCCGCGAGCGTCGCCTCCTTCGTGACGTCGGCCTCGAAGGCGACGCAGTCGCCGCCGGCAAGCTTCGCGGTCTCCTTCGCCGAGGCATGATCGCGGTCGACCGCGAGCACCGCGGCGCCCTCCTGGATGAAGCGCAGGGTGACCGCGCGGCCGTTGCCGAGTCCTTCGCCAGGCCCCTGGCCCGCGCCGACGACGACGGCGATCTTGTTCTTGAGCCGCATGATGGACCCGGTCATTCTGGCATAGCATCGCGCCGATGGTGGAGCTTGCGAGCGTCATCCGTCCGGGCGACGGCGTGGTGTGGGGACAGGCCTGCGCCGAGCCGCAGACGCTGGTCGAGCTGTTCGTCGCCCAACGCGAGTCGTTCTCGGGAGCGCGCGTGTTCCTCGGCGCGAGCTACTCGGGGCTGGTCAAGCCGGAGCACGCCGACCACCTGCGCCTCGCCTCGTACTGTGGCAGCGGCGCCAACCGCGCGCTCGCCGACGCGGGCGTGCTGGAAATCTATCCCACTCCCTACTCCCAACTTGGCGGGCTGATCCGCGATGGGAGGGTGGGCACCGACGTCGTGCTGCTGCAGGTTTCGCCGCCCAACGCGCGCGGCGAGTACAGCCTCGGCCTCGGCGTCGAGTACCTGGCTCCTGCGCTGCGGGCCTCGCGCGCGATCATCGCGGAAGTCAACGAGCGCGTGCCGTGGACCCACACCGACCCCTTGCTCCGCAGGAAGGACTTCGCGCTCGTCATCGAGAGCTCGCGCCCCCCGGTCTACCTGCCCTACCGCTCGGGCGATATCGAGAGCGCCATCGCCAGCCACGCCGCGAAGTACATTCCGGACCGCGCGGTCCTCGAGTGCGGCATCGGCAACGTGCCGAACGCCGTCCTCGGCGCCTTGGGCGAGCGGCGCGGGCTGCGCTTTCATTCCGGCCTGATCCCGGACGGCGTCGCCGCGCTGCACGCGAAGGGAGCCCTGACAGGGGAGATCCACGGCGGCTGCCTCATGGGGACGCAGGAGCTCTTCGACTGGGCGCGCGAGAACCCCCAGGTGCGGCTGCATTCCTCGGACTACACCCACGGTGCAACGGTGCTGGCGAAGCTCGAGCGCTTCGTCGCCATCAACTCGGCCGTCGAAGTGGACCTCACCGGACAGGTGAACGCCGAGCTCGCGCGCGGCAGCTACGTCGGCGCGGTCGGCGGCGCGCTCGACTTCATCCGCGCCGCCAACCAGTCGCCGGGCGGGGTCGCGCTCATCTGCCTGCCGTCGAACCGAGTCGTGAAGAAGCTCTCGGGGCCGGTCGCGACGCCGAGGAGCGAGGCGGCGGTGATCGTGACCGAGAAAGGCGCGGCGGATCTCCGCGGCTGCACGCTGCGCGAGCGCGAGGAGCGCCTGAGCGAGATCAGCGGAAATTCCTGAGATCGCGCACCACCCAGAACGGGAGCGCGGCGAGCATGATAAACACGAGCGCGATCGCGAGCCCCGCGCGGTAGCCGCCCGTGAGGTCATGCAGCACGCCGCCCGTCAGCGCGCCGGCTGCCGCGCCGACTGCGTTGGCCGAATAGATGCCGCCGTAGATCGTCGCCACCGCCGGCCCGGCGAAGTAGCGCGCCGCAAGCGACGAGATGATGGGCCCGCGGGTTCCCATGCACAGGCCGAAGAGCAGCACGAAGAGCACGAGCAGCGCCGCCGTCGGCTGGTACGTCATCGCGAACAGGATCGCCATTCCGGCGGCGGTGCCGGCGAAGCTCACGCTCACGGTCTGGCGGTAGCCGAAGCGGTCCGAGAGCACCCCGCTCGCCATCACGCTGCCGGCCGAGAGCAGTCCCAGGATGCCGTAGGCCGTCGCGGCGTTGAGCGGCGCGAAGCCTGCGTCGATGAAGAACGCGACGAGCTGCACCAGCACCGAGAACATCGACGCCGAGGTGAAGAAGAAGATCGCGGCGAGCCCCCAGAACACCGGGGTGCGGGACGCCGCGCGGAAGGTCCAGCCTTCCCCCGCCTTTTTCAGGCGCTTTTCACGGTGATACGCGAGGCTCCCGGCGGCGAGGCGCCTCCACGGAAGCAAGAGCACCGCCGGCAGGAGCGCGAGGAGCGCGATGCCGAGGATGCGGTAGGCGCTGCGCCAGCCGAACTCGCCGATCAGCGATTGCGCGAGCGGGACGAGGAACACCGCGCCGACGCCGGTGGCCGAGAAGGCGATCCCGATCGCCGTGGAGAGGCGCGAGCGGTACCAACGCGAAAGCAGCGCCGAGCCCGGGACCATGCCGTTCAGGCTCGCCCCCAGCCCTACCAGCATGCCGATGCACAGGTAGAACTGCCAGAGGCTGGTGACCTCGCCCGCGAGCCAGAATGCCGCGCCGAGGAGCGCGGTTCCCGCCCCGTACACCCAGCGCGGGCCGAGGCGGTCGAACACCAGGCCGGCGAGCGTGGCGGTGCCGCCGTGCACCAGCAGGTAGATCGAATAGACGCTCGCGACCTGGGACCGGGTCCAGCCGAAGTCGCGCTCGAGCGGCAGCAGGAACACCGTGTAGCTGTCGCCCAGCCCGCGCCCGAGCAGGATGAACGCGAATACCGCGGCGAGCACTCCGACCGCGCTGCGGGAAGAGGTCGTCAGATCGGCTTTTTCAGGTTTTCTGCGCGGGGTCGAGCCCGTAGACCTGGCGCAGGTAAGCGAGGTAGCCCGCGTCCTTGCTGATGGTCTTGCCGGGCGCGTCCGAGACCTTGGCGACCGGCTGGCCGTTGCACTCGGTCATCTTGAGCACGATATTGATCGGCACGTAGCCGAGGTCGTTGGTCAGGTTGGTGCCGATGCCGAACGAGATGCGCGCGCGGCCCTGGAAACGGCGCGCGATCTCGATCGCGAGCGGGAACGAGAGCTGGTCGGAAAAGATGAGCGTCTTCCACTGCGGATCGACCCGGTTCTTCCGGTAGTGCGCGATCATGCGCTCGCCCCAGTCGAACGGGTCGCCCGAGTCGTGGCGCACGCCGTCGAAGAGCTTGCAGAAGTACATGTCGTAGTCGCGCAGGAAGGCGTTGAAGCCGTAGGTGTCGGAGAGCGCGATGCCGAGGTCGCCGCGGTATTCCTGCGCCCACTTGTCGAAGGCGAACACCTGCGCGTCGCGCAGGCGCGGCCCCAGCGCCTGGCAGGCCTGCATGTATTCGTGCGCCATGGTGCCGAGGGGCGTGAGCCCATTGCGCATGGCGAATAGCACGTTGGAGGTGCCGGCGAAGTACTGCGGCACCTCGCGCTTCAGGGTCTGCAGCACCTCCTCCTGCCAGGCGCCCGCAAAGCGCCGGCGCGTGCCGAAGTCGGAGATCCTGAGCTCGAGCGAGGGCTCGACCTTGCGCACCAGCTCGATCTTCGCCTGCAGCCGCCTGCGGCCCTCGTCGAGGTTCGGCCGCGGCTGGGTGCGCCGGAAGTAAACCTCCGACACGAGCGCGAGCACCGGGATCTCGTAGAGGATGGTGTGCAGCCACGGGCCGCGGATCGTGATCTCGATCTCGCCCGGGGCTTCGCCGTGGCCCGCTCTCAGGTATTTCTGGTTGAACTGGAACAGGCCCAGGAAGTCGACGAAGTCGGATTTCATGAAGCGCAGGCCGCGCAGATAGGCGAGCTCGTCGTCGCGGAAGCGCAGCTTGCACAGATTCGCGAACTCCGCCTTCATCTCGTCGAGGTGCGGACGCAGGTCGACGCCGGGCGTGCGGCACTTGAACTTGTACTCGACCTGCGCGCCCGGAAAGTGATGCAGCACCACCTGCATCATGGTGAACTTGTACAGGTCGGTGTCGAGCAGCGACTGGATCAGCATGCCGCGCGCATTGTAATCCGAGCTACGACCATAGCTCTGGGATCGAGTCATCCCGCCGAATCAGATCGGGCCCTTCGCTATCCGGGCTGCTCACGCGCCTGGACACGGGTCGCGACTCCATCTCGCTCGCGGGATAGGGACGCAACAGCTTCGTGAGCATCGCCGCGTCGGTCGTGGTCGGATCGAGCCACCGCGCCACGTCGCGCGCGTGCAGCAGCACCGGCATGCGGTCGTGCACCCTGGCGGCGAGCGCGTTCGGCTCGGTGGTCATCAGGATATAGCTCGCCACCGCGTCGGGCTGGCCGCCGTGCCAGCGGTCCCACAGCCCCGCGAGGAAGAAGGGCTCGCCGCTCTTCTGGCTGAACCAGAACGGCACCTTGCCGCTCGAGGTGGCGCGCCACTCGTAATAGCCGTCGATCGGCACCACGCAGCGGCGGCTGCGCAGCAGATCGCGGAACATCGGCCGCTCGGCGAGCGTCTCGGCGCGGGCATTGATCGGCCGCCGCGCGGACGTCGGGTTCTTGGTCCACGACGGCAGCAGGCCCCACTGGAACTGTTCGAAGCGCAGCTCGCGCGTGCGGTACGACTGGCGGATGATCCAGTCCGGCAGGCCCGGGCAGACGTTGTAGCGCGGCGCGAGCTCGTCGCCCCCCACGATGGCGTGCTCGAGCACCGCCTCGATGCGCTCCTTGCGGCTGAACCGCCCGTATCGTCCGCACATGAGTGCGGAGCTTACAGCGCGCTGTGCTCGACCAGCCCGTTCACGCGCGCGCCGAGCAGGCGCACCGGGCGCCGTCCCGCCTGGGTGCGATGAAGGAGCTCCGCCGCCCAGGACGAGATGACGTCGGCGTCGCAGGTCGGGCGCGACAAAGTGTGACTGCGCGTCACCGTGGTGAAGTCCGCGTAGCGCACCTTGATCGTTACCGTGCGCCCGGCGAGCTGCTTTTTCTCGAGCCACTCCGCGGTCTCGCGGGCGAGGCGCGCGAGCTCGGTCCTGATCGTGTCCAGGTCCTGCAGGTCCTGGGCGTACGTGGTCTCGCTGCTCGCCGATTTCGCCGCGCGGTGCGCGACCACCGGGCGCGGATCGTCGCCGTAAGAGAGCTGGCGCAGCCAGTCCGCAAGGCTCCCCACGTGAAGGCGGAGCTCCTCGATGTCGAACTGCCTGATGTCCACGACGCGCTTGAGACCCAGGGCATGGAGCTTCTTCGCCGTGACCGGCCCTACGCCCCAGAGCGCGTCCACCGGCAGGGCCTGGAGGAACTCCTCCACCCGGTCGGGCGAAATGACGGTGAGCCCGTCGGGCTTGCGCCAGCCCGAGGCGATCTTGGCGAGGAACTTGTTGGGGGCGACGCCGGCCGAGGCGGTGCAGCGGGTGTCCCCGAAGATGCGGCGCTTCAGCTCCTTCGCGACCAGGCTGCCGTAGGCGGTGCCCCAGCGGTTCTCGGTGACGTCGACGTAGGCCTCGTCGAGCGACAGCGGCTCCACGAGGTCGCTGCACGAGCGCAGGATCGCCATGACCTGCGACGAGACCTCGTGGTACTTGGCGAAGTCGGGCCGCACGATGACGAGCCCGGGGCACAGGCGCAGCGCGCGCGCCATCGGCATCGCCGAGCGCACGCCGAAGGCGCGCGCCTCGTAGCTCGCCGCCGCCACGACGCCCCTGCCCTCCGGGCTTCCGCCCACCGCCACCGGCCGCCCGCGCAGCCGCGGATCGTCGCGGGCTTCGACCGACGCGTAGAAGGCGTCCATGTCGAGGTGGACGATCTTGCGCATACTGTATATATTGCCACTATCAGTGATACTGCGAAAGAGAAGTCTAAGGCTGTAAGCCTCTACTTCTACTTCGCTGACGGGCCGTGGCCGGGGATGCGCTCGGGATGGGACACGCGGTAGCCCTGCGCGTAGTCGACGCCGAGCTCGCGCACCACCCGCAGGACAGCGTCGGTCTCGACCCACTCGGCGACGGTGGGGATGCCCATCGCGCGCCCGACCCCGCAGATCGCGGTGACCATGGCGCGGTCGACCGGATCGTTGGCGAGATTGCGCACGAACTCGCCGTCGATCTTGAGGAAGTCCACCGGCAGGTTCTTGAGATAGCCGAAGGAGCTCACGCCCGAGCCGAAGTCGTCCAGCGCGAAGCGGCAGCCGAGGCCGCGCAGGGTGTTCATGAAGCGGATCGCGTGCGCGAGGTTGTTGATCGCGGCGGTCTCGGTCACCTCGAAGCAGAGCACCTGCGGCGCGATGCGCGAGGCGGCGATCTCGTTGCGCACGAAGCGCAGGAACTCCTCGTCGCCGAGCGAGGTGCCCGAGAGGTTGAGGGCGACGATGCGCCGCGCGTCGGCGGGAAGCGAGCCCTCGGCGATCAGGCGGCACACCGTGCGCACCACGAAGCGGTCGATGCGGCCCGGCATCAGGTTGTAGCGTTCGGCCGCCTGGATGAGGGCGCTCGTCGGCACCGGGGTGCTGTCGCGATCGTGCATGCGCAGGAGCGCCTCGCGGTACTCGGTCACCGCGAGCTCCGGACGCAGCGCCACCGCCTTCTGCACCTCGACGAAGATGCGCTCCTCGCGCAGCGCGTCGCCGATGCGCGTGCCCCACTCGAGGTCGCTCGTGCGCCGCCCGAGCTCGCCGTCGCTCGCCTTGAGGACGTGGATGCGGTTGCGGCCGCCCTCCTTCGCCGCGTAGCAGGCGACGTCGGCCGCGCTCATGAGCTGCGCGACGCTCTTGCTCTGTGCGTCGATCGGCACCAGGCCGATGCTGACGCCGGTCTCGAACAGGCGGTTGCCCCAGCTGAAGCGGAACCCCGCGACGACCTGACGCAGCTTCTCCGCGATCTCGCGCGCCTTGGGCAGGTCGCAGTGCGCCACCAGCACGCCGAACTCGTCGCCGCCGAGGCGCCCGAGCGTGTCGTTGGCGCGCAGCTGGGATTTCAGCAGCGCGCCGAGCTGCCGCAGCAGCTCGTCGCCGGCGGTGTGGCCGCTCGTATCGTTCACCACCTTGAACTGGTCGAGGTCGAGGAACATGAGCGCGTGACGGCTGGCGTCGACTTGCGCGTCCTCGAGCGCCTGGCCGAGCTTGCGCTCGAAGTGGCGGCGGTTGATGAGGCCCGTGAGCGCGTCGTGGCTAGCCTGCCACGCGAGCTCGTGGTTGAGCGCCCGCGCCCGCGACACGTCCGCATACACGAAGTAGCCGATGCACAGCATCCCGCCGAGCGCCAGAAGCAGCACGCTGAGCAGCGCCACCTGGCTGTGGTCGCGGGCCATTGCCGCAACGCGGTCGAGCGGCAGCTGCACCTCGATCGCGCCCATCAGCCGGTTCACCTCGAAGACCTTGCCCGCCGGCACCCCGCCATGCACGCGGTTGGCCACCGTCTGTGGGCGCGACTCGAGCGCGTTGTGGCAGTTCACGCACGCCTGGCTCACCGCCGGGTCGGCGCGCATGTAGCGGAGCGTGCTCACGCCGTCGACTGCCTCGATGCGCCATACCGGGACCCAGGCGATCGGAGCGTTCGGCGCGGGCCGGTCCTGCTCCTCGAGGCGCGCCCAGGCCCAGCTCTGGAAATCGTCGGAGAGGCCCTGATCGGGGGCAAGGTTCCATTTGCTCACCGGCCGATAGCGGTAGAGGCCGCGGCTGTCGACGCTGATGCGCTCGCCCACGAGCTTGAGGAACTGCGCCGGAAGCGGCACGTTGCCGCGCTCGTCCTTGTAGTGCTCGGAGGCCACTGCGACCCCGTCGCGCGTGAGCTTGCCGACCACGTGCTCGGCGTAGACCGACCTCGAGCTCGCCGACTGCCGCGTGACGATCTCGGCGAGCTGCACGGCCTGGAACTCGATCAGGCTCTGCTGGCCGCGGCTGATGAGGTAGCCGGTCAGCGCGACCACCGCGGACAGAAACGCCACCGCAGTGATCAGGACGCGGCGGCGCAGGCCGATCCCGCTTTGCTTCCAGTCCTCGACCCCGGCGCGGGCGCTCGCGCGCGCCGCCAGGCGGCGCAAGCGCGGCTTGAAGCGGTGCACAAAAGCTCCCCCGCGAGTCCGGATGTGGGCGGAATTCACGCCGGCACTCTAGCGTCCGGTGGCGGCCGCCGAGAGGACAAACCTTTCGCGCTGACGAGCTTTTGCACCGCAAGGCGCGCTTGCGGCGCGCCCCATACTGGATATAATGCCAGCTATGTAAGGAGTCACAGTAGGGTCACCGGTAAGGCGGCTGCAAGGCTCACCGAAGTTTGTCAAACGTTTGTCAGAAGAGGTGCGAGAGGCCGCATGGATGCGTTGACCGACCGGCAGTCCGAGATCCTCAAGCTGATCCGCGAGCTCACCGAGGTGTCCGGGTTTCCGCCGACCCGCGCCGAGATCGCCGAGCGCATGGGCTTTCGCTCGGTGAACGCGGCCGAGCAGCACTTGAGGGCGCTCGAGAAGAAGGGCGCGATCGAGATCGCCTCGGGAGCCTCGCGCGGCATCCGCGTGCGCGAGGGCCGGCCGGCGAGCCGCGCCGGCCGCCTGCTCGAGCTGCCGGTGATCGGACGGGTCGCCGCCGGCAGCCCGATGCTCGCGCAGGAGCACGTGCAGGAACGCTACCAGGTCGACCCGAATCTCTTCACGCCGCGCGCCGACTACCTGCTTCGCGTGCGCGGCATGTCCATGCGCGACGCGGGGATCCTCGAGGGCGACCTCCTCGCCGTGCACCGCACGCAGGAGGCGCGCACCGGCCAGGTGGTGGTGGCGCGGCTCGCCGACGAGGTCACCGTGAAGCGCTTCCGGCGCCGCGGGCACGCAGTGCAGCTCCTCCCCGAGAACCCCGATTTCGAGCCGATCGAGGTGGACCTGCGAAACGAGCCGCTCGTCATCGAAGGCATTGCCGTGGGCGTGATCCGCAACGGGCGCGCCCTGTAGTTTTCGTTTCAGGTTCGTTCAGGTTTGCGGCGACCTGGGGAAACCCCGGGCCTTTCGTGGTAAAAATGCTGCAATGCCGGACCGGCCGCTGAACCGCATCTGCTACGTCGAGGACGACGAGGACATCCAGCGCATCGTGCGCATGTCGCTCGAGCGCCTGGGCAAGATGACGGTGCACATCGTCGGCGACCCGACCATGGCGCTAGACGCCATGAACACCTTCAAGCCGGACCTGGTGATGCTCGACTGGATGATGCCCAAGCTCGACGGCCCGGCGCTCTTCAAGTTGATGCAGGACCGGCCCGAGACGAAGGCGCTTCCGGTGGTGTTCATCACCGCCAAGGCCTCGCAGCGCGACCTCGACCAGCTGATGAAGCTCGGCGCGGCCGCGACCATCTCCAAGCCGTTCTCGCCGAAAGATCTTCCCGAGCAGCTACGGGAGATCTGGAAGAAACTGCCTTAGCTCGCGGGGCGGCGCGGCTGGGATCGGGGTTGCGAGCGGGGCTGGGACCGCGGCTGCGAGCGCGGCTGGGTCTGGTCGGGCGACGCCCCGGCTTCGCTGAATTTGCGCTGGATGAAGCCGAGGACCTCGTCGGCGTTGCGAAAACGCGCATCGCGGTCCTTCTCGAGCAGCTTGTCGAGCAGGCGCTGGTACCTGGAAAGCTCGTCCGGCAGCGCCGACGGCGGCGTGTTGAGATGGTGCAGCGCCACCTCCACCGCGGAGTTGCCCTCGAAGAGGTGCCTGCCGGTGAGCATCTGGAACAGCAGCACGCCCGCGCTGTAGATGTCGGTCCTCAGGTCGAGCGCCTTGCCCTGGACCTGCTCGGGGCTCATGTAGCGCGGCGTCCCCAGGATCTCGCCGTGCCCGGTCATGTCGGCCGCGTCGATGTGCTTGGCGATGCCGAAGTCGACCACCGCGAGGCTGCCGTCGGAGCGGAACATCAGGTTCTGCGGCTTGAGGTCGCGGTGCAGGATGCCCTTCTCGTGGATGTCGCCGAGCGCGGTCATCAGCTCGCGAAAAAGCCGCAGGCACTCGGCGGGGGCGAGCGCCTTGCCGCCGAGCCGCTTCATCAGGTCGCCGCCGTCGAAGAACTCCATCACCAGGTAGGCGTGCTCGCCCGAGGTGCCATGCGTGACGACGCGCGCCACGTGCCGGCTCTGGATGCGCTCGACCAGCGCGTACTCCTCGATGAAACGCTGCAACGCCCTGCGGTCGGCGGTCACCTCGTTGCGCAGGATCTTCACGACCAGCGGCTCGTCGTCGCGCTCGCGCGAGGCGAGGTACACGCGCGACATGCCGCCCTCGCCGATGAGGTGCAGCACGCGGATGCCGGGAATCTTGACCTGCGCGCCGATGCTCTGACCTTCGAGGCGCGCCGCGAGCTCGGGGGTGAGGGTCTTCTGGGCGGCGTCGCTGGTGAGGTCGCGCAGCGACGTAATCAGCCGCTCGCGGGTCAGCTCCTGCTTTCGCTGGTAGTCGTCGGCGCCCGCCTTCATCGCCTTCACGGCGATCACCTCGTTGCCGGCGCCGGTCAGGAACAGGACCTTCGGGCAGTCGGCGCGGCTCTTGAACTGGGCGAGCCACTCGAGACCGTCGCCGTCCTCGCGCCCGAGCATGTAATCGAGGACCAGGACGTCGTAGCTCCCGAGCGGGAACTCGGGCCCGGGGATCGCCTGCAGCTTGGGGTCGTAGTGGTCGACGACCGCGTCCGCCCACTGGGAGGCTACGTAGTGCGACAGCAGCGTGTGCAGGTCCTCGTCGTCGTCGATGATGAGGACGCGCATCGCTACAGCTTGACGGAGTACACCCCGACGGCCTCGGACTTGCCGCGCAGCGCGACCTCGCCGCGCGCCTGAGCGCGCCCGGGCGGCACCAGCGGCCGGATCGACTCGTAGAGCGTCGCCGCGACGAGCACCTCGTCGGCCTGCGCCATCTGCATCAGGCGCGCCGCGGTGTTCACCGTGTCGCCTATGATCGTGTAGCTCATGAAGTGCGGCGAGCCGATGTTGCCGATGATCGCCTCGCCGCGGCACAGGCCGATGCCGACGCCGGTGGCGACGCCGAAGCGCGCGCGCCATTCCGCGGATACCGGCGCGAAGCGCGACACCATGTCCATCGCGGTGCGCCAGGCGCGCGCCGCGGCGTCGGGCTGCGCGAACGGGACGTTGAAGCCGACGAGCAGGCTGTCGCCCGCCATGTTGAAGATCGTGCCTTCGTGCTGGTAGGCCGCCTCGGTGAGCACCGAGAAGTACTCGTTCAGCATGTCGACCACGTTGTGCACGCCGATCGTCTCGGTGATCCGCGTGAAGCCGCGCAGGTCCGCGAACAGCACCACCACGTCGGCGCGCTCGGCGTCGGTGCGGAAGGGCGCGCCCCGGCCGGCCGCGCCCATGATGCGCTCGGTGAGCCGCGGCGACACGTACCGCCACAGCGCCTTGTGCAGCGCGTCCTTGCGCTCGACCTCGGCGTCGAGGCGCCGCGCCTCGAGCTCGCGCCGCGTCTCGTGCAGGCGGCGCAGCGTCTTCATCCGCGCCACCAGCTCCTCGGGGCGCACCGGCTTCGAGAGGAAATCATCCGCCCCGGCCTCGATACCCTGCAGCCGGCTGTTGCGGTCCTCGAGCGCGGTTACCAGCACCACCGGGATGAGCGCGGTCAGCGGGTCGGTCTTCAGCCGCCTGCAGATCTCGAAGCCGCACGCGCCGGGCAGGACCACGTCGAGCAGGACGAGGTCGGGCGGCGCCTCGGCCACCGAGGCGACCGCGGCACGGCCGTCGCTCACGACCTCGGCGTGCATCCCTTCGGCCTGGACCGTGGCGGCGAGCAACGCCGCCATGTCGGGATCGTCGTCGACCACCAGTACGCGGAACGCTGCCTGCGGCGCCACATCCCGGCCGGTGGCGGCGAGATCACTCATAGGTGACGCGCAGGTTGGAGAGGTACTCGCCATAGGTGCCGACATGCTTCGCCAAGGCGGCCTTGTCGCTCGCCTTGGCGGCCTCCTCGATCAGCTTGCCGAGCGAAGTCACGTCGTCGAAGCCATACGACACGCCCACCCCGCGCATGCGGTGCCCGATCTGGCGGATCTGCTCGAAGTCGGCGGCCTCCAGCGCCTGCCGCAGGCTGTCGAGCTCCTTCTTGCGGTTGGCGAGGTACGTCGGAATGAGGTCTTCGAGGTCCTTCGAAATCTTAACCGTGTGCGCATCCTGGGTCATGAACCCATTATATGGGCGAGGCTTTTGGCTGTGCGGCGGCGCCGGTCAGGCTTTGTCAGCCAGGGCCGCCCGCGCGCGCGGGAGGTGCGGATGGATCGTCAGCGCGGCGTAAAAGGCGAAGCGCGCCTCGACGCTCGCGCCGGCGCCCAGGAGGATTTCGCCAAAATGCATCATGGCGGCGAAATGCCGGGGCTCCAGCTCGAGCGTGCGGCCGATGTCCTCCAGGCACTCCCGGTCGCGCCCGAGGAGGTAGTAGAGGGTCGCGCGCTTGTGCCATGCCTCGGCGAAATCGGGCGCCCGGCGCAGGAGCTGGGTGAGGCGGGTTTCGGCGATGTCGTAGCGCCGCGCGGCGATGTCGCGGGTGGCGAGGTCGAGGACCCGGGCGGCCACGGCGTGGGGGTGGTCCATCCACACGCCCCAGATCTGGTCCTCGGTCCTCTCTGCCTCTTCCTTGTGACAGGATTGGAGCTGCCGGAACAAGACGTCGAGGAAAGGCAGGTCCCGCGCCGGCCTGCGGGAGCGGCGGCCTTCGATCAGGCCGAGGATCTCGCCCTGGCTCTTCATGGGGCCATCTTAGTGGAAGTCGCGCGAAGGCGCTGTGAGCGGTCCGAGGAGCACGCTGTAATCAAGCAGGCGGCGTGCCACCAAATGCACAACGTCGCCGTCGCGCTCGATCACGCCGTGCACCGCGAGCAGGCGGGCGCCGAGGAGCTCCGCCTTCTGGCGCTCGCTCAGCTGGCGCCAGACCACCACGTTGACGTTGCCGGTCTCGTCCTCCAGCGTGACAAAAATCACCCCGCTCGCGGTATCCGGCCGCTGGCGGCAGGTGACCAGCCCCGCCGTGCGCGCCGCGCTTCCATGAGGCAGTTCATTCAGTTTTCTTGCAGGAACGACCCGCCGCCTTTCCAGGTGAGATCGAATGAGTGACAGCGGATGGCGGCCAAGCGTGAGGCCGAGGCTCGCGTAGTCGGCGACGATGTCTTCCCCCTCGCTCGGGGCGGCGAGTCGCGGCAGTTGCTCGGCCGCCGGCGCATCGAGCGGCGCGCGCCGCGCCGCGCCCGCCGCCGCCCAGTGCGCGAGGCGCCGGTGCCCGGCGAGCGATTGCAGCGCGCCGGCGGAGGCGAGGCTGCGCAGATCTTTTCTATTTAATCCTAACGAATGAATCGAGGCGTAAGGCCTGGCTGCGGCGATGCGGCGGCCCTCCGCCTCGGACAGCCCGCTCACCATGCGCAGCCCCAGGCGCAGCGCACCCTCCTCGAGGGTGCAGTCCCAGTCGCTCGCGTTCACGTCCGGCGGCCGCACCTCGACGCCGTGGCGGCGCGCGTCCTGCACGAGCTGGGCGGGGGCGTAGAAGCCCATCGGCTGGCTGTTGAGCAGCGCCGCGCAGAACGCGGCCGGGTGATGCCGCTTCAGCCACGAGGAGACGTAGACGAGCAGCGCGAAGCTCGCCGAATGCGATTCCGGGAAGCCGTACTCGCCGAAGCCGAGGATCTGGCGGTAGATCGACTCGGCGAACCCGGCGCTGTAGCCGTTCTCGCGCATGCCGCGCTTGAGCTTCTCTTCGAACCGGTCGAGGCTGCCCGACCTCCTCCACGCGGCCATCGAGCGGCGCAGCTGGTCGGCCTCGCCGGGCGTGAACCCGGCCGCGACCATGGCGAGCTCCATCACCTGCTCCTGGAAGATCGGTACGCCGAGGGTTCTTTCCAGCACTTTTCTCACCGCGTCGCTCGGATACGTGACCGGCTCCTGCTTGCGCCGGCGCCGCAGGTACGGGTGCACCATCCCGCCCTGGATCGGCCCCGGCCGCACGATCGCGACCTCGATCACCAGGTCGTAGTAGTTCTCGGGCTTCAGGCGCGGCAGCATGCTCATCTGCGCGCGCGACTCGATCTGGAACACGCCGATGGTGTCGGCCTTCTGGATCATCGCGTACACCGCGGGGTCCTCTGCGGGAACGTCTTGGATTTTCAAATCAATAAAATCAAGTGCCCTTCGGATTGCGGAAAGCATTCCCAGCGCGAGCACGTCGACCTTCAGCAGTCCGAGCGCCTCGAGGTCGTCCTTGTCCCACTGGATCACGGTGCGCTCGGGCATGGCGGCGTTCTCGATCGGCACCAGCTCGGCGAGCGGCCCGCGCGAGATCACGAAGCCGCCCACGTGTTGCGACAGATGGCGCGGGAACCCGACCAGCGCTGCAGCCACCTCGAGCACCGTATTGCCGGGCGGGATTTTCGTGTCCCAGAAGGCGAACGCCTTGGCGAGGCGGTCGACTTCCTCGGGAGGAAGGCCGAGCGCCTTGCCCGCGTCGCGCACCGCGCTTCTGGGCCGGTAGCAGATCACCGTCGCCGCGAGCGCGGCGCGGGCGCGGCCGTATTTTCCGTACACGTACTGGATCACCTCCTCGCGCCGCTGGTGCTCGAAGTCGACGTCGATGTCCGGCGGCTCGTTGCGCTCGCGCGAGACGAAGCGCTCGAACAGCATGTTCATGCGCGCCGGATCGACCTCGGTGATGCCGAGCGCATAGCACACCACCGAGTTCGCCGCCGAGCCGCGCCCCTGGCACAGGATGCCCTGCTCGCGCGCGAAGCGCACCACGTCGTGCACGGTGAGGAAGAACGGCTCGTAGGCGAGCTCGGCCACCAGGCGAAGCTCGTGCTCCACGAGGTCGGCGACTTTCGGCGGCACGCCGGCGGGGAAGCGCCGCTGCAGCCCTTCCTCGGTGAGGTGCCTGAGCCAGCTCGCGGGCGTGTAATTGGCGGGAACGAGCTCGGCCGGATATTCATACTTGAGAGAGTCCAATGAAAAATCGCAGCGAGCAGCGATCGTCACGCTCTCGGCGAGGAGCTCCGGAGGGTAAAGCCGGGCGAGGCGCATGCGCAGGCGCAGGTGGCGCTCGCCGTTCGGATAGAGCGCCTGGCCGCACTGCACCACGGGCTTCCCCAAGCGCACCGCGGTGAGCACGTCCTGCAGGCGCCGGCGCGAGCGCAGGTGCATGTGGACGTCCCCCGCCGCGACCAGCGGCAGGCCGCTTTTCCGCGACAATTCTTCAAGGGAAGAAAGCTTCGCATGGTCGTTCGGCCCGCAATGGAGCTCGGCGGCGATCCAGGCATGTCCGTGAAAGAAAGTGGCAAGCCACTCGGCGGTGTCGAAATCTTCGCCGGGAATCCAGAGCACGAGCGTGCCTGTACCGGCGAGCGCTTCCAGGTCGCCACGAGAGAGCGAATACATCCCCTTCTTGCTGCGGCGCCGGCCGAGCGTGATGAGCGAAGAGATCGCGCCGTAGGCCTTTCTGTCCGTCGCGAGGAGGACGAGCCTCGCTTTTGCGAAAACGATTTCCGTGCCGAGGATCAGCTTGAGGCCATGCTCCTTCGCCGCCTGGTGCGCGCGCACCGCACCGGCGAGCGAGCATTCGTCGGTGATCGCGAGCGCGTGGTAGCCGAGCGCCGCGGCGCGCTCGACGAGCTCTTCAGGGTGGGAAGCGCCCCGCAGGAAGCTGAAGTTGGAAAGGCAGTGCAGCTCTGCGTATTCAGGCAAAGAGGCCATGCAGGAACCAGGCATCTTCTTCGCGATAGATCCAGCCGAGCGCGCCGTCGGGCAGCCGCGCGACGAAGTAATCGCGGCTCGCCTCGTCGCCGTCCCACCAGCCCGACTCGATCCGCTCCGGACCGGCTAGCGTGGTGAATTCACCTTGTTTTATTTTCCTGGGGTCCAACAACCACAACGGCCGCGGCCCCGGCTGGCGGTATTCGCGCGGATCCCATTCGCCAGGCTCGACGCGCCGCCACGCGTGCTCGGGGCGATGATCCGGATGCGTGGCGAGGCCGCACACGGCGTCGTGCCCCAGGCGCGCGCGCAGGCGCTCGGCGAGGCGCGCCCAGTCCTCGGCCTCGGCGGCGGCGTCGCCGAACATCCCGGCCGTGAATTCATCGAGGGAAACGAAGTCCGCCGCTTCGACGCGGATGGCCTCGACCGGCCTGACGATCTGGAGCGACGAAAGCTTTTCCTGCAGGAGACGCGTGAAGCGTTGGGCGTCGCGCGCCGGCGACGCGAGACCGACTTCGACGCGGGCCTCGCCTTCCTCGTCCAGGAGGACCAGGGTGAAGCGCCGGACGCCCGATTGACGGGCGGCGAGCAAGCCTTCGAGCTGCACCAGGAGCCGCCGCGCGGCGAACGCGAGCCCCTCGGCATGGACGAGCGGCGCCGGCAGCTCGAGCCGCGCGCCGAAGCGCGGCGGCGGCTCGAAGAAGGCGCGCGGCTCTGGTCTAGCGCCGAGCGCGTAGTCGATCTCGTCGAGGAGCCGCCGGCCGCAGCGCAGCGCGAGCCCTTCGCGCGGTAGACGCGAAAGCTCCCCTACGGTATGCATGCCGATGCTGCGAAGGAATTCCTGTGCCTCATCGTGACATACCGCTTCGAGGGCGACGTCGTCGATGCGCTCGCAACCCGCGCATGAGAGCCAGAGCGCCGCGCGCGGCGTCGCGGCGGTGGCGAGCGCCGCGTTGAAGCCCATTTCCTCCAGCCCGGATTGCAATTTCTGCTTGAGAAAAGGCAACCCCCCGAACAGGCGCAGGCTGCCCTCGACTTCGAGCAGCAGCGCCCGCGGCGGCTCGAGCGAAACCTTAGGCGTGAACTGGCACGCCCAGGCGCCGATCGCCTCGAGGGTGGCGGGCGGCAGGAGCGGAAAACGCAGTGCGACCCAGAGCATGGACCGGCCTTTTCACCGCAAGGACGAGCGGCGCGTCGGCCGGAGCGCCGCGGCGCTTGAGGATGCGAACCGAAAGTTCATTGGCAGAAGGTTCCAGGAGCAGGCGCAGCGCCGCGGGAGAAGCGTCGCGCGCCGCTTCGGACGGGCGAAAGAGCGCCACCCACGCGCGGCTCGCCTCGGCGGCCACCGCGAGTCGCCGCAGCTCGCCGTAGCGAACGCCCGGCAGCCAGGCGACCAGGGCGTGACAGGCCGCGGAGCGCAGCAGCTGCTCCGCTGCCCACAGCGCATCGCGGCGTCCCGGAGCGCGCACCACTACGAGCCGGGCGAGGTCGACCCCGTCGCCGGCCAGGGCAGGCGCGTACGGAAGATACGGCGGCGCGAGCCAGGCGATGCGCTTGCCGCCCCACGAAAGCGCCGCGAGCGCAGGCAGCACGAGCTGCAGCTCGCCGATGCCCGGGCGCCGCACGAAAAGCTCGGTCAGCGCGCCGGCGGGCCAGCCGCCGCCGGGAAGCTCACGATCGAGCGCCTCGAAGCCGGTGGGTGTGACGGGCGCACTGGAAGCGAGCGGTCCGCCGCGCCAGACTGGATGCCGCTCGAGGATTTCGTCCAGGGCCGCCATGGGAACTGTATTTATATACAGTATCGGCGGCGCTGGCAAGCCGAAGAACCTGCAAGGAACACGAAAAATTCATGCTGCGAACGGTATTTGCCTGCCTCCTCGCCTGGTCATCCGCCGCACTCGCGGACTCCGAACCGGTCCAGGTCTGGATCGATCCCGGATTCTTTTCCTACCATTTCAAGGAAGGCGATTACCGCCAGGATAACTACGGGATCGGCCTCGGCGTGTACGTCGCTCCGGAGCACGGATTCGTCGCCGGCACTTTCTTCAACAGCAACGACGAACGCAGCCATTACGTCGCCTACCACTGGCGCCCGTTGGGGTGGAATTCATCAGGCGTGAGCGTGCGCGCCGGCCTGGCGGCCGGCTTCATGGACGGCTACTCGAACACCAACAACGGCCACTGGTTTCCGGTCGTTCTGCCGGCACTCTCAGCCGAATATGGCCACTTCGGCGCCAATTTCCTCATCGCGCCGCACCCCCGCAACGGCACCGCGATCGCGCTGCAGCTCAGGCTTCGGGTGTGGTAGCCGCCTTCGGGATGAAGATCACGAAGAGGTTCGCGATCACGATCGTCGCCGCGAGGAAGTAGAAGGTCGAGATGAGCCCCTGCCGGTCGGCGACCATGCCGGCGAGGAAGGGCCCGGCCGCGGCGCCGAGCGCCTGCGCGCCGAACAGGATGCCGATGCTCGAGCCGCCCATGTTCTTGGGCGTTGCCTCCAGCAGCCACGCCTGGATCACGGGGCGCAGCGCATAGAGGAAGAAACCCAGTACCGCGACCAGCGCGACAAAGAGCAGCGAGCCCCCCGACAACGCCATCGCGAGGAGCACGACCGCCGTCGTTGCCATGCTTCCCATGACGATGCTGCGCCGGCCCATGCGGTCCGACAGATGGCCGGCGATCGGTGCGGCCGCGAAGCCCGCGGCCTGCAGCGCGAAGAGGCAGGCGCCGACTATGAACGGCGAATAGCCCATGTCGTGCGCGAGATAGACCGGTAGGAACGTGAGCAGCGCCGACTGCGTCATCGAACGGAACGTCGAGCCGGTGGAGAGCAGGATCAGCGCCCGGTTGCGGAACAGCTGGCGCAGGCCCTCCCAGTACTGGGCGAGGCTCTGCGATTCATGCGTCGCCCTCTTCGAGCCGAGACGCATCGAGCCCAGGAACACGAACATGAGAAGCGCGACGACCAGGCCGGGCAGCACGTTCATCACCACCACCTCGCGCCATGTGAACACCGCGAGCGCCGCGCCGACCACGACCGGGGCAACGGCGTCGCCGACATTTCCGCCCATGCCGTGCAGCGAAAGCACCAGGCCCTTGCGGTCCGGATAGCGCTGCCCGAGCGTCGGGATCGCGGTCGGGTGCCAGATGCTGTTGCCGAAGCCGACGAGCGCCACGCACGCGAGGAGCATGAGATAGCCATGCGTGAAGCCGATCAGCAGGTACGGGAACCCGACCCAGAAGAGCGACACCGCCATCAGCAGGCCCTTGCGCCCGACGGTGTCCACCACCATGCCGCCGGGGATGTTGGCGACGGCGGAAGCGATGTACTGGCAGGTGATGATGAGCCCGATCTGGCTGTAGGAGAGGCCGAGCTCGTTGCCGATGAGCGGGAGCAGCAGGTAGAAGGTCGCCGGATACCAGTGCGTGAGCGCGTGGCCGGTGGTGATCAGCCACAGCTCGCGCCAGGCGCCGGCCTGGGGCTTGGAATCGGTTAGAACTGCGCTCAAACGGTCGCCTTCTCTTTCTTTGTTTTTGCCCTTAGAAAGCTTTCAACCAATTCCGGAGTGACTGCGGTGTTGGGCACGTACTCCGGAGCGTTCTCCAGCTGCTCCAGGTCGTTCAACCCGCACGCCTTGTAGATCCGGTTCACCACCGAGAT
>Ga0070695_100000114_pt1 | contig 35920 bp, 33 predicted proteins | sample KBSK1252metaG_FD_65471 | JGI IMG/M metagenome (GOLD analysis project Ga0070695, IMG submission 65471) | Corn, switchgrass and miscanthus rhizosphere microbial communities from Kellogg Biological Station, Michigan, USA - KBS K1-25-2 metaG | ecosystem: Host-associated > Plants > Roots >...
GAGAAAGGGTTCGTAGCCAGGCATCAGATCCTCACGTCGACATGTGCCGTATCCTTCGGCCGGTGATGCAGCAGCTCGGAGACGAAGTTGCGCACGTAGAGACGCAACACCTCGCGCTTCCCCATCGCCACGTAGCGGCGCGCGGAGGTGTGGAGGTAGCAGTCGTGAAAGAGGCCGACCTTGCCGACCGCATACAGGCGGCGGCCCAGGTTCGTGTCCTCGCCGTGGAATTCGATGGAGGTGTCGAAGCCGCCGATGCGCGCGAGCGCCTCGCGGCGAACAGCGAAATTGCCCCCGTAGAAGATCGTGCCGACGCGCAGCAGGTGCTTGACGAGCAGCTGCGTCGCGGGCGCGAGCGTGAAATCGTAGGCCCGGATGAGCGCGCGGCCGCTCCAGTCCCAGTCGTAATACCGGTAGGGCCCGGACAGGGCGACGAGCGCGGGGTCGCGGACGAACCGCCGCTCGATCCGCTCGATCCACGACAACGGCGCCCGGCAGTCGGCATCGGCGTAGATCAGCACGTCGCCCGTCGCGTGGCGGCGGCCCGTTTCGCGCGCGACCACGAGGCCCTTGCGCGGCTCGTCCACCAGCCGCACGCCCGCAACCTGCGACGCCACGAGGGCCGTCTCATCGGTGCTCGCATTGTTCACGACCAGGAGTTGGTCCGGCACCCGCGACTGGGCGAGGACGGAATGGAGACAGGGCCGGAGGTAGCGCGCCTCGTTATGCGCGCAGACAATGACGCTGATCCTCAGCGCCATCGCTGCGCGATTGTGGCCGAACGCCGTGGTATACCCACGCGCATGCTCTACAGCCTGATGGGGCCGCGTGACGCCGCGATCTCCGCCGTGCAACAACGGCGTTAAAATCGCGGTTTCCTTCCCTCACAATGGCCATTTCCTTCGAATTCTTCGGCTCGGGCAGCGGGACCAACCCCGACGAGCTGCGCAACCGGCTGCGGCGCCTCGAGGCGCTCATCGCCCGCGCCCCGGTGCCGATCGCGATTGCGCACGACGCGGAGTGCCGGATGATCTCGGCCAACGAGGCGCTCGCGGAGCTGCTCGGCGTGTCGCCCGACGAGAACATCTCGCTGACGCCGCCGGAGGGACGGGCGCCCAAGTACCGCATTCAGCAGAACGGCAAGGACATGCTGCAAAGTGACCTGCCGATGCAGTACGCCATCGCTCACCGCGCGTCGGTGCGCAACGAGATCGAGGTGCTGCGCGCCGACGGAACGGTTCGCTACATCCAGAACGACGTCGAGCCGCTCTACGATTCCGACGGCACGGTCATCGGCTGCGTGAGCGTCTGCGTCGATCAGACCGAACGGCGGCGCGCCGAGCGCCTGCTGCGCGAGTCCGACCGGCGCAAGGACGAGTTCCTCGCCTCGCTGTCACACGAGCTGCGCAACCCGCTCGTGCCGCTGCGCAACGCGCTCGACGAGCTGCGGCGCTCGGGCGGCGACCCGCTCGTCGCCGGGCGCGCCTACGCCGTCATGGAGCGGCAGCTCTTTCACCTGGGACGCCTCACCGACGACCTGCTCGACGTCTCGCGCATCACGCGCAACACCATCGATCTGCGGCGCGATCGCATCGACATCCGCGTCGTCCTGCACAGCGCCATCGAGACCACGCAGCCGCTCATCGCGGTGGCGGGACAGATTCTCACGGTCGACATGCCGCGCGAATCGGTCTGGGTGCACGCGGACTTCACGCGGCTGGCGCAGGCGGTTTCGAACCTGATGAACAATGCCGTCAAGTACACGCCGCGCGGCGGACGCATCACGCTGCGTGCCGCCGAGGACAACGGCGACGTGATGATCAGCGTGAGCGATACGGGCGTCGGCATCGCGCCCTCGGTGCTGCCGCACATCTTCGAAACGTTCATGCAGGGTGACGACCCGCGCGGGCAGCCGCGCGACGGCCTCGGCATCGGGTTGACGCTGGCGAGGCGGCTGATCGAGCTGCACGACGGGCGCATCCAGGCCATGAGCGACGGACCGGGCACGGGCGCCACGTTCGTGATTCGACTGCCGCGCTCCGACCGGTAGGCGTGCGGTTTGCTTTGACGCTATGTTCATGTCCGGCGACACGCTGGCGATCATCCTTGGCGGCGGCCAGGGGTCCCGTCTGTTTCCGCTGACCGCGACGCGCTCCAAGCCGGCGGTGCCCATCGGCGGCAAGTACCGGCTGATTGACGTCCCCGTGAGCAGCTGCCTGCATGCGGACATCCGCCGCATCTACGTGCTGACGCAGTTCAACTCCGCGTCGCTCAACCGTCACGTCTCGCTCACCTACCGGCTCGACATGTTCTCGCAGGGGTTCGTCGAGATCCTCGCGGCCGAGCAGACGCCCGACAATCCCAACTGGTTCCAGGGAACGGCCGACGCCGTGCGCCAGGCGGCGCGCCACTTCGCGCAGCACGAGGCGCACTACTACCTCATCCTCGCGGGCGATCACCTGTACCGGATGGACTATTCCGAGATGATCCTCGCGCACCAGGAGCAGCACGCCGACATCACGATTGCTGCACAGCCCGTCGACCCGGACGCCGCGACGCAGATGGGTATCTTCCGCTTCGACGCCGGCGGCGATATCGTGGCGTTCGAGGAGAAGCCGAAGGCCGATCGTCTCAGGGAGATCGGCCGCAGCATCCCACCCGGCGCCGTCTTCGGGCGGCACACGGATGAGCAGCCGTTCATGGCATCGATGGGGATCTATGTCTTCTCACGCGACGTCCTGCTGCAGATGCTCGAGCGCGAGCCGGGCCTCGACTTCGGCCGCGAGCTGATTCCCAACGCGCTGAACAAGTACAAGGTGAAGCCGTACCTGTATCGCGGCTACTGGGCCGACGTCGGGACGATCGAGTCGTTCTACGAGGCGAACGTCATGCTCGGCCGCGTCGCCGCGCCGTTCCGGTTCTGGGATCCGTCGCGTCCCATCTACACGCACCAGCGACACCTGCCCGGCGCACGCCTCACGGACTGCGAGGTGCGCAACTCGATCGTGACGGACGGCTGCTACCTGGACCGCTGCGACATCGACGACAGCGTGGTCGGCATCCGGACGCACGTCGAGGCGGGCGCGAAGATCAGTCAGTCGGTGCTGCTGGGCGCCGATTACTACGAGGACGGCCATCCGAAGGACGGCCTGCCCGACCTCGGCGTCGGGCGCGATGTCGTGCTCAACCACACGATCATCGACAAGAACGCGCGCATCGGCGACGGGTCGCGGCTGGTGAACGAACGCAACGTCGAGCACGCCGACGGCGATGGCTGGTACATCCGCGGCGGCCTCGTCGTCGTGCCGAAGGGCGGCGTGATTCCGCCGGGGACCGTGGTCTAAGTGGTGGCTGGTGGTTCGTGGTCGGTGGTTCGTGGTTAGTGGTTAGCGGTTGGTTCTCACGTCAGTGGTTCGTTACATGACGCTGTGTTTTTCAGGACTTCCACAATCGTCTCGCGGTTCTCGCGAAATGCATCCCAAACCGACCTGCACCACGAATCGATAGCGCGGTCACGATCCCCGCCAGCGGGCGCTGCGAGGACATCCGCGGGGCTTATGGCCCCTCGATCGCGAGGAAGCACGAGAGCGGGCCACTGCGTCTTGCGACGTCCCATGCGCATGTGGATTCGCTGGACCTGCTTACCGGACAAGCCGCGTTCGACGTGCAGGTACAGACCTGCGAGGGCAAAGACCAGCGTGGGCGGCTTTGTCTGTCGCGTCGCGGTCTGCGCCGCATGGGCATCGACGACGTGCTGCAGGATGAATGATGTGGGGTCGCGGCCCATCGCATAGACGTAAAGTTCGTCATACCGATCCGGGCCGCCGGGCATGGCTAGAAACCAGCTGACAAATCAACGACCAACTACCAACTACCAACCAGCCGATCACCCGCTCACCGGCCGAGCGCCTGATTGATCGCGGACCTGAGCGTCGCGAGCGTCGCGGGCGATCCGGTGAAGAGGCCGTCCGGGTACTGGCTTTCCTTGATCATGTTCCGGTAGATCGCGTCGCTCTGATACAGGTTCAGCCCGAGCCCCGCCAGGTATTGCAGCCGCAGGTTGCGATCGCGATTGAGCGCCGCCCCGCTCAGCCACCCGCGCATGTCCTTGGAATGGCCCGCGTAGGTGCCGAACAGATCCGTCGCGGAGTGGATCCCGATCTCCGCGAGCGAGCGGGCGACAGGTGCGTTCACCGGGTTGCGGAGACGCGCCTCCACGCGATCGACGTCGATCGGCTTCGGCTCCACCTGGCCGAGCAGCACGAGGTCGTAGCCGAGGCCGTTCGACGTGTTGGCAAAGACCATCCCGCCGGGAAAGGCGTCGAGAAACGTCGCCACCTCGCTCTTCACCGCCGCGTCGTTGCTCTCGTACAGCTGCACGAACAGCGTCACGACGCCGCCGGGGTTGAGGTGGGCCTTCGCCACGTCGAAGAACTCGCGCGTGTAGAGCGTCGCCGCGCCGCGCACCCATGGGTCGAGCGGGTCCGACGTGATCGCGTCGAACTTGTCCTTCGTGGTCAGCAGGTAATGCCGCGCGTCGTCGAGGTGCACCGTCACCTTCGGGTTGGCGACGACGTTGAAGTTGTAGTCGGCGAAATACTTCGAGACGACGCGCGGGACGAGCGGCTCGATCTCGGCGATCGTCTCGCTCTTCACCTGGGGATCGACCGAGACGGCGCCTGCGGTCACCCCGGCCCCGCAGCCGATGACGAGCACCCGCTGCGGGTTTTCGGGCACCAGCGTCGTCAGGTGGCCGAGCATCCGCTGCAGGCGCATGTCCTGCGGCTCGCTCGACGCCTGCACCTTGCCGGCGTTGTGGTAGTTGAGCACGCCGCCCGGCGTCCTCGACACCGCGACCGAGGCGGTCACCCCTTCGCCGGCGTAAATGATTTCGTTGATGCCCACCCACGTCGCGGCATACCGCCCGTAGGCCACGAGAATGCCGGGCAGCGGCGGGACGCTGCGAAGCAGGAGGCCGGCGAACACGCCGGCGACGATCATCGCGACGATCGGCGTCAGACCCCGGTGACGGCGCGGTTCCCTCCCTCGAGTCGCGCCATCATCGGCGTCTGACCCGCCGGCGAGCATCAGCAGTCCCGAGAGGGCGGAGATGACGATGAGCACCTGCTGCGACCTCTGGCTGCCGATTGCCGCGACGAGGATCAGGCTCGTGACGATGGCGCCGGCGATTGCGCCGACGGTGTTGGCGGCATACACGCCGCCGACGAGGCGGCCGGCGTCCTCGCCTTCGCGCGCCGCGGCGCTGATGGCGAGCGGAAAGCTCGCGCCCCACAGGATCGCGGCGGGGAGCACCACCCAGAACGCGCGCAGCAGGTCGAGGTCGAACTGGTAGACCGGGCTCTTGCCGATGGACGGGTTGATCGGCCAGTAGGGCATCGACGCACCGGTCGTGTGCGCCGCCCAGGCGATGGCGGCGCAGAGCAGCATCTGGCAGACGCCGAGGGGGACGCGTGAATGCGGGAACTGGCGGGCGATCGCGGAGCCGAGCGAGCTGCCGATGCCGAGCCCCGCGAGAAACACGGCGAGGATGAGCGAGAAGGTATACGTCGTCGCGCCGAACAGCAGCGAGAGGAGGCGCGTCCAGATGACCTCGGCGCCGAGCGCGGTCATGCCGGACAGCGCAATCGCGACGTAGACGAGACGATTGCCGCGCCGGCGGACGGGTGCCGGCGCGAGAGGCGCCGGCCGATGCTCGATGCGGCCGGCCACCAGCAGGGCGATCACCGCGACCGCGACGTTCAACCCGACAGCGACGAAGGTCGCGGTCGGCATGTCGTAGACGCGCAGCAGATAGAAACCGGCAAGCAGGCTGCCCGTCACCGCGCCGAGCAGGTTGCCGCCGTAGAAATAGCCGAGCCAGGAAACGCCGTTTGGCGTCGCCTCCACCCCGCGGGCCACGACCGGCAGGGTGCCACCCATCAGCAGCGTCGGCGGCAGCAGGCAGATGCTGGCGACAATGGCGCGCAGGATCAGGCTCGCGGTACCGCTGCCGGCCCACGCCGTGTAGACGCCGCCGAGAATCGGGACACCGTACAAGACCACGATGCCGAGCAGCCCGATGCCCAGCTCCAGAAACGCGTACACGCGCAGCGGATGCTGGCTCGGCGTCACGTACCGCGGCAATAGCAGGCTGCCCAGACACATGCCGCCCATGTAGATGCCGAGCAGGACGCCGAGCGACACCGCCGACGAGCCGATCGACAGCTGCAGGAGCTGGAACCAGACGACTTCGTAGATGAGCGCCGCGCAACCCGACCCGATGAAGAGCAACAGCAGGGCGGGGAGCCACGCGGCCGCCGTCCCGCGACCGGTCGCGGGAATGGGAGCTTCCTCCAGTGAGGTCATGTGAGGCGGGATACTATCATCTGTATTGTTCTGTTTACTTCGGCGCCGCGTGCCTGGATGCGCCGCCGAAACCACTCCCGCGCGCGCTTCGCGGGCATGGGATAATTACGAGATGGATCGCGCCAAGCCGCTGATTCTGCTGGTCGAGGACCAGTCCGAGCTGCGCCAGATGTACGCGCAGCAGCTCGAGCTCTCCGGCTTCGACGTGATCCAGGCGGCCAACGGCGCCGATGCCCTGACGCATACTGCGGCCCACGCCCCGGATGTCGTGCTGATGGACCTCAGTCTCCCGGTTCTCGACGGCTGGGAAGCGACACGGCGCCTGAAGAACGATGTGCGGACCGCGCACATCCCGGTCGTCGCGCTCACCGCCCACGACGGCTCCGGCGAACTGCAGCGCGCCACGCGCGCGGGCTGCGACTGGTTCGTCCCCAAGCCCTGCCCACCCGACGCGCTCGTCACGGAAATCCGCCGAGTGCTGGCTCGAGCCTGAGCTCCAAGATCCAACTTGGATCTTGGAGCTTGGAACTTTCCTGTAACCCACATTTAACTTCTTCGTCACCGCGCGGAAACGCCCGTTCACTACGGTGAGCCGTGGCAGCCATGAAAGCTGGACGAACACGGGTGCTCGTCGTCGAGGACGAGCAGGATATCGCCGGGCTCATCAAGCACGCGCTCGAACGGGAAGCGGCGGTCGACGTCGAAATCGCGGCGAGCGGCGACACGGCGTTGAAGAGCGTCACCGAGGACGCGCCGGATCTCGTGATTCTCGACCTGAACCTGCCGGTGCTGAGCGGCATCGAGGTCTGCCGCATCCTGCGCGGGCGGCCCGAGACGGCGAAGCTGCCGGTGATCATGCTGACCGCGCGCTCGACGGAAAGCGACCGCATCACCGGCCTCGACGTCGGCGCCGACGACTACATCACCAAGCCGTTCAGCCTCCGCGAGCTGGCGGCGCGGGTGCGCGCGGTGCTGCGGCGCCGCGCCGACGGCGATCGCGACGGCCTCACGCCGGTCTACCGCGGCAAGCACATCGTCGCCGACTTCGAGGCCGTTGCCGTGCAGGTGGACGGCGAGCCGATTCGCCTCACGCGGCGCGAGTTCGAGCTGCTCCGCTACCTCGTCGCGAACAAGAACCGCGTGCTGTCGAGAGATCGGCTGCTCGAGCGCGTGTGGGGATACGACCAGGCGATTGAAACGCGGTCGGTGGACGTGCACGTCGGCCGCCTGCGCGGAAAGCTCCGCGCAGCCGGACAGCAGATCGAAACGGTGGTCGGCCTGGGCTATCGCTTCGTCGAATAGCTCGCGGACGGTTCTACGATTCGTTCCAGCCGCTTGCCTCGAGCAGTGCGGCTTCCAGCGCAAACGTCATGCGCGCGCGCTCCACGCGATGCCAGTCCCGATAGCGGACCCACCGAAGCACGCGGCTGTCCTGTTCGTCGCGAACCTCCCAGCCGGATGCGCCCGTTGAAACGATGGTGAACTTGCGGATGTGAGCAGCCTTCTGAAGACGCCGTGTATACATGATCGGAGTGGCCACCATCTGTACTCCGACACCCCGCCGGTGGACGTAAATATTTTGTAAACAAGGCAGTTGACCTAACGAGTTGGCACTCGAATTGTCAGCGCCCGCGGACGAACGTGCGCCGAAATCCCGAGCGTCCCGGCGATCGGCTCGCCATCGAGGTGATAGACGACCGGGTGCGGCGACGTGATGTGCACGGATTCGGTCCTCGTCATCGTGACGCCGCCAAGCCGTTCGATCCTGCCCATGAACAGGAGCGGCAGCTCCACGCAGGCACGCATCAGCGGCCGCACGCTCACGGTGATCACATCGAGCCGGCCGTCATCGAGCAGCGCGTGCGGCGCGATCATCGCCCCATTGCCGTACTGGCGCCCGTTGGCAATCGCCACGAGCAGCAGCGGCCCGGTCGTCGACGCCGACGGCGTGGTGACCGTCAACCTGTCCGGTTCGTAGCGTGAGAGCTCGCGGAGCGTGATCGCGATGTAGCGCGAGAAGCCGCGCTTCTCGAGGCCGTCCACCGCGAAGCGGTGCGCCACGCGCGCATCGAGACCGATGCCCGCGACGTTGAAGAACAGCCGGCCGTCGATGTCGCCCGCATCGATGACGCGCTCGGTGCCGGCGAACGCGACGTCGAGCGCCGCGGGCGCGTCGAACGGGATGCCGAGATCGCGCGCCAGCCCGTTGCCCGAGCCGCTCGGCACGAGCGCGAGCGCGGCGCCCGTGAACGCGAGCGCGGTCCCGATCTCGTTCATCGTCCCGTCGCCGCCCCACGCCGCGATGGTGGTGATCCCGCGACCGACCGCCGCCTGCGCGAGCTCGCGCGCGTGTCCCGGACGCTCGGTGATGAACACGTTCGACGGGTCGCAGCCGCGCGAGGCGAGGAAGGCCGCCGCCTGCGCCGCGCGGCCGCGCGCGACGTCGATGCGCCCTCCGGTCCCTGAGATGGGGTTGATGACGACCGCTAGCGATCGAGGCGTCGCAGCACCTTCGGCGGCAGAAACCACACGAGCTCGCCCGGGCGGCGCGACGTCAGCCCCTGCAGGGCGATGCAGCAGATGCCGCCCTTCTTGAACGGCAGCGCGCGCGCCGAGCCCACCAGGTGCGCCGCGAGCTCGCCGAGCCCCGGTTCGTGCCCGACGAGCGCAATGCGGTGGCGCTTGGCCGCCCGACTCAGCTCGCTCATCACCTGCCTCGGCGAGTGGCCCGGCGCCAGCGCATCCAGCGTCTTCACGGATGTCTTGTTGCCGAGGCCGTGCGCCAGAATCGCGGCCGTCTGCTTGGCGCGGACGAGCGGGCTGGTGAAGATCTCGTCGATCTCGATGTCGAGCCACGCCAGCCCCTTGACGGCTTCCTTGAACCGCGTGATGCCGGTGTCGGTGAGCGGACGCTTCGTGTCGTCGGGCCACTCGTCGCCGCGTTCGGCGGCAATGGCGTGGCGGACGATGTAGAGGTCGCAGGGTTCCATCGGTCAGGCCGCGGACGACCGCGCCCGATCGCGCGGCTTGCCGGCGGTCATCAACCGGTGCGACAGCGACAGGAGGGCCGGCCGCGCGGCCATGTAATGGCCGTGCAGCTGGCGGCATTCGGTCTCGAGGCGGCGGACGAGCCGATCGAGGTCGCCCGACACCTGCAGCGTCGAGGCGCCAGGCGAGCTCTGGATGCCGCGCGTGCGCGCGATGAGCACCTCGAGGTCGTGCATCCGTCCGAGCAGGTCCTGCGCCTGCTTCAGCATACGGACGCGCGCCGCATTGCGCGCGCTGGTTGCGCGCGGCATCAGCTCCAGCGTGTAGCGCAGCTTCTTCACCGCGATGCGGACCGCGTGCAGCCGGTCGGGCAGGTAGAGGCCGGCGGCATCCTCGATCGCCGCCTCGAGACGGCGGGCGCGGCGGGCCGCTCGCGCGCGCCCGAATGCGGCGCCCTGGGCGTCGCCCGGACGCTTGCCCTCGCGCTGCTTGCGCGCCACGGACACCGCCCGCTTGCGCAGCTTGTCGATGTCGAACTGGTCGATGCGATCCCGGACGTCGGCCTGCAGGTGCTGGCGCTCGTCGATGATGGACGCCCGGAGACGGTCGACCGCCGCGGGTGGCACTTCCCCGCGCTTCTCCAGCTCGTCCAGGATGATCAACTCGACGTCGAGCTCGCGCAGCGGTCCGAGCGCCCGCGTCAGGCGCCGCACCGAACGGGCGAGCTTCTCGGCCTTCGTCCCGGAGCCGATGATGGGGAGCGCCGCGCGCAGCCGCCGGGTGGCGACCCGCGCCTGGTGCAAGGAGGCAGGATTACCGGCCTTGGCCGCCGGGAGTGCACGGCCAAGCGCCATCACACGCTGACGGATGAGGTTTTCCGCGGCCGGAGTGCGCATAATCAGGGGATAGGGGATAGGGGGAAGGGGGAAGCTAGGGACTAGTCCCTGTCTTCTCCCTTCCCCTTCACCCTTCCAACTATACATGCGCATCGCGGCGATCGACATCGGCACCAACTCGGTCCACATGATCGTGGTGCGCGTCCGTCCGGACCTGTCGTTCGAGGTGATCGATCGCGAGAAGGCCATGGTCCGGCTTGGTGCCGGCGGGCTCGACGGGCGCGCGCTCACGTCCGAGGCGATGTCCGCCGCGCTGCAGGCGCTGTCGAGGTTCAAGCGTCTTGCCGAATCGCATCGCGTGGATGAGATTCTCGCCGCCGCCACGAGCGCCACGCGCGAGGCGCGCAACGGCGGCGAGTTCCTGGCGCGCGTCGAACGCGAGACCGGCATCCGGCCGCGCGTCATCTCCGGGGTCGAAGAGGCGCGGCTCATCCACCAGGCCGCGGTGTACGGCGTGGACGTCGCCGGCGGCCGCGCGGTGGTGATCGACATCGGCGGCGGCAGCGTCGAGATCACGCTCGGCACGGCGACGACGGTGCAGCTGGCGCGCAGTTTCAAGATCGGGGCGATCCGGCTGACGGAACGGCTCGTGCGCAGCGACCCGCTCACGCCACGCGACGAGCGGAAGATCGTCAAGCACGTGCTCGCCGAAGTCGACCGCCACTGCGAGCAGATCGTGACCGCCGGCTTCGACCGCGTCATCGGCACGTCCGGGACGATTCTCAGCATCGGCGCCGTCGCGGCCACGGCGGCGCGCGGCGGCCCGCCGTCGGAGCTGCGCAACCTGCATATCTCCGCCAAGCAGATCCGCCGGCTGCGCAAGGACGTGACGGGGCGCGATCTCGAGCGGCGGCTGGCGATTCCGGGACTCGACCCGCGCCGCGCCGACCTCCTCGTCGCGGGCGTGGTGCTGCTCGACACCATCCTCCGCCGCCTCGGCGCGGAGGAGCTGACGCTGTGCGACCTCGCGCTGCGGGAGGGACTCATCCTCGATTACACGCGCCGCAACCGGCGCCAGATCGCGCAGATCGACAGCATTCCCGACGTCAGGCGCCGCAGCACGCTGGAGCTCGCCGAGCGCTGCAGCTATTACGCGGAGCACGCCAACCAGGTCGTCCGCCTCTCGCTCGCGCTGTTCGATCAGACGCGCGCGCTACACGGGCTCACCGACCGGGAGCGCGAGTGGCTGGAATACGCGTCGCTGATGCACGACATCGGCGGCCACATCAGCTACTCCGGCCACCACAAACATTCGTACTACCTGGTCAAGAACGGCGACCTGCGCGGGTTCCATCCCGACGAAATCGAGGTGATGGCGCTCGTGGCGCGTTACCACCGCCGCGGCACGCCGCGCCGGTCGCACGACGCGTACGCGCAGCTGCCGGCCTCGCTGCGGCGGACGGTGAAGACGCTGGCGTCGATCCTTCGCGTCGCCGAGAGTCTCGACCGCAGCCACGCGCAGCCGATTTCCGGCCTCGAAGTGCACGACCGCGGCGACGACATCGTCATCAGCCTGCACGCGGCGGGCGATGCCGAGCTCGAGGTCTGGGCGACCGGGCGGCACCTGGAGCCGTTCGAGGAGCTGGTGGGCAAGCCGGTCCGGCTGGAGATGGCGGAGGCGATTAACACGGAATTTACAAGTCGGAAACGGGTGCGAAATTCGCGTCCGATACGGTCGTCTCATGGCACAGTTTCCGATTCGTTACATCGCGTTCGTGCTGGCGGCGACGGTGCTGAGCGCGTGCGGCGGCGCGACCCAGCCCGTTACCGCTAACAACGGCGGCGCGGCCGGCAACGGGCAGGCGCTGCAGATCAACGGCGCCGGCGCCACCTTCCCGAACCCGATTTACTCGAAGTGGTTCGCCGAGTACAACAAGCTCCACCCCGAGATCCGCATCAACTACCAGTCGATCGGGTCGGGCGGCGGCATCCAGCAGCTGACGAACCGGACGGTGTTCTTCGGCGCGACCGACGGCCCGATGAACGACGAGCAGTTGAAGGCGGCGCCGGGGCCGATCCTGCACTTCCCCACCGTGCTTGGCGCGGTCGTGCCCGTCTACAACATCCCAGGGGTCACCGACGAGCTGAAGTTCACCGGGCCGGTCCTGGCGGACATCTATCTCGGCAAGATCAAGAAGTGGAACGACCCGGTGCTCGCGAAGCTGAATCCGGGCGCCAAACTGCCCGCGACCGACGTGACCGTCGTGCACCGCTCGGACGGGTCCGGCACGACCTACATCTTCGTGGACTTCCTGTCGAAGGTGTCTCCCGACTTCAAGTCGCAGGTGGGCGTCAACACGTCGGTGAAGTGGCCGGCGGGCGTCGGCGGCAAGGGGAACGAGGGCGTCGCCGGTCTGGTGACGCAGACGCCCGGCTCGATCGGCTACGTCGAGCTGATTTACGCGCTGCAGAACAAGATCGCCTTCGGCTCGGTGCAGAACACCGCGGGCGAATTCGTGAAGGCGTCCGATGACGCGGTCACCAAGGCCGCCGACGCCGCCGCGGCGACGATCCCACCCGATTTCCGCGTCTCGATCACCAACGCCCCCGGCGCCGGCGCGTACCCGATCTCGTCGTTCACGTGGATCCTGCTCTACGAAAATCCGACCGACAAGGCCTCGGGCAAGGCGATCGTGGACTTCATGCAATGGGCGCTGACCGACGGCCAGAAGTACTGCGCCGATCTCGGCTACGCCCCGCTGCCCGCCAACGTCGTCATGCTCGAGCAGGCGGCGCTCGGCAAGATCAAGGTGTCGTAGGCGGCGCCCGTGCGCTCCCCCGATCTCGGGTTCCGCCTCGGCATCGGCGTCTTCGCCGCCGCACTGGTCGCCATCGTCGCCGGCATCGGCGCCACGCTGGCCAACGACTCGTGGCTGTCGCTGCAGCGGTTCGGGCTGAACTTCTGGCGCACGAGCAACTGGGACCCGGTCGCGGGCGAGTTCGGGGCGCTGCCGTTCATCTGGGGCACGCTCTATTCGTCGGTACTGGCGCTGCTGATCGCGACGCCGGTGGCGCTCGGCATTGCCGTCTTCATCTCCGAGCTGTGCCCGCACTGGCTGCGCGCGCCGCTCATCTTCCTGACGGAGCTGCTGGCGGCGATCCCGTCGATCGTCTACGGGCTGTGGGGCATCTTCGTGCTGGTGCCGGTGGTACGCGCCGTCGAGCTGACGATGCCCGAGTCGCTGCGCACGTTGCCGCTGTTTTCCGGTCCGCCGTTCGGCGTCGGCATGCTGGCGGCGGCGCTGATTCTCGCCATCATGGTCGTCCCGTTCACCTCGGCGGTCGCGCGCGAGGTGCTCAAGACGGTGCCGATGACGCAGCGCGAGGCGGCCTACGCCCTTGGCGCGACGCGCTTCGAGGCCATTCGCGCGGCGATGTTCTCCGCCCGCACCGGCATCATCGGCGCCGTGATGCTCGGCTTCGGCCGCGCGCTCGGCGAGACGATGGCGGTCACCATGGTGATCGGGAACAACCCGCAGGTGGCGCTGTCGCTCTTCGCGCCGCAGTACACGATGGCGGCCGTGATTGCCAACGAGTTCACGGAGGCGGCCAACGCGCTCTACATGTCGGCGCTGATCGAAATCGGCCTGGTGCTGTTCGTCATCACGCTGCTCGTCAACCTGATGTCGCGCGGCCTGATCTGGTCGATGGCGCGGCAGGTGCCGGCGAGGGCCGCGGCATGAAGGCACGACGCACGCCCCCGGCGCGCAAGGTCCTCTCGGCGCTCTTCGTCGCCGCCTGCGGCCTGGCGGTGATTGCCGCGCTCATCCCGCTCGCGTTCGTGCTCTTCTTCGTCATCAGCCAGGGCGTCCAGTCGCTGAACCTCGATTTCTTCCTCAACAACCCGCGGCCGGTCGGCGAGGTCGGCGGCGGCATGGCCAACGCCATCGTCGGCACGCTCATCCTGACCGGGCTTGCCGCGGCGCTCGCCGTGCCGATCGGCATCCTCAGCGGCGTCTACCTGTCGGAATACCGCGGCAGCCGGTTCGCGTCGACGGTCCGCTTCGCGGCCGACACGCTCAACGGCGTGCCGTCGATCGTCATCGGCGTCTTCGCCTACGCGGTGGTCGTGCTCCCGCTCGGGCATTTCAGCACGCTGGCGGGCGGGTTCGCGCTCGGCATCATGATGATCCCGATCATCGCGCGCACCACCGAGGAGCTGCTGCTGCTGGTGCCGAACGCGCTGCGCGAGGGGGCGCTGGCGCTCGGCGCGACGCGCGCGCGGGCGGTGTTCAGCGTCATCGTGCCCGCCGCGCTGCCCGGCATCATCACCGGCGTCGTGCTGGCGCTCGCGCGCATTGCGGGCGAAACGGCCCCCCTGTTGTTCACCTCGTTCAACAACGGATTCTTCTCGACGTCGCTGACGCAACCGATCTCGTCGATCACGGTCCAGGTGTTCACCTACGCCATCTCGCCCTACGAAGACTGGCACCGGCAGGCATGGGCGGGCGCGCTCGTGCTCGTCACCATCGTACTGCTCTGTTCCATGGCCGCGCGGATTGCCGCCGCCCGCGTGGCCCGGATCCGTGGACAATAGTGGAGACGATGAACCCTCCCGCGCGGCTGCCGCGTCCCGTCGTGCGGGCCGCCACGAGCGCGTCGCCCGCGCCCGCGGCCGATGCGCCGCTGAAGATCGACGTGGAGCATCTCTCCTTCTTCTACGGCGAGAAGCGCGCGCTCGAGGACATCTCGATCAAGATCCAGGCGAACATGGTGACCGCGTTCATCGGACCGTCGGGCTGCGGCAAGAGCACGTTCCTGCGCACGCTGAACCGGATGAACGACATCATCCCCGGCGCGCGCGTGGAAGGGCGCGTCTGCGTCGACGGCCACGACATCTACGGCCCCGGCGTGGATGTGGTCGCGATGCGCCGCAAGGTCGGGATGGTGTTCCAGAAGTCGAACCCGTTTCCGAAATCGATCTTCGAGAACGCCGCCTACGGCATCCGCATCAACCGGATGGCGTCGGGCAAGTCGGAGCTCGCCGGGCGCGTCGAGGAGAGCCTGAAGCAGGCGGCGCTCTGGGACGAGGTGAAGGACCGGCTCCATGAATCCGCGCTGGCGCTGTCGGGCGGACAGCAGCAGCGCCTCTGCATCGCGCGCGCGCTGGCAGTGAAGCCCGACATCCTGCTGATGGACGAGCCGGCGTCGGCGCTCGACCCGATCGCCACGCAGCGCATCGAGGAGCTGATCTATCAGCTGAAGACGAACTTCACGATTGTCATCGTCACGCACAACATGCAGCAGGCGGCGCGCGTGTCGGACTTCACGGCTTTTTTCTGGCTGGGACGCCTGGTGGAGTACGAACGCACCGATAAGATGTTCACCAATCCGACCGAGAAACTGACCGAGGACTACCTGACCGGGAGATTTGGATAGTGGAGCGCGTAGTACGGCACTTCCAGGAGGAGCTCGAGGCGCTCCAGGGGCGGCTGCTCGAGATGGGCGGCCTCGCCGAGGAGCGCGTCCGCGCCGCGGTGCAGGGGCTGGTCAGCCGCGACATCTCGGCCATCGACCGCGTCCTCTACGGCGACGAGCCGATCAACGAGCTGCACGTCGAGGTGGATAACCGGTGCTTCAAGCTGCTCGCGCTGCACCAGCCGATGGCCACCGACCTGCGCGCGATTGTCGCCGCGGTCAAGATCAACACCGACCTCGAACGCGTCGGCGACCTGGCCGTCAACATCGCCGAGGCCGCGCGCCGCTACGCGACGCATCCGCCCGTCAAGAAGCTGATCGACATCCCGCAGATGGGCGACATCGCCCAGGCCATGCTCCGCGACGCGCTCGACTCCTACGTGCGGCGCGACACGGTCCTCGCGCACCAGGTGCTGAACGAAGACGACCGGCTCGACGGCCTCAAGACGCACATCTTCCGCGAGCTGCTTTCGTACATGCTTGACGACCCGGCGACGGTCGAACCGGCGCTCGACCTGATCCTCATTTCCCGGCACCTGGAGCGGATCGGCGACCACGCGACCAACGTCGCCGAGGACGTGATCTTCATGGTGTCGGCGCTCGACGTTCGCCATCACGCGCCCAACCCGCCCGTCTAGCCACCAACCACCAACCGACCTGAATTATGATTGGTCGGATGGGCGACGCCCCGTTGTGCGTGGTGTGCCGCACGCGTCCGGTGGACCGGCGGTGGCGTCCTTTCTGCAGCGAACGATGCCGCAACGAAGACCTGGCGCGATGGGCCGATGGGCGCTATCGCGTGCCGGGCGAGCCGGTACCGTCGCCGGACGACCAGGATCAGGATCATCATGGCGACCAATAGCAGCGTCACAACCGACAGGAACGAGGCGGCAACCGCGACTTCTATGGCCGACACGCTCACCGTCAAAGACAACCGCACCGGCAAGCAGTACGAGCTGGCGATCAAGGACGGAGCGATTCGCGCGTCCGACCTGAAGCAGATCAAGACCGGTCCGGACGACTTCGGCCTGGTGACGTACGACCCGGCGTTCATGAACACGGCGTCGTGCCGCAGCACCATCACGTTCATCGACGGCGACAAGGGCATCCTCGAGTACCGCGGATACCCGATCGAGCAGCTGGCCGAGAGCTCGAACTACCTCGAGACGGCGTACCTGATCATCTTCGGTGAGCTGCCGACCAAGTCGCAGCTCGAGACGTGGACCGAGGACATCAAGGCGCACTGGCTGCTGCACGAGAACATCAAGAAGCTGATGGAAGGCTTCCAGTACGACGCGCACCCGATGGGCGTCTTCCTCAGCACGGTCGGCGCGTTCTCGACTTTCTATCCCGACGCGAAGCAGATCTTCGAGGAGGCGTCGCGCCGCAAGCAGGTGCACCGGCTCATCGCGAAGGTCCCGACCATTGCCGCCTACGCCTACCGCCACAGCATCGGACGGCCCTACGTCTACCCGGACGACGAACTGAGCTTCACGGGCAACTTCCTGAACATGCTGTTCAAGCGCACCGAGCTGAAATACAAGGTCAGCCCGGTGCTCGAGCGCGCGCTCGACATCCTCTTCATCCTCCACGCCGATCACGAGCAGAACTGCAGCACGAGCGCCATGCGCGGCATCGGCAGCTCGCACGTCGACCCGTACTCGGCGATGGCCGGCGCCGCCGCGGCGCTCTACGGCCCGCTGCACGGCGGCGCCAACGAGGCGGTGCTGAAGATGCTGCAGGAGATCGGCTCGATCAACAACATCCCGGCGTTCATCAAGAAGGTGAAGGCGGGCGAAGGGCGGCTGATGGGATTCGGCCACCGCGTCTACAAGTCGTACGACCCGCGCGCGAAGATCATCAAGCGCACCGCCGACCAGGTGTTCGACGTCACGGGCAAGAACCCGCTGCTCGACATCGCGCTGGAGCTCGAACGCATCGCGCTCGAGGACGACTACTTCATCAGCCGGAAGCTGTACCCGAACGTCGACTTCTACTCGGGGCTGATCTACCAGGCGATGGGCTTCCCGATGACGATGTTCCCCGTGCTGTTCGCGATTCCGCGCACGTCGGGCTGGATCGCGCAGTGGGAGGAGATGCTGCTCGACGCCGATCAGAAGATCACGCGTCCGCGCCAGCTGTACATCGGCGCCAAGCGGCGGGATTACGTGCCGCTGAACAAGCGCGCATAACTGGGTTCCAGGGGTTCATAGGGTTCAAGGGGTTCATAGGGTTCAAGGGGTTCAAAAGGTTCAGAGGTAAAAAAGGGTTCAAGTGCAGAAGGCTCTGCTTGCGGCGGTGACGATGGTGCTTGTTGCCTGCGGCGCCGACGCGCAGAACCGGACGGCTGCCACCGCTCCGCGCACGGGGTTCGACAGCAATCGCGCGTGGACGGATCTCGAGCGCCAGGTGGCGTTCGGCCCGCGGCCCGCAGGGTCGGCCGCCCTCGCGCAGTGCCGCCAGTACATCGAGGCGCAGCTCAAGGCGATCGGCATCACCTATCGCGAGCAGCCGTTCGACGCGATGACGCCCGCCGGCGTCATCACGATGATCAACGTCATCGGCACCATCCCCGGCCGGCGCCCCGACCGCATCGCGCTGGCCACCCACTACGACACCAAGCGTTTCCAGGAGTTCAGGTTCCTCGGCGCGAGCGACGCGGCCTCCTCCACGGCGGCCGTGCTGGAGCTCGCCCGCGTGCTCAAGAACCGCCAGAACGAGTACACGATCGAGCTGCTCTTCCTCGACGGCGAAGAGGCGGTCAACACCGAGTGGCGCGATCCGGACAACACCTACGGCAGCAAGTACTACGTCCGCGCGGCGCAGCAGGACCGCAGCCTCGCCAGCCTGAAGACGCTCGTCCTGCTCGACATGATCGGGGACCGCGACCTCGACATCCGCCCCGACACCAACTCCGCGCGCTGGCTGAACGCGATCGTCTGGGGCTCGGCCGCTCGCCTCGGCTACAGATCGACGTTCATTCCCCAGGACTTCACCGTGGAGGACGATCACCTGCCGTTCGTCGAGGCCGGCGTGCAGTCGATCGACATCATCGACCTCGATTACCCACAATGGCACACGGCGCAGGACGACCTGGAGCACGTCAGCGCGCGCAGCCTGCAGATTGTCGGCGACGTCGTCCTCGACGCGCTCCCGCAGATCGAGCAGCAGCTGTCGGCGGCCGCTCCCCGCTGAATCCGCGCCAAGCCTCTTCGCAAATCGCGTTAGAATCACCGCCCCCGTCCTCCCCCCCGGGCCCGTGATGCCGGAGGACCGCATGGACCAGGCGAACACGCCTCTCGAAGCCAGCGACGTCATTCGCGAGGAGGCCAACCTCCTCCAATCCCAGGGCGCGTCGCCGTCCTTCAGCGCACTGTGCATCTCCGGCGGCGGCATCCGCAGCGCCACGTTCGGTCTCGGCGCCATCCAGGGACTCGCCGAGCGCGGGCTGCTCCAGCAGTTCGATTACCTGTCGACGGTGTCGGGCGGCGGCTACATCGGCAGCTGGCTGACGATGTGGGCCACCCGCGCGGGCGGCGTCGACAAGATCGTGCCCAAGCTGAAGGCCGACGGCTGCATGTCGGAGCACGACCCGATCGGCCACCTTCGCGAGTACAACAGCTACCTCTCGCCCACCGTTGGCGCGGTCTCGTCGGATCTCTGGACGCTCGTCGCCACGGTGCTGCGCAACGTCCTCCTGAACTGGCTGGTGCTGGTGCCGCTCCTGCTCGCGGTGCTCACCATCCCGAGGGCCTACCTCGCCATCCTGACGCTCCCCGAGCGGCTGTTCGGCGCCGCGGTATTCGCGGGCCCGGCGCCCGACTACTCCGCGCCCGCGCTCGACGCGATCAGCGGCTCGCCGCTCGTGTGGCTCCTCCTGCCGGTGGCGTCGCTGACGCTGCTCGCCATCACCTTCTTCAACACCGTGCGCTACCTTCCCGGCATCGGTGGCCATCCGCACACGCGGTTCGAGTATCTCGTCCGGGTCGAAGGGCCGCTCGTCTCGGCCGTGCTGACCTACCTCCTCTACGACTCGCTCTACTACGTCGGCCGCGCCTATACCGACTCGACGCCCGTCCTCGCCCAGATGCTGTGGACGATGGTGGCGTGCGGCGCGGGATGGATCGCCTTCCTCGCGCACGACAAGCGGCCCCGCCACGAGCGCGTCCAGCTCCTGTTCGGATGGATCACCGTGGCCATCGCGGCCGGCGCGGCCACCGCGGGCGCCGCCACGTGGGTGATCACGAACGTGGTGTTGTGGAACGTCAACGCCGCGGCTGCCGCGTCGTGGGCGACCTACGTCACGTTCGGCCCGCCGCTGATCCTGTCAGGGCTGCTGCTGGGCACCATCCTGACGAGCGGCCTTGCGAGCGGCGTGCTGAAAGACGAAGACCGGGAATGGCTCGCGCGCGGCAACGCGGGCTTGCTGCTCGCCGGCGTCGGGTGGCTGGCGCTCTGCCTGGTCGTCCTCGAGCTGCCGGCGTGGGTGCTGGCGTGGCGGACGTGGGGAGCGGGATTCCTGAGCGTCGGCGGCGGCATCGCCGCCTGGCTGAGCCGAGCGGAGCCGCCGGCCCCGGCCAACGTCAATCCGGGCGCCGGCGTGGCGAGGCAGAACCGCGCGCTCGCGCTGGCGGCGAGCGCCGCTCCGATCGTCTTCGTGACGCTGCTGGCGATCGCGTTGTCGATCGCGACCAACGTCTTGATCATCGCCGTCCAGCAGCTCGCTGGCCGGCCGCTGATGGGTCCGCACGGCGAGGTCGTGTCGTGGCAGCAGCACCAGGCGGTGCTGGAGCGGTCGCCGGTGGCCGCCGTCGCGCTGCTGGCGTTCGCCTTCGTCGCCACCAGCTGGTTCATGTCGCGCTACGTGAACATCAACACCTTCTCGCTGCACGGGATGTATCGCGACCGGCTGATTCGCGCCTACCTCGGCGCCTCCAACCCGAAGCGGCGGCCGAACCCGTTCACCGGCTTCGACCGCGACGACGACGCGCCGCTGGCGCGGCTGCGCGGCACGCGGCCGTTCCACGTCGTGAACGTAACCCTCAACCTCGTGCAGACGACGCGACTGGCGTGGCAGCAGCGCAAGGCGGCGTCGTTCACGATGACCCCGCTCCACTGCGGCAGCGCCGACCTCGGCTACCGCGACGCCGCGCGCTATGGCGGCGGCATCTCGGTCGGCACCGCGGTGGCGATTTCAGGCGCGGCCGCGAGCCCGAACATGGGCTACCACTCCTCGCCGCTCGTCGGCTTCATCATGACGCTGTTCAACGCACGCCTCGGTTCGTGGCTCGGCAACCCGGGCAAGGCGGGTGCGCACGCGTGGAAGGATGCGGGGCCGCGCTCGGCGATCGGGTCGCTCCTGAAGGAGGCGCTCGGCCGGACCTCCGAGAGCAGCAAGTACGTCTATCTCTCCGACGGCGGACACTTCGAGAACCTCGGCCTCTACGAGATGATTCGCCGCCGCTGCCGCTTCATCGTCGTGCTCGATTCAGGGTGCGATGCGCAGTTCACGTTCGAGGATCTCGGAAACGCGCTGCGGAAAGTCCGGATCGATTTCGGCGTGTCGATCGATCTCGACGCGGCGCAGGTGCGCGCGGTGGGCGCGCGCGAGCGGCGATCGGCCGTCGGCACGATCGCCTATTCCGCCGTCGATCCGGGCGCCGCCGACGGCGTGCTGCTCTACATCAAGCCGATGCTGCTCGGAACGGAGCCGCCCGACGTGAGGAGCTACGCCGCGGGGCATGCGGACTTTCCGCACCAGTCGACCTCCGACCAGTGGTTCGACGAGTCGCAGACGGAGAGCTACCGCCGGCTCGGGCTGCAGACCATTCGCGAGGTGTGCGGCGCCTGGGGGCCCGGACCGCTGCCGGAGCTCCTGCTGGCCCTGCAGGCCGACGCCACGCGGGCCGGCGTTCAGCCGCGCGCGAACGCAGGCGTCGCCGCGCCTTCCTCCTTGTAGACCGCCGCGCCGGCCACGGCCGCCGCGAGCGTCGCCACGATTGCGCCAATCGCTCCTTTGACCCACATGGGCGTCGTCAACATGCCCATCTGGGTAAAGCCGAACAGGACGATGGTCGGCGCCAGGAAGACGACGAACCCGGCGATGATGGCCGTCGTGACGCCCGGGCCGAAGCGCGGCCGGATCGCGGCGTACGTGAAGACGATCAGCAGGCCGTAGATGAAGTCGACGGCCACCCATGTGCCCGCCACGAGGCCACTGGTGAGCGTTGCCGGATCGATGTTGTGCGACGCGGCCCAGGCCTGCATGTCGGCGCCCAGGACGTAGGTATTGGTGACGAAGTCGATCGCGTTGGCGACCACGCCGGCCACGAGGCCGCCCGCCACGACTCTCCCGGTGTTGATTGCCATCGCCAGCTCCTCTCCCGCAACGGGACATGATCAAGGACACGAAGATTGGGAACCACGAAGGACGCGAAGGACGCGAAGATTGGAGATACGAAGAATGCTATTTGTCTTTGTAATTGTCAGACTTCGCGATCTTCGTGCGCTTCGTGGTTCTCACTACCGGCTCGAGCTCTGTGCGCGTTCCTGCGCGACCCGCTTCTCGAATGCCGTCTGGGCGTCGTCCAGCATCTTCGTCCACGCCTGTGCGCCGGGGTCGAGCAGCGGGTGCGGCCGCTCGCCTGCCTTCATGCGTTCGATCTTGCCGGCGAACAGCATCTGCGGATGCCCGCTGACGTAGATGTCGGGCTTGAGCATCTTCAGCTTGCGAAAGGTCGCCATCGCGTCCTCGGCGAGCGTGGGGAATTTTGGATTGCCGACGACCTTCACGCCGCCATTCGGCGCGCCGCAGCCGAAGATGGCGACCGAATAATTGCGGCCGCCGTCCGGCACCGTTGTCGTCCACACCGTGCAGCCCGGCGTGTGGCCTGGCGCCCAGAGGGCACGCAGCGTCGTGCCGCCGAGCGCCACGGTGTCGCCGTCCTTCAGCACGCGATCGACCTTCACGGGCATCCAGCCTTCGTCGCCGAGCGGCGAGAGATCCTTGCCGGCTTCGAGCGCGGCCGCATCCTGCTTGATGGCCATGACGCGCGCGCCCGTCAGCTTCTTCATCGCGGCGTGGCCGCCGATGTGGTCGAAGTGCGCGTGGCTCGAGAGCATGATCTTGATGTCGCGCATCTTGAACCCGAGCTTCTCGACGCTGGCGGTGATGACCGGCGTCATCTCGGTCGTGCCGGTGTCGACGAGGATGTGCCCCTGCGGTGTCGTGATCAGGTAGGACGCGATGTTCTTCGCGCCGACGTAATAGATGTTGCCGACGAGACGGAACGCTTCCTCCGGCTGGCTATAGGGGCCGTGGAATTGCGCCCGCTGGTCGGCGCTCAGGCCCGGGGACTGCGCCGCGAGAGCGATGGCGCCGGCAACCAACAGAAGGCCGGTGTAACGCAGGACGCGCATGGAGTTCCTCCCTGTGCGGCGGATTGTAAATCAACGCTCGCCAACATAAACCTGCAAACGGCGCCGCCCGCCGTCACTGCTCGGCAAGCTGCCAGCTGTCGCGAAGGTGCACAGGAATATGGAACCGCGTCCGCCGCCCGCCGGCCTCGATGAAGGTCATCGCCTCGAGGACGTGCAGCGAGAATTGCCGGAACAGCCTGCGCCGCGCGAGGCCACCGGTCGCCCGATCGACCGCATGGCGCACATCGATGCCCGCATGCACCAGGTGCTCGTCGAGGCGCTGTCGGGGAATACCGAACCCATCGGCGATATCCGGCGGCAGCAGATGGCGCATCAGGGCGTCGACGAGCCCCTTGAAATGCGGCGCCATGTGCGCCTTCAGCATCTCCCGTAACGCGTCCGTCAACACGCGGCCTTCGGCCGATGGATCCACCTGGCGCTCGAAGATCCGCTCGCACAGCGCGTTGGCGTCCGCCACCGTGGCCGGAATCAGGTCGTCGGCAATGCCGAGCAGCCGTCCGACCGCGTTCCACGCCTCCAGGTACGACTGCGCCTGATCCGGCGCCAGCCTGATCTGCAGGGTGTTCAGCCCGCGCAGGATGATCACCGTGAGCGTGCCGAGCGTGCCGGCGAGATCCTCCTGGTTGATGGGCACGCCGTATTCGTCGGGCCAGGGATGGCGCGGGTCGTGGAGGAGCCGATAGCGAATCGCGGCGTGCATCAGGCGCACCTTCTGCGCCGTCCGCCGCCCGCGACCCTTCGCGTCCAGGCCGCCGGGCGTCATCACATCGATCAGCATCTGCGACGTCTGCGCGACCCGGCGAAGCGCCCGGTCGGCGAGATAGCCGGTGCGAAACAAAACCTGTGCTGCCCTGCGCGCCGAATACACAACCGGCAGCGAGCAGCAGGCGAGCACCATTGCGATCTCCGGCCCGTACGCAGCAAACAGCTCCTGCCCCGCTCGGATAACGGCGGAATCGGGCATCGCGACGTCGTCAACCGACGCGAAATAATCGCGAATTACCGGAGGAAGATCCGCGTGCGGCACGTCGTCATTCCGCACGAGCAGATCCATCAGCCGTTGAAGCGCGTGTATGTCCTGGCCGGAGAACAGGGTTTGAACCGCGCAGTCGGCCGCCTCGTCCCCATGCAGGCGCATGCTGTCGAGGTAAGCGTCGGTCCACGGTGAGGGCAACAGGACCTCCTGGCGGCGACGTGGGCTTGCCGGCTACGCGTCGAGGCGCGTGGAAGCGTAGGTCTGGGCGACGTGGATTTCGTCGAGGATTTCCTGCTCGGTGAGGACGCGCGGCGACGACTTCGCGCGGCGGAAGACGCGATCGATGACGTCCTCCTCGGGTGTGAACCCGTGCTGCTCCAGCCAGAAGACGACGTTGGACTTGCCCGAGAGCGGACCGACCTCGATCTGCTGGGCGCGGCCGACCATCTGCGCCGGCACGCCTGAATAGACCGAGTCCATCAGCTCCGGGTCGTTCTTCCGGAAGGCCTTCACGACGGCCGCCGCGTGCACGCCCGTCGCGGTGCGGAACGCATCCCGGCCGAACACCGGGTAGTTATCCGGGATCGGCTCGCCCGTCGCTTCGGAGACCGCGCGCACCAGCTCGTCGAGCTTCGTCAGGTCGCGCGTAATCCATCCCATCAGCACCAGGTTGACGAGCAGCATGTCCATCGGCGTGTTGCCGACACGCTCGCCGATGCCGAGGATCGTCCCGTGCACGCGCGAGGCACCCGCTTCGAGCGCGGCGAGGCTGTTGATCGTGCCCATGTCGCGATCGCGGTGGCCATGCCAGTCGATGCCGACTCCGCCGCCGGCCTCTTCGACAATCTGCTTCGCGAAGGCGACGACGGCGCGCGCGCCCGCGGGCGTCGCGTGGCCGACGGTGTCGGCGATGCAGAGACGCGATGCTCCCGCGCGAATCGCGGTGGTGAAGAGACGGCGCAGCGTCTCGGGATCCGAGCGCGTCGTGTCTTCGGTGACGTACATCACCTCGAGGCCGTGGTTCACGCCGAACGCCACCGCTTCTTCCGTGCATCGCTGCAGGTAGTCGACCGTCCAGTCCTCCGCATAACGCCGGATAGGACTCGACCCGATGAAGCAGCAGCATTCGATCGGCAGCCCGACGCGCTGCGAGACCTCGACGATCGGCTGCACGTCGCTGATAACGGTCCGCGCGGCGCAGTTCGCCTTGATCTTGAGCTTCGACTCGACAATCTCGCGCGCCAGGCGCTCGACGTCGCGCACCACGTGCGGACCCGCGCCCGGCAGGCCGATGTCGGCGGTGTCGACGCCGATTTCGTCGAGCAGCCGCAGGATGCGGAGCTTCTGTTCGATCGACGGCGCGCGCACGGAGGGCGACTGCAGGCCGTCGCGGAGCGTCTCGTCGTCCAGCATGACGACGGATGGCGGCTCCACCGGCGTGTCGCGGTTCCAGTCGTAGATGAGCGCCTTGTTCATGGTTTGTGGCGCCTCGCCACGACGCCGGCGACGCTCGCGCCCGCGACAAGGACGGCGCCGCCCCACATGAGTCCCTGCTGGACCGACCGTTCGACGGCCGGCCGCATGATTTCGTCGATGGTCACGGCGCGGCGATGACCGGCGATGGCTGCGCGCTGCAGCGCAACATACCGCCGCGCTCCGGCTGCGGTGACGCGGTCCTGCACCACCGCAAACACGACAAGCGCCACGATGGCGGTGGTGATGAGGACCAGACGCGGGCGAACGACCATCTGCATTTCGATTATACGGTCCCGCTGTGGCGGCGGCGGGTTTGCTAGGGAGAGAGTGGCGGTGTGGCCGCGCGGCAGAAGCCGCGCGACGGCCGACCCGCCGTACGCCCGCCATGGAGGAGTTCAACTCATGAATATCCGTGAAGTCATGACCCCGAACCCGCAGTGTGTCGCGCCGGGTGACAGTATCCAGAACGCGGCGCGTATCATGCGCGACTGCGATACGGGTGCGGTCCCGGTCGTCGACAACGGCCGGCCGGTCGGCATCGTCACCGATCGCGACATCGTCATCCGCGCTGTGGCGGACGGCGGCCAACTCAACCGTCCGGTCCGGGACATCGTCAGCAGCAACATCGTCTGCGTCACGCCCGACATGTCCACGCATGAAGCCGCGGACCTGATGAGCGAGCACCAGGTTCGCCGCCTGCCCGTGGTCGAGAACGAACGGATCGTCGGCATCGTCTCGCTCGGCGACCTGGCGGTGAAGGAAGCGAAGGACAAGCGCGTCGGCGACACGCTCGAACACATCTCCGAAGGCGTGAAGGAGCGCGGCTAGCGGTACAGCTCGAAGTACGCGAGCAGCAGCAGCGCCAGCACGATCAGCACGATGATGACGACGGGGAGGCGCGACCGGCGGGGCCGCTCGAAGAGCGGTCCTTCCGACGGCGGCTTGATGCGCGGCTCCGTCGTCGCATTGCCGCACCTGTAGCAAATCAGCGCCTTGTCGGCGATCTCGGTCCCGCAGTGTTTGCAGATCATGGAGGCTCAGGGCTTACCGCTTAGGGCTTAAGGAAGTTAGAAGTATAAGTACCTTTAGCCTTGAGCCGTAAGCCCTGAGCCTTCGATGATCCCGCTTCGCGACATCATTCCTTCGCGCACGACGCCGGTGGTCACGATCGCGCTGATCGTCATCAACGTGCTCGTCTTCCTCTACGAGCTCGCGCTCGGCCGCGGTGTCAACGCGTTCACGCTGTACTGGGGACTGGTGCCGGCCGCCTTCTCGTGGGTGACGGTCCTGACGTCGATGTTCCTGCACGGCGGGATCATGCACGTCGGCGGCAACATGCTCTACCTGTGGATCTTCGGCGACAACGTCGAGGACCGGATGGGGCACGCCCGCTTCCTCGTGTTCTACCTGCTGTGCGGCGCGGCGGCGGCGCTCGCGCAGACCGTCACGCAGCCCGATTCCCTGATCCCGATGGTCGGCGCCAGCGGCGCCATCGCGGGCGTCATGGGCGCGTACTTCGTCCTCTACCCCAAGTCGCGGATCGTCACGCTCGTCGCGCTGTTCTTCTTCTTCCAGGTGATCGAGGTGCCGGCCATCCTGTTCCTCGGCATCTGGTTCATCATGCAGTTTTTGAGCGGCCTCGGATCAATCCTGACGGTGACGTCCGGTCAGGCCAGCGGAGGGATTGCGTTCTGGGCGCACGTGGCGGGGTTTGTGGCGGGCATCAGCGGTGTCGTGGTGTTTCGACGGCCGGAGCGCCAGCGCGTCGAATGGTGGCATGACGTGTAGTTGGATAGTGGATGGTGGGTAGGTGGATGTAGGGCGGGTCCTTTCGGACCCGCCACACTAGCCACCGCCGACAATTTTCAGCAGCAGATCCTGCGCCGGCTCGAACGACGGCGCGACCTCGAGCGCCGCGAGCGTCTCGCGCTTCGCCTCCGCGCTCTGTCCCCCGAGGAGATAGGCCTGCGCCAGGTCGTAGTGCGCCACCGCGACGTCGGCCGGCTTGGCGCCGAGCGCCGCGCGGAACGCGCGTACCGCCGCCGGCGCGTCCTTCCGCTGTAACGCGGCGCGCCCGACGATCGTCTGGGCATGCGAGTCGAACGGGTCAGTGTCAACCACACGCAGGTAGGCGGCGGCGGTGCGGGCCGCGTCGCCCATCGGCTCGAGCAGCTGCGCGCGCTGGCGGGCCGCATCGACGTCGTTGCCGTCCACCTTCAGGAACGCATCGAGGGCCTGGATGGCGCGCGGCACGTTCTTCTGCTCGATCGCAATCTCCGCGATCGCGATGTGCGGATTCTGCTTGCCCTGCAGGGCCGGCAGCAGCTGCGCGGCCTGCTCGAGCGCGCGAATCGCTCCGGCGGTGTCACCCGCCTTGCGCCGCGCGTCGGCGAGCCGCATGTGGACGACGAAGCTGTCGGGGTTCGCCTGCGCGAGCGCCCCCAGCTGTTCGGCGCCGGCGTTCTGCGGGATGTCGACCTTGCGCAGCGCCTTCCGCAACGGACCGAAATCGCGATCGAACGCGGCGTCGAGGCCGGTCTGCACCTGGTCGATGCCGACGCCGTAGGTCTCCTTGAGCGCGAGCTCCGTGTCGAAGCCGTTGCGGAACGAGCGCACGAAGGCGTGCAGCTTCGCCTCGCCGTACGTCTTGACCAGATAGTCCACGACCTGAGAGGCCTGGTAGTACGACAGCACGATGAGCTCGGGGTCCTGGAAACCCTCGTTCAGGTTCCTCAGCTTCAGCGGCTTGCCCTGCTCGAGCGCCTGGGCGAACGGCACCGCGGTCTCGCGGCCCCAGTCGGGACGGGCCTGTGCCTCCTGCCACACGGAGATCCCCTCCGTCAGCCATCGGGGCACGCGGTTGTCCGACATCTGCAGCGTGATGACGTGCGTCAGCTCGTGCCACAGCGTTTCCTGCCAGCTGAACTCGCCCGGCGGCCGCGCCTTGGGCGAATCGAACACGACCACCTGCCCGAAGCAGACGCCAAGCGCGCCGATCATCCCCGGCAGCCCCATCGTGCGCACGGCGAAGTCGTCGTGCTTCGGGAACATCTCGACGATGATGGGGCCGGTCGGCTTGAAGTCCCACTGCTTCGAGAGCTTCTCGAGCGACTCCTTCGCGAACGGCACCACGTGCTCGCGCATCACGGGCGCTTCCTCGGCGCTCATGCGGACGATCACGTCGCCGTCGCGGACGGTGACGAACTTGTCGAGCGAGTCCATCATCGACAGCAGGTTGAAGGTGACGACGTCGTAGGGGTCGCCCTTGAACGCGCGCTCGAGCGCGACGCGCGCGCCCGGCTCGTCGCCGGTGCGCAGCAGCTGCAGGCCGAGCGCCGCCGATGCACTCGCGTTCTCGGGCTCGATGGCGACCGCGCGCTTGGCGAACTCCGCCGCCTCGATGTAGTGATAGTTGTGCGAGGAGACCTCGGCCGCCAGGCGATAGACCTCGCCGTAGCGCGGGTTGATCTTCAGGATGTCGGCGATCTTCGCGTCGAAGTCCGTCTTGCGGTCCTCGAGGAACGCGATCGACGCGTCGATGGAGCGCGCCTCCAGGCTGTTCGGGTTCACCTCGAGCGCCTTGCGCAGGGATTCTTTCGCTTCGTCGCGCTTGCCTTCGTCGAGTGCCAGCTGCGCGTTGAGGACGTGCGCCGGTACGTAGCTCGGATTCAGGTTGAGGACTTCCGCGATCGCCTGCCGCGCCGCCGGCGGATTCGCATCCGACATCAGCGTCGCCATACCGGTCCGCGCCTGCACGTTGTCGGCGTCGACCATCAGCGCCGCCTGGAAGGACTTCGCGGCGTCGGACCGGTTGTACTTCTCCATGAACAGCTCGCCCCAGCCGATGTTGGCGGCGACGTTCTCGGGCGACAGCGAGTTCGCCTGGCGGAAGTCGGCGTTGCCCTGTTGGAACTGTCCGAGCGCGCGCTCGGCCTCGCCGAGACGGACGAAATCGGCCGCCGTGGCCTGCGGGCTTGTATTGATCAGCCGCTCGAGCGTCCGCGTTCCCTCGGCGCGCTTACCGAGATAGAGCTGCAGGCGCCCGAGCTCGAGCGCCGCGTCGCTGCCGGGCGCGGCCGCCGCCGGCGCGGTCAGCAGGCGTTCGGCCTCGGCGTAGCGGCCGTGATCGACGTCGATGCGCGACCGCAGCGCGACGGCGCGCGGGTCGGTCGAGGTGCCGAGCAGCCTGGCCGCCTCGTCGTAATGACCGAGATTGAGCGCTTTGCGCACCGCGTCGAGGCCCTGGTCGCCCGCGCCGGGGCGCACCTGCGCGCCGACCAGCGCGACAATCGCGATGAACAGGACGCAGGAGATCAGCAGCTTCCTCACGCGCTAAGTATAACGGGATCCCAGGGCCTTCTCTTCCACGGCGATACGCCTTCGCACCAGCAGGGCGAACGCGATCAGCGAGACGACGCCCGTGATGCGCGCCCCGACCATCATCGCGAACCCGCCGATTTCACCGAACACCGCCACATAGTTGGGATGGCGCAGATAGGCGTACGGCCCCGTCGAGACGAGCGGCGCCCCCGGCAACACCAGTACCCGGTAGCTCCATCGCTGGCCGAGCGCCGTGATGGCCCACACTTTCAGGATCTTCGCCGCCGCAAAGAGGGCGAAGCCGGCGATGAGCAGCACATCAGGTGAAGGACCGGCGAGCGCGCCTTCCGCCGCCATCAGCCCGAAGAGGCCCGGATAGACGAGCGCGAGCGCGCGGTAGGGGTCGCCTTGCGGCTCGATCGCGCCGCGCTGCCGCAGGTGGCGTTCGTTGGCGCGCGAACGCTTCAGCTCGGCGAGCATCATCACGATGACCGCGATGAGCGACGCGAGCGCGATGGTGACCTCAGGGCGCATGCTGGGCGAGCTTCACGTCGCCGGCGAGACGGACGAGCATGCGAACGGGCGCCGGCCACCCGCGCGCGAGCGTCGATGCCACCGCGACACCCTGCGGCGAGCCGACGAGCGCGCGCAGGCCGCGATTCATCCGCCACTTCGCGCCGAATTCCTTCGCCCGCGCCGCCTGCAGGCTCGTGCAGGCGGCGACGCCCGTGGTCAACTCCTGCAGTGCGGCCTCCGCGGCCAGCTCGCCGCCCCGCATCGCGAACCGCAACCCGTCGCCGGTCATCGGATCGATGAAGCCCGCCGCATCGCCGGCCAGCAGCAGGCCCGGATAGCCGACTGACTTGCAGTCGACCGCCAGCGGGCCGAGCGCGCTGACATCCGTGACCTGCCGCGCGCGGGCGAACCGTTCGCGCAGGACGGAGTCCTCGCGCACCGCGCGCTCGACGATCTCCTCGGTGTTGACGCGCTGCGCGCGGAACATGTTGCGCAGCTCGCGCACGACACAGACGTTCACGACGTCGCCGGGGAGCGGCGCGATGCCGATGTAGCCGTCGGGGCGGATGTGCATCTCGCCATGCGTCGAGAGGCCGTCCACGTCGACGAAATAGGCGCCGAACGCCCACCGGCGCGGCGACGAGGCGTAATGCGTCAGTCCCATCCCGAAGGCGATCTTCGAATGGCGGCCGTCGGCGGCAATGACGACCCGCGCGTGGATGTCGCGGTCGTCGCCGCTGGCGGCGACGCGGACGCCGATGATGCGCGAGGTATCGGTGGTGATGAGCGGGGCGCGGACGATGACGCCGGGCTCGAATGTCGCCCCCGCCGCGGTCGCCGCTTCGACGAGCACGATGTCGAGCTCGCGGCGGGTCAGCGCAGCGCCGCGGACGCCGTCTGGATAGTCGGCGGCGACGCGCACGCCGTTGGGGCCGCTGATGTTCATCCCCGTGACGGCCATCGCGCGCTGACGCACGGGCGCGGCGATGCCGAGCCGATCGAGAATCGACAGCGTGCCCGGGTTCAGCGTGTCGCCGCACAGCTTGTCGCGCGGAAAGCGCGCGCGGTCGACGAGCCGCACGGCGACGCCGGCGCGCGCCAGCACGAGCGCCGCGATGCTGCCCGCCGGCCCGGCGCCGACGACGAGCACGTCGGGAGTCATGCCGTAGGCCGGCTGGAACCGTTCTCTACGAACGGTACGTGGGGGCCGAACCCTGCGCAGGGGCCGGCGTCTGCGCTGCGTGCGTAGGGGCCGGCGTCGGCGAACCGTACGTGGGGGCCGGCGTCGGCGAACCGTACGTGGGGGCCGGCGTCGGAGAACCGTACGTAGGGGCCGGCTTTAGCCGGCCCGCCCAAGGACCAACGCACTGTTTTTTGACCCAAATCCGAGGCAGTTGCAGAGCGCGGCGTCGATCTCGGCGCGTCGCGGCGTGTTCGGAATGAAGTCCATGTCGCAATCGGGATCCTGGTCGTCCAGGTTGATGGTCGGCGGCAGGATGCCGTGGCGCATCGCCAGCGCGGTGGCGGCGACGCCGGCCGCGCCGCTCGCGCCCTGTGGATGGCCGATCATCGACTTGGTGGACGAGCCGGGCACCCGGTCGGCGTGCGCGCCGAAGACACGGCGCACGCACTTCGACTCGATCGCGTCGTTCAGCTGCGTCGAGGTGCCGTGATAGTTGACGTAGCCGATTTCTTCCGGCCGGCGCTGCGCGCGGCCGAGCGCCATCTCGATGCAGCGGATGATTTCGACCCCGTCCGGATCCATCTGCACGCGGTGGTAGGCGTCGCAGGTCGATCCGTAGCCCTCGATGCGCGCGTACGGGCGGACGCCGCGCGCCAGCGCGTGGTCCTCCCGCTCGACGACGAACATCCAGGCGCCCTCGCCGAGGACGAACCCGTCGCGCCCGCGGTCGAACGGCCGCGACGCCGTGGCGGGCCGCTCGTTGTAATGCGTGGAGACGGCGCGCATCCGCGAGAAGCCGAAGATCATCCCGGGCAGCACGCAGCCGTCGGTCCCGCCCGTCAGCAGCGCTTCGTACTCGCCCGCGCGAATCAGCGACGCCGCGTAGCCGATGGCGTCGGTGGAGCTGGTGCACCCGCACGACAGCACGTGGCTGATGCCATGCAGGCCGAGCGAGATCGAAATCTCGCTCGAGACCATGCCGCAGATGCCGACGGCAATCGCGTACGGCGTCACGTGCCTGCCGCCGGCGGTGAAGAAGTCTTCGTACTGCTTCTCGCCGACGTCGATGCCGCCGCCGCCGCTGCCGATGAGGACGCCGGCGTCCGGCTCGCCAGCCCGAAGTCCCGCGTCGCGCCACGCTTCGCGCGCTGCGATCACGCCGTAGAGCGCGGCTCGCGAATAGCGCTTCGGGTCCGCGCGCCCCTCCGACCCGTTGTCGCCCTCGAGCGGCGCGGCGGCCTCGACCGAGACCGGCGGCACCGACGCGGCGACGCGACAGGGATAGGCGGAGGCATCGAACTGCGTGATGGCGCGCGTCCCGCTCACGCCGCAGCTGACGTTGCGCCAGAAGCAGTCGCGCCCCGCGCCGAACGGCGACACGACGCCGAGCCCGCTGATGACGACGCGCGGCAGGCCATTCGACTGCATGTGGTCACTATAATACCGGCCGTGCACTCGACCGGCGCGGTGCCGACGCCGCTGGCCCGACCGATCGCCCTCGGCGGCCTCGTCTTCTTCATCGACGCACTGCTCTACTTCGCGTACTGCTACACCGTCGTCTTCGGAGACGTGGTACCCGGACCGATTCGCGCGCGCGCGATCGCGATCGACGTCGGGCTGTTCAGCATCTTCGCGCTGCATCACAGCGTGTTCGCGCGCGACACGTTTCGTAACCGTATTACAAGGATGGTGGGCGTCCTCGAACGATCCGTGTACGTGTGGATCGCCAGCGCGCTGTTCATCGCGATTTGCGCGTGGTGGCAGCCCGTTGCGGGCGTGATCTGGCGAATTGATCCGCCGCTCGCTCGATGGTCCGTGCAGGCGGCTCAGCTGGTGGGCGTGTGGATCGTCTTACGAAGCGCGTTCGCCATCGATCTGCTGGAGCTCTCGGGGGTGCAGCAGGTTCGGCGCGTCCAAAAGGACGCGCCACCGGAGTTCAAAACCTCCGGCCCGTACGGATGGGTGCGCCACCCCATCTATTCCGGCTGGTTCCTGATGGTGTTCGCCGTCCCGCTGATGACGACCACCCGGTTCGTCTTCGCCGCGACGAGCAGCCTCTACCTTCTCGTCGCCATTCCATTCGAGGAGCGATCGCTGCGCCGCTCGTCGAGCGGCGCCTACGACCGCTACATGCAGCAGGTGCGGTGGAAGCTCGTGCCGCGCGTCTTCTAGTTGAAAGTGCAGCTGTGAAACCGTCGCTGGCCGCGTGGTCGATCGCTGCGCTGTTCGCCGTCGCGGTCTCCGCGAGCGGCTGGCTGGTTGGTAGTTGGTGGTTCGTGCCGCGCACGGCGGCCGAGGCCGCGCGCAATCGCGACGTGGCGGATTAAAGGTCCGCCTCTACGACCGCCCGCTGCCCGCTATTCGTCGTAATCCTCCTGAGGCAGCCCCTCGAGCTCTTCCAGGAAGATCAACGCGCGGTGCGACGGGATCTCGAACCGCTTGCCGCACGTCTTACAGGTGACGTCATCGTCCACCCGGACCAGATGATCCTTGACCTTTTCGAACATCGCCCGGTCGCGCGCATCAGCTCCGCCGGGAACCTGGGCCTTCCGGGTGCGGCGCATCCAGCGGATGCTGTAGTCATTGGTGCGCCGGCAGCGCGGGCACTGGAAGCTGGCCGTCCTCTGCTCGGGCTTTTCGGTAAAGAACTGGCGTTCGTCCATCGGTTTCTTACTCGGTATACTAACCGAGCGCGAGCCGGCTCCGACTCGGCCGCCGTTGCTCCAATGGCCGAATCGACGCCGCCGACCCTACCTTCCGAGCTTCCCGTCCTGCCGCTCCGGCGCACCGTCGCGTTTCCGCTGACGCTGCAGCCGCTTGCGGTCAATCGTCCGGTGTCGATCGAGAGCGTGAACCGCGCCCTCGGGTCCGACCGCCTCGTCCTGCTCCTGCTGCAGCACTCCGAGGCCGACGACCCGACGCCCGACGACGTGCACCGCGTCGGCACGGTGGGCATCGTGCGCCAGATGGCGAAGGCGGGCGGCGGCATCAACATCATCATCGAGGGGATCGCGCGCGTCCGCGCGGACAGCGTCACGCGGACGGGGACGTCGATGCGCGCGCGCATCACGCCGATGCCCGAGACGGTCGAGCGGACGCTCGAGGTCGAGGCGCACATCCGGCGCGTCCAGGAGCTGATCGAGAAGGCGCTCTCGCTCGCGACCGGCCTGTCCGAGGAGCTGCGCAGCGTGGTGATGAACATCGACGACCCGCTGCGCCTCGTCTACGTGCTCGCGACGCTCATCGACATCAAGCCCGAGGAAAAGCAGGCGCTGCTCGAAGAGCAGGACCTGCTCAAGAAGCTGCAGTCGATCGAAGGCGCGCTGTCGCGCGAGATCTCGCTGCTCGAGATGAAGAGCAAGATCGAGTCGCAGGCGCAGCAGGAGATGACGGACGCGCAGAAGCAGTACTACCTGCGCCAGCAGATGAAGGCCATTCAGCAGGAGCTGGGTGAAGGCGAGGGCAACGAGCTCGCCGAGCTGCGGAAGCGCGTCGCGGACGCGAACCTGCCCGAGCAGGTGAACGTCGTCGCCATGCGCGAAGTCGACCGGCTGGCGCGGATGGGCGGCGGATCGCCCGAATACCAGATGCTGCGCACCTACGTCGACTGGCTGCTCGACGTGCCGTGGTCGGTGACGACCGCCGACCGCCTCGACCCGGTCGAAGCGCGCCGCGTCCTCGACGAGGATCACTACGACCTCGAGAAGGTGAAAGAGCGGATCGTCGAGTACCTCGCGGTGCGCAAGCTCAAGGGCGACATGAAGGGGCCGATCCTCTGCTTCGTCGGACCGCCGGGAGTGGGCAAGACGTCGCTCGGCCAGTCGATCGCGCGCGCGATGGAGCGGAAGTTCGTGCGCATCTCGCTCGGCGGCGTCCGCGACGAGGCGGAGATTCGCGGCCACCGGCGCACGTACATCGGCTCCATCCCCGGCCGCATCGTCCAGGCGCTGAAGCAGGCCGGATCGATGAACCCGGTGTTCATGCTCGACGAGATCGACAAGGTCTCGGCCGGCGGGTTCCAGGGCGACCCGTCGGCGGCGCTGCTCGAGGTGCTCGACCCGGCGCAGAACCATTCGTTCCGCGACCATTACCTCGAGATTCCCGTGGACCTGTCGAAGGTCCTGTTCATCGCGACGTCGAACCAGCTCGGGACCATCCATCCGGCGCTGCTCGACCGGATGGAGATCATCTCGCTCGCCGGCTACACCGAAGAGGAGAAGATGAACATCGCGCGGCGGTATCTACTGCCGCGCCAGGAACAGGAGCACGGGCTGCCGCCGGAATCGCTCGAGGTCACCGACGCGGCCCTGCGCGTGGTAATCGCCGAATACACGCGCGAGG
>Ga0070695_100000117_pt1 | contig 35427 bp, 26 predicted proteins | sample KBSK1252metaG_FD_65471 | JGI IMG/M metagenome (GOLD analysis project Ga0070695, IMG submission 65471) | Corn, switchgrass and miscanthus rhizosphere microbial communities from Kellogg Biological Station, Michigan, USA - KBS K1-25-2 metaG | ecosystem: Host-associated > Plants > Roots >...
GACCACGTGGCCTGGGTCTGGGCCAACTCCGGGCACACGGTGACGAACTGGACCCTTCCCGACGACTCTTTGAACTTTTCCTTCGACGGGACCATCTTCGACAGCGACGCGGGCGGGATGCACTTCGGGCAGGCCTCGAGCACCCGCTTCAGCTGGAAGAGCGATCGCCTTGGGATCGTGGGGTACGTGTGCGTCCCGCACGACAACAACATGTCGGGGCGCATCATCGTCCACGACCCCAACAGCGACGCCGTGCCGGTCGCCGACTTCCGCATCAGCGAGGTGCAGTACAACATCGCCGGCGGAGCGGACCTGATCGAGATCACCAACTACGGCAACGCCGCCGGGAACCTGGGCCGCTATCGCATCGCGGCGTCAGGCGCCGCGGTCGAGCTGGTGGGCCCCACGGGGGCGGCGAACGACATCATCGTGCCCTCGGGCGGCCGCGTCGTGATCCACCTGAACGCCGCGGGGACCACGACCAACTCCGACATCTTCATCGCCAGCTTCGTGCCGGGCACGGGGCTGCCTGATGCGTCGGGGTCCCTGTCGCTCTACGTGCCGCACTCGCTCTCGCCGGGGAACGCGCTCACGAACAGCGCCATGATCCTCGACTACGTGGAGTGGGGCGCGGGCGCCCAGGCCAACGAAGCCACCGCGGTGACCGCGGGCTTCTGGGGCGCCGCGACGTTCATCCCCACCATGGCGGCGGGGCATTCGATCGAGTACTGCGCGAACGGGACCCTCGACCACGGCGTGAGCCGCTGGGCGGAAGTGGCCACCCCCAACTTCGGCACCGACGGCCAGTGCCTGACCCCGGTGCACGGCGAGACCTGGGGCCGGCTCAAGACCAACTACCGTCCTTAGCCCCCGCGCGGAAGTGATCGAAGCCGGCGCCGGGGAGCGGTCCCACGCTCCCGTCGGCGGCGCGCAGCGTGGGCGCGCCGCCGGCGCCGCAGCGCCCGATGACCGTGAACGGAACGCCCGCGTCCGCGGCGGCCGTGACGCATGCGTCGCGCGCGCCGGGATCCACCGCGAGCAGCAGCTCGTAGTCGTCGCTGGCGCCGAAGCGGAGCTCCTCGAGCGTCACGCCGAGCCGTTCCGCCGCGCGCGCGAGCGGCTCGTCGGCCGGCCACGCCGCCGCGTCGATCGTGGCCCCCACGCCGCTCGCCTCGCAGAGCCGGGCGAGATCGCCCGCGAGCCCGTCCGAGACGTCGATCGCCGCCGTGACGCCCGCCGGCGGCAGCGCCTGCGCCAGCGCCACGCGCGCGCGCGGGTGGCACCAGGCCTCGAGCAGGTCGCTCCACGCCGCCGCGCGCGCGGATTCTCCCAGCGCCCGCACGAGGCGAAGGCCCGCCCCGGCGCGGCCGGGATGGCCCGTCACGGCGATCAGGTCGCCGGGGCGCGCCCCGCCGCGGGTCCACGCGGCCCCCGGCGCCGCCTCGCCGAGCAGCGCCAGGCTGAACCACTCGGGCCCCTCGACCCCGGCGATGTTCCCGCCCACGATGCCCGCGCCCTCGTTCGCGAGCGCCGCATTCACCCCACGCTGGAGCGCCACGAGCGACTCGAGGTCGTGCGTGTCGCGCACGCCGATCGAGAGCAGCGCCCAGCGCGGCCGCGCCCGCATCGCGGCGAGGTCGCTCAGGTTGGCGGTCGCGAGCCGCTCGCCGGTCGCTTCGGGCTCGATCCAGCCGGGCAGGTAGTGCCGGCCCTCGACGAACGCGTCGGTGGTCGCGACGAGGTCGCATCCCGGCGCCGGCCGCAGCACCGCCGCGTCGTCGCCGGCGTCGATCACGGCGCCCGCCGGCGCCCCGCGCGCCGCGATCAGGCGCCGCAGCGCCTCGGCTTCGCCCAGCTCACGCAGGGACGGCATGGCGATCGCGACGTTCGTCGCGTGGCGGGAGCAGGAGAGCGAACAGCAGCGCCGCGAGGAGCGCGAGTGCCGCGCCAACGCTGAATGTGGCGCGCGGGCCCACGTGATCCCACAGCAGGCCGCCGATGATGCTCGCGGGCAGGAGCGCGGCGCCCACCGCGGCGTAGTAGAGCCCGTAGGCCGTGCCTCGCCGGCTGCCGGGCGCCAGGTCGGCGAGCATGCTGCGCTGCGAGCCCTCGAGCAGCGCGGAGTGCATCCCGAGCCCCACGAACGCCGCGACCACCCCGACCGCCGAGGCGTTCCAGGCGAGCAGCGCGTAGCAGGCGGCGAACGAGAGGTAGGCGGCGAAGAGCAGCGGCCGGCGCCCGATGCGGTCGGAGAGCGCGCCGAGCGGCCACGCCAGCGACGCGTACACGACGTTGTAGAGCGCGTAGACCAGCGGCACCTGGGCGGCGCTGAAGGCCTGGCCGGCGCGCAGCAGGACGAACGCCATGCTGCTCCCCCCCAGCGAGAACACGGCGGCGACCATGATGAAGCGGTGCACGGTGGGGCCGAGCGAGCCCAGCTCGCCGAGCAGGGTGCGCGCGGATCCCGCCGGCGTGCCGCGGGGCGCACGCACCCAAACGGCGAGCACCACCATCGCGATCGCCGCCGGCACCGCGGCGAGGAGGAAGATGCGCCGCAACTCGCCCGGGAAAGCGCGCAGCAGCGCAAACGCCGCGAGCGGGCCGAGCACCGCACCGATCGTGTCCATGGCGCGGTGCAGCCCGAAGGCCCAGCCGAGTTGTGCCGCGGGCACCGACTCGGCGATGAGCGCATCGCGCGGCGGATTGCGCAGGCCCTTGCCCACGCGGTCGGTGAAGCGCAGCGCCAGCACCGCCGACCACGACGCCGCGAGCCCCATCGCGCCCTTGGCCGCGGTCGAGAGGCCGTAGCCGAAGAGCATGAACGGCTTGCGCCGGCCGATGCGGTCCGAGAGCCAGCCCGAGAAGATGCGCAGCACCGTGGCCGTGCACTCGGCCACCCCTTCGATGACCCCCAGGCTCGCGACCGAGGCCTTGAGCGTCTGGGTCACGAAGATCGGCAGCACCGGGATCATCATCTCGGTGGAGACGTCGGTGAAGAGCGACGCCCACCCGAGCGCCACGACGTTGCCGCGGAGTGCTGCGGCCGGCGGCGGGGCGGGATCGGCCGGGGTCGCGGCGGGCACGGGCGCTGCGGGCGCGGACATGGCCGGCGAAGGTAGCACGCGCGCGGCCGGCGACGCCGCAGGCGGGCGACGGGGCGCGGCGGCGTTCTCCGGGCCGGCCGGCTTGCAGGATCCTGACGAAGCCGGGACGGATCGCAACCTGCCGCCCGGTCGTTCGTCCTATGGGGGAGTGGGCCGCAAGGCCGCGAACCCACCGGCCGAATCGGAGGAACCCGCATGACCCCGTCCCGGTGTTCGTCACCGCGCCGAGCGCCGCTCTCCTGGGCCGCGATCGCTCTCGTCTCCGCGTTCGCCGCCCTGCCCGCCGCCGCGCAAGCTCCGGCCCCGGCATCGTCGCTCGCCGGCGTCTGGAACTACGAGGCGGCCAAGAGCGACTCGGCCCAGCAGAAGATGGAGGCGATGCGGCCCCAGGGCGGAGGCGGGGGCCGACGGGGTGGCGGCGGATGGGGCGGCGGCATGGGCGGCGGCGGCGGCCGGCGCGGTGGTGGTGGATGGGGCGGCGCGGGCGGCGGAGGCATGGGGGGCGGCGGCGGCCGGCCACCGCGCGGGCCCGGCGACGAATCGAGCGGCGACCGCGGCGGCGCGCGCGGCCCCGAGATGCGGCTCATCATGAAACCGCCGACGAGCATGCTGGTCGAGCAGACCGACAGCACGATCGTGCTCTACGAACAGGGGCTCCCGATCGAAGTCCTGGTCCTGGGGGCACCCCAGAACCGCGCGGACGCCGTGGACAAGGAGGCGCCGCACGTTCCCGCCTCGTGGAGTGGCGCACGACTCACCGCCATTCGCGAGGACGAGCGCGGCGGCCGCGCGACCCAGACGTTCGCAATCGCCGCGGACGGGAAGTCGTTCACGCTGACGCTGCGGCGCGAGCCGCGCGATGACCGGCCGGCCCTGGAGATCCGGCGCGAGTACCGGCGCGAGGACGCGAACTAGACCGCGGCCTTGAGTCGCGGGCCCGGCGGCGAGTCATGCGCCACGGCGTTGCGGGCGCCGCGTGCGTCCCGCCGGGCCTCATGCTTCGGTGCGGCGAAGTGCTCGCGTCGACGCGGCGGCCGGGCCGGTCGCCGGGCTACTGCGGGTCCTTCACCTCGATCGGGCCAAGGCCCGCGAGTGCCTTCTTCGCCGAGTCCGGGTTCGAGACCACCAGGATGCGCAGGTCGTCGGTGCAGAAGTAGGACTTCAGCGCCCGGCGGCAGTCGGTCATCGTGACGGCGTTGATGCGGTCGTTGAACGTCTCGACGAACTTCGGGTCGAGCCCGTAGAACTCGATGTCGAGGAGCTGTGCCGCCACGTCGTCGGGCGCCTGGAGCCCGAGCGGGAACTGGCCGGTCAGGTATCGCTTGGCCTTCGCCAGCTCGTCCTCGCTCGGCCCCGTCTCGAGCAGCGTCCGCACCACCTTGAGCGCCTCGTCGATGGTCTTGCGGATCGTCTCGTTCTTGGTGAACGTGCTGATCCGATAGGTGCCGGCGTTGCGATACATCGTGAACCGGCTCGAGATGCTGTAGGTGAGGCCCTGCACCACGCGGATCTCGTTCACGAGCCGCGAGGTGAACCCCCCGCCCAGGATCGTGTTGGCGACGGTGATCGGGTAGTAATCGGGGTGGTTGCGCGGCACGCCCATGCACGCGAGCCGGATCTGGGTCTGCGTGACCTCGGGCTTGTTGACGATCAGCAGCGAGCGCCCGCGGGCCTGCGGCACCGGCGCGTAGGCGTCGCCCGGGCGCTCGCCGGTCGCCTTCCACTCCGCGAACGCCTTCTCGAGCGCCGCCATCACCGCCTGCGGCTCCACGTCGCCCACCACCGCGAGCATCGTGTTGTCGGGGCGGAAATGCCGGGCGTGGAAGCGCACGACGTCGTCGCGGCTCAGTGTCGTGACCGATTTCTCCCAGCCGATGCTCGGATGCGCGAGCGGGCTCGTGCCGAGCAGGAACGGCCCGAGCGCCTGGTTGGCGACGGTGGCCGGATCGTCCTTCTGGCTCGCGATCGTGCCCAGGGCTTCGTCCTTCCTGCGCGCGAACTCCTCGGCCGGGAAGGTCGGGTTCACCGTGACGTCGCGCAGCAGCTCGAGCCCGACACCGAAGTCCTTCTTGAGCACCTCGCAGGTCATCGTGACCTGCTCGGTCGCCGCATCCGCCTCGAGCGTCCCGCCCACGAAGGCGATGTCGGCCGCGATCTGCTGCGCGTCGCGCGGCCCAGCCCCCTGCGTGAGCAGGTCGGCGGTCAGGCTCGCGAGGCCCTCCTTCCCGGGCGGATCGTTGACCGATCCCGCGCGCACCACCAGCCGGAAGTCGACGAGCGGAAGCCGGTGCGTGGGCATGACGTACACGACCAGCCCGTTCTTGAGCGTCGTGCGCGTGCAGGCCGGAAGCTGGAGCGGCGCCGCGGCCAGGGGCCCCGCGATCAGGGCGATGGCCGCGAGGCCGAGCATGGCCCGGGCCGCCAGCCCGCGCGGCACGCCGAGCCCCGCGAGGCGACCGCGCGCGTCGGGACGCCTCACGGCTGGGCCTGGGCGGATGGCTCGCGCTCCGGCACCAGCACGACCACGGTGCGCTGGCGCGGCGTGAAGGTCTTCTGCGCCACGCGCCGGCAGTCCTCGATCGTGACCGAGCGGTAGCGGTCGAGGGTGCGGAAGATCGCGTTGTAGTCGCCGAACACGTGCTCGTAGAACCCGAGCTGCTCGCCCACGCCGTTGTTGGTCTTGAGCGACTTCACGAACGCGGCTTCGAGCAGGTTGCGGGCCTTCTGCAGCTCGCGCTCGGTGGGTCCGTTCTTCGCCAGCGTGTCGATCACGGCGTCGAGCGCGGCCTCGCCGGCCGCCTCGGTCTGCCCGGGTTTCATCTCGACGTAGAACTCGAACAGCGTCGGGTCGAGGCGGGTGCGGAAGAAGCTGCTGGCACTGAGTGCGATCTGCTTCTGGTAGACCAGCGCCTGGTGCAGGCGCGACGACTCTCCGTCGGAGAGGATCGACGACAGCAGATCGAGCACGTAGAGGTCGTCGCTCGCCACCGAGGGTGCCTGGTAACCCACCTGGAAGCTCACGTTCTCGGCCGGGTAGTGCACCTCGGCGCGGCGCTCGCCCTTCTGCTCGGGCTCGGAGTCGATCGGCTTCGCCGGCGGCGTCTGGGCCGGAATCGAGCCGAAGGACTGCTCGATCTGGGCCAGCGCGGTCTTCGTGTCGAAGTCTCCCGTGAGCACGAGGATGCAGTTGTTGGGCGCATAGTGGATGCGGAAGTACTCGGTCATCTCGTCGCGCGTGATGCGGTTCAGGTCGCCCATCCAGCCGACCACCGGCCATCGGTAGGGCGAGGCGAGGAACGCCTCGGCGTAGAGCTGCTCGTCGAGCATCCCGGCGATGTCGTTGTCGGTGCGAAGCCGCCGCTCCTCCTTCACCACTTCGATCTCGCTCTTGAGCTGCTCGGGCAGCAGCGAGAGCGACGCCATCCGGTCGGAGTCGAGGCGGAATACGACCTCGAGACGATCGGACGCGATGTCCTCGTAGTAGGCCGTCATGTCACGGTCGGTGAAGGCGTTCGAGTAGCCGCCGTTGGACTCGAGGATCTTGTCGTACTCCTTGGGCAGAACGTTCTTCGAGCCGTTGAACATCATGTGCTCGAAGTAGTGCGAGATCCCGGTGATCCCCGGCCGCTCGTCGCGCGAGCCGACCTTGAACCACTGCCAGAACGTGCACGCCGGCACGCTGTGGTCCTCGTGCGTCAGCACGACCAGCCCGTTCGCGAGCGTGTGGCGCTCGACCTTGAGGGTCGCGGGCGAAATCGCGGGAAGTGGCGCGGGAAGCGTCACGGCGGTGGCGGCGCGCGGCTTGGGCTTGGCGGCCGCGGCGGGGACGGCCGCGAGCACGAGGATCAGCGCGGCGAGCGCGCGCGCGACCGCGTGCATCGATGCTCCAGCCGGCCGTGGGGACTGCGTGGGGCGCGTGTCGGGCACGCGCCGAGTCTAGCACGCGGTCAGCGGCTCGCAGGCGCCACGGCCGCGAGTCCGTCGCGCATCGCCTCGGCCGCGTGCCGCGCGGCATCGTCGCCGAGCCAGTCGGCGCCCATCGCGCGATCCAGCTCCGCGCGTGCCCCGGCGCGATCGCCGAGCGCCAGCAGCGCCTGGGCGAGGAGCGCGTGCCCCCGCGCCACCGCCGGATACAACGCCGCGGCCCGCCGCGCCGGAGCGAGTGCCGCCTGCGGGCGGCCGAGGAAGAGCTCGAGCCGTGCCAGCTCGATCGCCGAGACGCCGTCCATCGGCCCCAGGTCGAGTGCCACGCGCAGCGAGGCCTCGGCGGCGGCGCCCGCGACGCTGTCGCCGGGGCTCAGCCGTCCCGCGAGCACGCTGCCGAGCCGGCGATGGTCGATCGCGCGCGACGGCGCGAGCGCCACCGCGCGGCGCGCCGCGCGCTCGGCACCGGCCAGCACCGCGGCGCGGTCGGGCGCCGTGAGGGCGGCGCGCTCGAGGGCGTCGGCGTGCAGCCGGGCGTACCCGTCGTCCCACGGAGCCAGCGCTTCCGCCCGCGCCGCGGCGCTCGCGGCCCGATCGGGCGCGTCGTCGAGGACCTCACGCGCCTCGCCCGCCGCCCACGCGGCGCTCAGCTCCACCCCCGCCCAGGCGAGGGCCGCGAGCGCCACGATCAGGCCGGCCGCGACCGCCGTGCGGCCCGCCGGCGCCGGCGGGCGCACACCGGTGCTCCCGGCGAGCAGGCCCGACGCGACGGCGGCGATCAGGGCGCCGCTCATGCCGAGTGCCCCGAAGCCGCCGCTCACGAGCAGAGCGGTGAGCGCGCCGGCGAGCGTCGCCGCGAGCAGGCGCGCAGCCTCGCCCGCGCGCCAGGCGTCCCGCAGGGCCAAGAGCAGCGCCGCCATCCACGCGAGCCCGGCGAGCAGACCCGCGATCCCCCGGGTCGCGAACGTATGGAGGACGATCGAGTGCGCGTGGAAGGGCTGGAGCCCCCATTCGAAGCGCCAGTAGCCGGCCGTCTGGAAGCGCGGGTAGATCAGCTCGAACGTGTCGGGCCCGTGCCCGAGGATGGGCCGCGCGCGGCCCGCCGCGATCGCGCTGCGCCAGATCTCGACCCGCGCCGCACTCGAGCCGCCCGAGAGCGCTTCGGTCGAGCGCGCCGCGACCGGCGCCTTCAGGATGACGACGAGCACCACCGCCAGGGTTGCCGCCGCGAGGGCCGCGCCGATCAGAATCGCGCGGCCGGGTGCCCGCACCATGCGGCCGCGGAGCAGCAGCGCGAGCGTGACCGAAGCCCCCGCCGCGGCGCCGAGCCAGGCGGCGCGAGAGACCGCGAGGAGGGTCGCGAGCGCCAGGATCAGCACGGCGAGCGCGTGGACGATCCGGCGCGAGGAGCCCGCGAGCAGGCGGCCGAGCGCCACCGGCAGCGCCGCGGCGGTCACGACGCCGAGCAGGTTCGGATGCCCGAGTGTTCCGAACGGCCGCTGGAACGCCCCGGGCGCCGCGTAGCGCGCGGTGTCGCGCCACGGCAGCGGATCGATTCCCGCCGCCTGGGCGAGCGCGTAGAGCGACGCGATGCCCGCGGCGATCATCAGCGCCGTCAGCGCGCCGGCCGCGGACCGCGCCTCGCCCGCCGAGCACCGTGCCGCCGCGTAGAGGCCGGCCATGGCGAGCGAGGTGAGCAGGCCTTCGCGCTGCGCCGGGATCCCGAGGGTACTCATCACCGGGGCCATCGAGGTGCTCGTGGCGAGCAGCTCGACGCCGAGCCAGAGCGCCACAGCCACGTCGAGCGGGACGACGGCGCCCCAGGCGCGGCGTCCCGAGGCGGCGACCAGAGCCAGCGCCGCGAGGCCGCAGACGCGCACGACCTCGGCCTTGGGCCCCTCGAACTGGTCGATCAGCCCGGGCACGAACACGAGGATCGTGGCGACCAGCGCCACGCGCACGAGCGTGCCGGGCACGCTCGATCCGGGCGGCGCGGCGCGCGCGCCGGCGGCTCCCACGCCGGCCCGGCTCATGGGTGGGTGCCCGGCCCCAGCGTCTCGAGCATCTGCTGCGCCTCGCGGCGCCCGGCCTCGTCGTGCCAGCCCGCGCGCACCGCGCGCTGGAGCGCAACGCGCGCGCTGTCGTCCTGTCCGAGCGCGTCGTGCACGCGCGCCAGCACCACGAAGGCGGCGCCCTCCTCGGGGTAGAGAGCGACGACCCGGCGCGCCACGGTCATGGCGGTGTCGCGCCGCCCCATCTGCAGCTCGTGCTCCGCGTACTCCATGAGGCCCAGCCCATCCATCGGCGCCAGCGCAAACGTGCGCGCGAACTCCGCCTCGGCGGCCGCGCGCGCCGTGGTGTCGCCGGCGGATTCGCGCGCCCCCAGCGCGCGGGCCAGAATCATGTGGTTCTCGGCGCGCGCCGGCGCCAGGGCCACCGCGTGACGCGCCGCGGCCTCCGCGTCGGCGAACAGCGTGCCGGGCTCGCGCGTGACGGTCGTGAGCCAGAGCAGCGTCTCCGCGTGCATGCGCCACAGGCGGTCCTCGCGCGGCGCCAGCGTGAGCGCGTAGCTCGACGCGCGCGACGCGCGCGACGGATCGAGGGTCATGAACGCCTGGCAGGCCGAGGCGGCCCGCGAGGCGCGGAGCTCGGTGAAGCCCGAGAGCAGCGCCACTCCGGCCACCACGGCGGCCGTGGCCCGGCCGATCCAGCGACGCGCGCCGGCACCCGCGGGCCGCGCGCGCGGGACCCGCGCGGGCTTCGACTCGCGTGCGACCCTCCCGCGCCCGGGCGGCGCCGGCGCCGCGGCGGGCGTCTCCGCGACAGGGATGCCCTCGGCGGCCGTCGCCAGCATCGCCGAGAGCGCGACCACGAGCAGGGCGCCGGTGATCCCGAGTGCTCCGAAGCCGCCCGCGACCGCGATCGCCGCCAGCGCCCCGACGGCGGCGGGCACCACGCCGGGCGCCTCGGCGCGCTCGCGTGTGCGCCACGCCCTGACCGCGGCGATCGCCACCGCGACGGCCCACACGAGCCCCGCGAGCAGACCCAGCACGCCGCGCGTCGCCAGCGTGTGGAGGACGATCGAGTGGGCGTGGAATGGTACGGCCGACCATTCGAGCCGCCAGTACATCGGCGTCTGGAATCGCGGGAACATCATCTCGAACAGGTCGGGGCCCTGCCCGATCAGCGGCCGCGCGCGCCAGGCGGCGATCGCGGTGCGCCAGATCTCGATCCGGGTCGAGCTGCTCCCGCCCGAGACCAGCTCGGCGAGACGCTGGCGCAGCAGCCGGCCCCAGCCTCCCAACGCGAGGCTCACGGCCACGAGCGCCAGGGCGGCCCCGGCCGCCGCGATCGCGCGGCGCGAGAGGCTCGCGAGGCCGCGCTCGCGCAGTGCCAGGCCCGCCGCGATCGCGAGACCGAGCGCCATGCCGATCCACGCCGCGCGCGAGAGCGTCAGCAGCGTGGCACCCGCGAGCAGCGCCGCGACGGCGCCCAGCAGCCACGGCTTGGCGCCGCGTCGCGCCGTGAGCGCCAGCCCCAACGCGATCGACGCGGCGGCGGCGGTCAGCACGCCGAGCAGGTTCGGGTGACCCATCGTGGCGAACGGACGCGCGTAGCCGCCGGCGTAGACGGCCTCACGCCGCCACTGCATCGGATCGTGCCCGGTCGCCTGCGCGACGGCGTAGAGGCTCGCGACCGAGGCGAGCCCCACCACGAGCATCAGGGCTTCGCGCATCCGTCCCGGCCGCGCGAAGGCATCGCGTGCCGCGAAGTACAGGCCCGCGAGCGCCAGCGAGGTGAGCAGACCCTCGCGCTGGCGGACCTCCCCCATCAGGCTGACGCGCGGCGAGACCGAGAGCGCGGTGGTGAGGATCTCCACCGCGAGCCAGGCCGCGACCGCGGCGTCGACGAAGGTCCAGCGCCGGGGCCGCCCGGCGCGGCCGGCGATGACCGCGAGCGTCAGCGCGCCGAGGCCGAAGACGCGCACGGCCTCGATCTTGGGGGCCTCGAACTGCTCGAGCAGGCCCGGCATGAAGAGGAGCACCGCGAACGCCAGGGCCGGCCCGAGCCAGAGCATGATCGCGGAATTCTAGCGCAGCTCGTGGCGCAGCCGCTCGGCCGACATCATCGCGAGGCTGTCGCCGCGCCACGACGCGGCGAACGCGCGCCGGAGCGCTTCGGTGGCGCCTTCGCGATCGCCGAGCCCGAGCGCGGCTTCGGCCAGCGCCTCGTGCGCGGAGGCATCGTCCGGGTAGACCTCGGCGACCCGGGCGGCGCGGGCGCGCGCATGCCCGAAGTGCCCCAGCACCAGCTCCAGGCGCGCGCCCTCGAGCAGGAGCAGCGCGTTGACCGGCGCCAGGACCGCCACGCGATCCATCTCCTGGTGGGCGCCCGCGACCGCGGTGCTGTCGCCGCCGACGGCCCGCGCCGTGAGCACGCGCGCGAGCTGCTCGTGGTTGGTGACCCGCGCGGGCACCAGCGCCACCGCGCGCCGCGCCTCGCGCGTGGCCTCGGCGAGACCCGGCCCGGCATCGGGCGACATCACCGCCGTGCCCAGCAGCGCCTCGGCGCGCAACCGATGGGCTGCGTCGGCGAGCGGGGCCAGGCGCACCGCCACGTCGGCGGCTTCGAGCGCCCGTACGCGCGCGCCGGCGCCGCGCTCGCCCGCGTCGCTGCGTGCCACCTCCAGCCAGTCCTCGGCGCTGCGCGCCGCCGCCGAGGCACGCAGATCGACCAGGCCGCCGGCCACGGCCAAGGCGGCGACGAGCCCGGCCGCGAAGTGCTGCGCCCGGGCGGGGCCCGGCTCGCGCGGCGGCGAGCCGGACGCGAGGGCCGCGATCGCGGCGGACGCCACCGCGACCAGCAGTGCCCCCGCGATGCCGAGGGCGCCGAACAGGCCCGCCGTCGCGTACGCCGCCACCAGGGCGATCAGCGCCGCGACGACCGGCCGCGACGCGGGCTCACGGCGCCACGCCGTGGCGCAGGCGCCGGCGAGGCACGCCGCCCAGGCGGCGCCCGCGAGGAGACCGATCACCCCGCGCGTCGCCAACGTGTGCAGCACGATCGAGTGCGCGTGCACCGGGAGGCCCGCCCATTCGCGGATCCAGTAGGCGGCGGTCTGGTAGCGCGGGAAGACCAGCTCGAACGTGTCGGGTCCGTGACCGAGGAGCGGGCTCGCACGCCAGGCGGCGAGCGCCGTGCGCCAGATCTCGAGCCGGCTGGCGCCCGAGCCCGCGCCGGAGGAGACCAACTCGCGCGCCCGCGCCGCGAGCCGCTCGCCCCAACCCGAGGCCACCACCGCCACGACGACGATCGCGACCAGCCCCGCGAGTGCCAGCAGGGCGCGCCGCCACGCGCCCGCGCCGGGACGCGACGCCGCGGCCAGCGTGACGCCCGTGGCGGCACCTACCGCGGCCCCCATCCACGCGGCGCGAGAGAGCGTCACCAGCGTCACCCACGTGAGCACGGCACCGGCCAGTGCCCGCACCACGCGGCCGCGCGGCTCGGCGACCGCGAGCGCCAGCGATGCGGATGCCGTCGCCGCGGTGGCGGCGCCGAGCAGGTTGGGGTGCCCGAGGCTGCCGAAGGGACGGAGGACCGAGCCGCCCCCGGTGTAGATGGGCGCGTCCTCCCAGCGGATGGGATCGAGCCCCATGCTCTGCGCGAGCGCGTAGAGCCCGGCGAGCCCCGCGGCCGCGGCCGCGAAGTCGAGCAGGCCGCGCGCGGCCGCACCCGGCGAGGTGGCGCCCGCGCGGCCCTCGGCGAATCCCAGGCGCGCGCCGAAGTAGACCCCGCCGAGTGCCAGCGAGGTGAGGAATCCCTCGCGCTGGACCGCCTCGCCGCTCCAGCTCACGAGCGGAGACTCCGAGCAGGCGGTGGTGATCGCCTCCACGAGGAGCCAGATCGCGACCGCGCCGTCGAGCGGCGAGGGCGGAATCCGGCGGCGACGCCAGGCGAGCGTGGCGGCCGCGAGCAGGGCCAGCCCGCACACGCGCACAGCCGCCGCCTTGGAGGGCTCGAAACCCTCGCGCAGGCCGGGAAAGAAGATCAGGATCGCGAGGGCGATCGCCGCACGCACCCACCAGAGCACGGGGGCGCACGGTAGGTCCCGGCACCCCGGCGCGGCAAGTCGCCGGGAATCAGCGCCCCCGGGCCCGGATCCTGCGCCGCGTGCGGCGCGTCTCGACCGCGCGTCGACGCGCCGCGCTGATCGCTCCCTGGTAGTCCATGCCGGCCGCCGCGACGGCCGCCGCCCACGATCCGAACTGCCGGCGGGCGCGCGCGTAGAGATCGGTGTGTGTGCGGTGGACGCGGTAGAGCCCGTCGCCGCCCGTCGAGAGCCGGCGGATGCGATCGAGCACCTGGTCCGGGGTCATTTCCATGGGCCGGCCGCGCTTTCGGCGCACGACCTCGACCGTGGGGAGCGCGACGCCGGTGTCGGCGTCGCCGTCGGCGTCAGACTGGAGTACGAAGGTCACCGCCCATCCTCCTCAACATGGCGGCCGGGGTGCTTGTTCGTGAAAGGTCGCATTCTACGCCAAGGGGCCGTCGGTGCCTCATGCCCCGGCTCCTCGCCGACCCGTTCATGCCCTGATCACCGTTGCCGGTGCGCTGTTTCTCGTCGCCGACCCGGCCTCGCGCACCGTGCAAACGCACTAGGCACGCCCGAAGTCGTCGTCGTCCACCGTGACGCCACTGGCTTCGTCCTCCGCGTGGTGCTTGATGATGCGTGCCTCGGCGATGAAGACGACCTCCTCGGCGATGTTGGTGGCCAGGTCCGCGACGCGTTCGAGGTTGCGTGCCACCAGGATCAGCTCCATCGCGCGCGTGATGGTGGCCGGATCCTCGATCATGTACGACACCAGCTCGCGGAACAGCTGGCGGTTGACGTCGTCGACCTCGTCGTCGCGGCGACAGAGCCGGCGCGCCGTTGCGGCGTCGCGCCGGACGAAGGCGTCGAGGGCATCGCGCAGCATCCCGGACGCCATCTGCGTCATGCGCGGGATGTCGACCAGCGGCTTGAGCTCGGGCAGCGCGGCCAGGCGCAGGGCGCTCCCCGCAATGTTCACGCCGTGGTCGCCGACCCGCTCGAGGTCGTTCGAGATCTTGAGCGCCGCGGTGATGAAGCGCAGATCGCCGGCCAATGGCTGGTGCAGCGCGAGCAATCCAACGCAGCGCTCATCGATCGCAATTTCGAGGCGGTCGATGGCCTTGTCGTCGTCGAACACCTCGCGCGCCAGCGCCGCGTCCCGGCGGCGGAGCGCCTCCACCGACTTCTGGACGATGGCCTCGCTGCGCCCGCCCATCAGCAGCAACTGGCCCTTGAGATCCTCGAGTTCCTGGTCGAAATGACGTTCCATGGTCCTGTTCCCGGGTCGGCGGAGGATCGCGATCCTAGCCGAATCGGCCGGTGATGTAGTCCTCGGTCAGTTTCTGGCTCGGGCTCGTGAACAGCCGCCCGGTCTCGTCGTATTCGATCAGCTCCCCGTTCAGCAGGAACGCGGTGCGGTCGGAGATGCGCGCGGCCTGCTGCATGTTGTGGGTGACGACCACGATCGTGTACGAGGCCTTGAGGTCGAGCACCAGCTCCTCGATCCGCGCGGTCGCCGTCGGGTCGAGGGCCGAGGCGGGCTCGTCCATCAGGATGACCTCGGGCTCGACCGCGAGGCAGCGGGCGATGCAGAGGCGCTGCTGCTGGCCGCCGGAGAGCTGGAGCGCCGAGCGCTCCAGGCGGTCGCGGACCTCGTCCCACAGCGCCGCGTGCCGCAGGCTGGCCTCGGCTCGCGCCTCGAGCTCGGCCCGGTCCTTGAGCCCCAGCATGCGCAGGCCGAAGACGACGTTCTCGAAGATCGACTTCGGGAACGGGTTCGGGCGCTGGAACACCATTCCGACGCGCCGGCGCAGGTCGACGACGTCCGCCGTCCGCACGTCGAGGTCGGCGACGCGGATCTCCCCCGTAGTCCGCACGCCCGGGATCAGGTCGTTCATGCGGTTGAAAGCCCGCAGCAACGTGCTCTTGCCGCAGCCGGAGGGTCCGATGATCGCCGTGACACTGTGCGGCGGCACCTCGAGGCTGACCCGCTTGAGCGCGGGCTGGGTTCCGTAGGACAGGCTGAAGTCGTCGACCACGAGCGCAGGGGGCACGGTGCGCGCCGCGCGGGCGCCCGGATCGCCGACGGCGGGACGCGGCGGCGATGGCGCGGGGCGGGCGGGCAGTGGTCTCGCGGCGGGCGTGTCGGTGAGCACGATCAACCCCTCCCCGCCAGCCGCGCGCGCATCCGCGTGCGCAGCACGATCGCGGTCAGGTTGAACAGCATGGTGAGCAGCAGCAGCACCAGCACGGTGCCGTAGAGCAGCGGCTTGGTCGCGTCGATGTCGGGGGATTGGGTCGAAAGCACGTAGATATGGTAGCCCAGCTCCATGAACTGGTCGGTGGGCGCGCCCGGCAGGTACGGAAGATAGTAGGCCGCACCGGTGAACAGGATCGGCGCCACCTCGCCGGCGCCGCGTGCCACCGACAGGATCGCGCCGGTGAGGATGCCGGGCATGGCTTGCGGCAGGAGCACGTTGCGGATGGTCTGCCAGCGCGTGGCGCCGAGGGCCAGCGACGCCTCGCGCATCTCCCGCGGCACGGTGCGCAAGGCCTCCTCGGAAGTGACGATCACCACCGGGAGATTGAGCAGGGCCAGCGTCAGCGCCGCCCAGATCAACGCCGGCTGACCCCACACCACGTCCAGCCCGAGGGCGCGGTCGATGTTGCGCCCCAGGAACTGGATGAAGAAGCCGAGCCCGAAGAGTCCGAAGACGATGCTCGGGACCCCGGCCAGGTTGTTCACCGAGAACCGGACCGCGCGCGTGAACCATGCGTCCGGCCGCGCGTACTCGTGCAGGTAGATGGCGGCGCCCACGCCGAAGGGCACGAGGGCCACCACCATCAGGATGACGAGCACCGCGGTACCGAAGATGGCGGGGAAGATCCCGCCCGCGGTCATGCCCTGGGTCGGCGCGGTGCTCAGGAACTCCCAGGTGAGCGTGGGCGCGCCGAACCATGCGATCTGCCCGAGGATGACGGCGACCATGGCGACGATGAGCAGGGCCGCCAGAGCGGTCAGCCACGTGAGGCTCTTCCCCGACCAGTCGCGGCCCAGGGTCTTGGTGAGCGGTCGCAGCAGCGTGCCGACGGCCTCCGTGGTCATGCGCCCGCCAGGCGCCGCCGCAGGCGCTCCACGAACAGGCCCGCGACGACGTTGATGATGAACGTGGTGGCAAACAGGATCGCGCCCAGGAAGAACAGCGTCGCGTAGTGCGGGCTCCCCACCACGACCTCGGCCAGCTCGGCGGCGATGCTGGCGGAGAGCGTGCGCACCGAGTCGAGCAGGTCCCGCGAGACGATCGCGGCGTTACCCGAGGCCATCAGGACGATCATGGTCTCCCCCACCGCGCGCGCGAGCCCGAGCAGGATCCCGGCGGCGACCCCGGCCCCGGCGGCCGGAAGCGTCACGTTCCAGGCGGTCGCCCAGCGCGAAGCGCCGAGCGCCAGCGACGCCTCGCGGTAGGAGCGCGGCACGGCGCGCAGCGCATCCTCGGACACCGAGAAGATGGTGGGGATGACGCCGAGGCCCAGTGCCAGGCCCGCGTTGACGGCGTTGAGCCGCGAGTGCGCGCCGGTGATCGCCTGCACCCACGAGGCCATCACGATCAGCGCGAAGAATCCGAGCACCACGGAGGGGATCCCCGCCAGCATCTCGACCGCGGGCTTGAGCGCCTCGCGGATGCGCGCCGGCGCGAACTCCGACGCGAACACGGCCGCCATCACGCCCACCGGGATCGCGAAGGCCATCGCCACCACGACCACCTTGAGCGTGCCCACCAGCAGCGGCAGGATGCCGTATTTCGGGATGTCGCCGACCGGCTGCCACATCGAGGTGGCGAAGTAGGCCGCAAGGCTGGCTTCCTTGCGCGTCGCCGCATCGAACAGCACGGGCATCGCTTCCTTGAGCACGAAGACGATGATCAGGAGCAGGCCGGCGACGGCGCTGAACGCGCACCCGCGCAGCAGCCCCGCGATCATCGCCTCGCGCACGCGGCGGGCCCGGCGACGCGCGACGCTTCCGAGGGCGGCGAGCGTGCCCCGCCGTGGCTCCGTGTCCAGGAGCGACGCAGTGCCGCTCATCGCACCGGGAAGTACCCGACTTTGGTGGCGAGCGCCTGGCCTTCGTCCGACAGCACCCAGTCGATGAACTTCTTGGTGTCGCCCGCGGGACGGACGCGCGTGTAGAAGAAGAGATCGCGCGTGACCGGATAGCTGCCGTCCTTCACGGTCGCGGCGTTGGGCAGGACCGCCGGGTTCTTCTCGTCCTTGCTGACCGCGCAGTCCTTGACTCCCTTGGCGTACGCCGCTCCGCCGTAGCCGATGCCGTTGGGATCCCGGACGACGGCGTTCACCACCGCGGCCGTACCGGGAAGCGTCTGGCATCGCGGCGAGTAGTCGCGCCCGAGCAGCACGTTGTCCTTGAAGTACACGTAGGTGCCCGAACTGTTCTCGCGCCCGTACGGGACGATCAACGCGTCGTTGCCGCCCACCTGCTTCCAGTTGGAGATGGTGCCGGTGTAGATGTCCCGCAGCTGGGCGAAGGAGAGCTGCTTCACGGGATTCTGATCGTTGAGGTAGATCGACAGCCCGTCCTTGGCGACCGCGATCTCCGTGCCCATGCTCTGGAAGCGGTCGCGCAACTTGCGCTTCTCGTCCTCCTTCATGGGGCGCGACGCCGTGCAGATGTCGGTGGTGCCGTTGATCAGCGCGGCGATCCCGGTGCCCGAGCCCCCGCCCGTGACCTGGACGATGCTGCCCGGGTGACCGGCCATGTAGGTCTCCGCCCAGCGCTGCGCCAGGATGACCATGGTGTCCGACCCCTTGACCGTGATCCCGCGCCCCGCGGCGGCCACGGAGCCGGCCACGCCGAGGAGTCCCGCGGCCGCGAGCGCCGCGAGGGGAATGAGTCGCTTCATGTCTGCCTCCTAGAACTTGTGCTGGACCTGAACGGTCCAGAGATTGTCGTGGGGGTCGTCGTAGGCGCCCCCGGCAAGCGCACGGTCGGTCTTCGGGATGTCGTAGGAGACCGTGACGCGGGTGAAACCGTCGTAGAACCAGTTGACGCCCAGACAGGTGCGCGCGAACTGGTCGTGCGCGAGGTCGTGGTTCGGGTCGAAGGCGTCATACCGGACCGTGGCCTGGAAGTGCTCGCCGACGTTCTGCACCCACATGACGTACCAGCCGACGAAGTCGGTGGCGAGATGCGCCGGATTGGCGCCGGGCTTGAGCAGCCGCACCGGATTCGCGCTGGTGGGCTCGGCGATCAGCGCCTTGAGCGAGTCGGCATTGACGTTCCTGCCGCCGAAGTACTCGCCCTTGAGCGACCCCCCTCCCACCACCGGCAGCTGGTAATAGACCTGGGTGTCGAAGCCGAGCCGGGTCTTGTCGGTCTGGACGTCGGGACCCGTCAGCGGCGTGGTGTTGCGCCCGGTGTAGTAGGAGATCGCCCCGTCGACCGTGCCCTGCGCGTAGCGGGCGCGCGCCATGAAGTCCTTGCCGCGGGTCGGATCGGTGTTGGGAAAGTCCGGTTGGTTGATCCCCCCGCCGTTCATGACCGCGAGGACGGTCTCGAACTTGAGCGTCCACTGGTCCACCAGCTTGATGCCGCGATCGCGCTCGCCCGAGAACAGGACGTTCTCGGCCCGCGAGCGCTCGGGCAACTCGCGCACGCTGGAGGAGCGCTCGATCTCGTAGCCGAACGGCACGTCCATCTGCCCGACCGTGAGCGCGTGGGTGTGGTACGCGGTCCACGGATCGAGCAGGGTGACGTAGGCTTCGAGCAGGCGGATGGTGCGGTCGGCACCGCCGTCGAAGTAGACCACCGCCTGGCTCAGCGGGCTCGAGTCGTAGGTGAGCTTGAGACGCGCACGCCGGATGTAGAAGCGCTCGGTGTTGGCGGGGGTCAGCGTCGCCGGGGAGCCCGCCACCTTGACGGAGTCGTTCTTGGTCTCGGCGGTCTCCCATCGAGCCTGGATGTACCCGGAGAACTTGAAGCGCTTCAGCTTGTCGACGTCGGAGAGGAGCGTCTGGACCGACTCGGTCATGCCCTCGACCTGGCCGTTGAGATCCGAGATCTGCTTCGCGGCGTCCGGCGGCGCGACCGCCGTGGATTCGGAATCGGCCGACTGGGCATGCGCGCCGGCCGCGAACAGCGTTGCGGCCAGCGCCACGAAGATCCCCGCGGCTCGTGGGCGTGTCGTCACGGCATGGCTCCTCGCGGAGGCTGGGCCGCCGTCTCGTGGCGGTCGCTTCCTCGCCGGCTCCGATCGACGAGTCGGCGGCAGCGTAGCCACGCGCGATTGCATGAGGATGTCCGTCGGGTTACCGCGACGTTAACGCGTGGCGAGGCCCCTGGGCCGGGCACATCCCCCTCGTGCGGAGCTGCGAGCCCCGACGGGGGACACGAACCCCGGCCCGGAGACCTCGGAGGTGTTGCCGCGGGATGATGGGGTGGGCCGTCAGCGCGCTTCGTCGCCGGCGCCCGGCGGCCGGGGCGGCAGCTCGAAGCGGAACGTGCTCCCCTCGCCGAGCACGCTGGTCGCCGTGATGCTCCCGCCGTGGAGCGCCAGGATGTGCTTCACGATCGAGAGACCGAGCCCGGTGCCGCCCTTGCCGCGCGAGCGAGCCTTGTCGACGCGATAGAAGCGCTCGAAGATGCGCGTCCGGTCCGCGGCCGGGATGCCGGGGCCCGTGTCCTGGACCTCGCACCACGCCTGGGATGCCGCGGTGCCCACGCGGATCCGCACGCCGCCGCGCTCGGTGTACTTGAGGGCGTTGTCGAGCAGGTTGGCGATCACCTGGTCGATGCGCAGCCGGTCGGCGACGACCGCCACCGGCGGCCCCGGCTCCAGCTGCATCTCGAGCCGGGAGCGCTCGGCCGCTCCCGTGAGCGTCGCCATCTGGCGCTGCACGGCCTCGCGCAGGTCGAAGGGCTCCACGCGCAGGCGCGTGTCGGGGCGCTCCAGCTCCGCCAGCGAGAGCAGATCGTCCACGAGGCTGCCGAGCCGCGTCGCCTGGTCGCGGATGATGCGCACGAAGCCCTCGCGGTGCTCGGCGTCCTCGAGGCCGCCGTCGAGGAGCGTCTCGGCGTAGCCGCGCACCGAGGTGAGCGGCGTCTTGAGCTCGTGCGAGACGTTGGCGACGAAGTCCTGCCGCACCTGGTTGAGCAGCTCGACCTCGGTCAGGTCGCGCAGCACCAGGATCACCGAGCCCGCCTCGCCGCCGTGCAGGCGGGTCGCGGTCACGCGCACCCGGCGCTGCTGCGGCGTCCACAGGCGCAGGTCGAGGTCGACCGGCTGCCCCAGCTCGCGCGCGGCGCGCAGCAGCTCCGACAGCTCGGGCGAGCGCGCGAACTCCTGGAACGGCGTGCCGGCCGCGGGCGGCAGCGGTGCTCCCAGGATCGTGGCGAGGCTCTGGTTGGCGTGCACGACGCGATCGTCCTCGTCGATCAACGCCACGCCGTCGCTCATGTGCGCGAGGATGCGCTCGCGCTCGTCCCGTTCCCGCTCGAGCGCGCTCAGGCGCTGACGCAGCTCCGCGGCCATGAGGTTGAGCGCGCGGCCGAGGCGTCCCAGCTCGTCGGGCGGCTGCTCGCGCGCGCGCGCCCGCTCCTCCCCCGCTCCCAGGCGCGCGGCGACGCGCTCCAGCTCCAGCGTGCGCCCGACCTCCGGGCGGGTGACCCAGAAGGCGAGCGGGACGATCAGCAGCAGGGCGATCACCGCCGCGAGCAGCGACTGCCGGAGCAGCGACGCGTTGAGCTCGCGGATCAGGGCCAGCGGCTCGGCCAGGCGCAGCACGGCGAGGTCGCCGCCGCGCGGGAGCGGGATCGCGAGGTACACCAGCTCGACGCCGACCGAGCGGCTGCGCCGCACCGCGCGCCCCGTGCCGCCGCGGAGCGCCGCCGCGACCTCGGGGCGCGTGGCGTGGTTCTCGAGCGCCGCGAGACCCGAGGCAGGCACCTCGCTGTCCCCGCGCACGCGCCCGCTCGCGTCGATGAGCGTCACGCGGCAGCCGAAGACGAGGCCGAGCGAGTCGGCGAGCCGGGGGGCGCGCGCCGCCCACGACGGGTCCGGCGCCCCCAGCCCGACGGCCGCCTGGCGCGCCTGCGATGCCAGGTTGGCCTGATGGTGCTCGATCAGGGAGGCGCGCTGCTGCTGGCTCACCAGGAACGTCATGATCGCGAGGGCGGCCACGACCACGAGCGCGTGCGCCAGGATGAGACGCACCTTGAGCGACAGAACCATGGGACGCCCCGGGCCGGTCGGTGGGTCGAACGCGCGGGCAGCCTAGCGGGGCCTCCAGCCGACGTCCACCCGCGCGCCCGAAAAGGGTCGAGCCGGAAACGATCGGCACCTCGACCGTTCCCGGCCTCGACATCGAGCCATCCGGCCGACCGGCTGTGGCCGCGAGGCCATGGGATTCAGCGCACGCGGACCGGATCGCCCGCTCTTCACCCAGGAGCGTGCCGGAGACCCGATGGCGATGCGATGACGGTCAGGCTACGGACGTGAAAAAACTGCGGTTCAGGCCGCGTCGCCGCGCGGAGCGACCAGCTTGTACCCGGCGCCGGTCACCGTCTCGATCACCCGGTTCTTCTCGCCGAGCTTCACGCGCAGGCGCCGGATGTGGACGTCGACCGTGCGCGTCTCGCCGAGGTAGTCGTAGCCCCACACCTTGCGCAGCAGCTCCTCGCGCGAGGTCACGCGTCCCGGCCGCAGCGCCAGAAACGCCAGCAGGTCGAACTCGCGCGGCGTGAGCGTGAGCATCTCGCCCCGCCACGTGGCCTCGTGGGCGAGCGTGTCCACCTTGAGCGCCCCGACCTCGATCGTGGCCTCGGCGCGGCTCGGCTGGGCACGCCGCAGCAGCGCACGCAGCCGCGCGACCAGCTCGCGCGGGCTGAACGGCTTGGTCAGGTAGTCGTCGGCGCCGTGCTCGAAGCCGAGCAGCTTGTCCATCTCGGCCGAGCGCGCGGTGAGCACGACCACGGGCAGGTCGCGGGTCGCGGGCTCCCCGCGCACCTCGCGCAGCACCTCGAGGCCGCTGCGGCCCGGCAGCATCAGGTCGAGCACGACCGCGTCGGGACGCGAAGCGAACAGGCGCTCGAGGCCCTCGTCGCCGTCGGCGAAGGCGTTCACGCGAAATCCTTCGCGCTCGAGGTTGTAGCGGATGAGATCGCGGATCTCCTTCTCGTCCTCGATCACCATCACGAGCTCGGACATGCGTTCCTCCCGGCGGCCGATGCTACGGGGCGCGCGCGCACGCGGTCAATCGGCGGGGGCGCGCACCGGCGGCGGTGTTTCCCGGCTTGTTCCCGCGCTCCGGCCCGCGCTAGATTGCGGTTTCGCGATGTGTGGGGCGCGCATCGTCCCCGCTCTCCCGTCCACGCCCCGTTCGTCACGGCGAACCTTCGAGGGTCCTGCGATGGCCGAGACCCGTCGGACGCCGGGATGGCTGCCGGTCGCCGCCGTCGCGGCGGTGCTGGCCGTGGCGGCCCTCACGGGCCTGTTCCGGAACCCCGGCCCGGCGCTGCGGATGGCGGCCCACCTGGTGCCGCCGATCGCGACCTTCGCCGACCTGCCGCGCGCGGCCCTCTGGTCGCTGCTGCGCCTCACGGGGGCCTACGTCGCCTCGCTGATCTTCTCCTGGATCGTGGCCTATCGCGCCGCCACGCGCCCGGCCGAGGCGCGGATCATCCTGCCGCTGCTCGATGTGGGGCAGTCGGTGCCGGTGCTGGGCTTCTTCCCCGCGGCGATCTACGTGTTCGTCGGCGTGCTCGGCGGCGGACGCTGGGCGCTCGAGCTGGCCGCGATGTTCCTGATCTTCACGAGCATGACCTGGAACATCGCCTTCGGCATCTACGAGGGACTCTCGACCATTCCGGCCGAGACCCGCGCCGCGGTGCAGAGCCTCGGCGTGCGGGGCGTGCTCCTGTGGCGGGCGCTGCTCCTGCCGGCGTGCGTGCCCAGCCTCGTCTACAACAGCATCCTGTCCTGGACCAACGGCTGGTACTTCCTCATCGCGAGCGAGATCATCGCCGCCGGTCCGGTGCAGTACGACCTGCCCGGGCTCGGCAGCGTGCTCTCGCTGGCGTTCGCGCGCGGCGATCTCAGGCTCGCGGCGGCGGCGCTCATCACGCTCATCGGCGTGGTCCTCGCGATCGAGCTCGTCGTGTGGCGGCCGCTGCGCGCGTGGTCGCGGCGCTTCGGCTACGACACGCAGCCGGCCGGGACGCGCGAGGAGACGCTGCGCCTGCCGGACTTCGGCCTGCCGACGCTGCTGCGCCCGATGCGCACGGCGGCGCGTGCGCTGGCCGCCCGGCTCCCGATCGCCGAGACCAACCGCGCGTGGTCCTCGGCCACACGCACGTGGGCCACGGTGTGGCGGTTCGGGCGCTGGCCGGTGCGGATCGGGCTCGGCCTGTGGGGCGCACTCGCGCTGTTCGGCATGGTGCGGGTGCTGCTGCCGCCGTGGCCGCGCGAGGCCGCCTCCCTCCCGCTCGCGCTGCTGCTCTCGTTCCTGCGCATCAACGTGGCGTACGTGCTGGCCCTGGCCTGGATCGTGCCGGTGGCGCTGTGGGCCAGCGACCACCCGCGCGGCGCCCGGGCGCTCTCCACCGTGGCGCAGGTGGGCGCCTCGATCCCGGCGACCGCGTTCTTTCCGGTGCTCGTGGCGCTGCTGGTCGATCGTTACGGCGGCATGGAGATGATCTCGGTGGCGCTGGCGCTCACCGGCATGCAGTGGTACCTGCTGTTCAACCTGCTCGCGGGCGTCCAGCGCGTCCCCAACGACCTGCGCGAGTCGCTGCGCTCGCTCGGGCTCGGCCGGCGGGAGATCCACCGCCAGCTGGTGATCCCGGCGTGCATGCCGTCGCTCGTCACGGGCAGCGTCGTGGCCTGGGGCGGCACCTGGAACGCGCTCATCCTGTCCGAGTTCGTGACCTACCACGGGCGCGTCTACCAGGTGACCGGGCTCGGGGCGCTGCTCAACCGCGCCACCTTCCAGACCGGCAACCGGACGCTGCTCTTCCTGTCGCTCGCGCTGCTCGTGATCACGGTGGTGACGTTCAACCGCGTGGTGTGGGACCGGCTCTACCGCTACGTCAACCACCGCTACGTGCTGGAGGGCTGAGTGCTCGAGCTCCAGCACGTGTCGCTCGCCTTCTCGGACCGCGCGCGTCCGGTCACGGTGCTCGAGGACATCACGCTGGCGATTCCGGATCGCCAATTCCTGTGCATCGTCGGCCCGTCCGGGTGTGGCAAGTCGATGCTGCTCCGGCTCATGATGGGGCTGATCGCGCCGACGTCGGGCGAGGTGCTCAACGACGGCCGGCCGCTCGCGGGCGTCAATCTGCACGCGGCGATGGTGTTCCAGTCGTTCGCCCTGCTGCCGTGGCTGACCGTGCAGGCCAACGTCGAGCTGGGATTGCGCGCGCGGGAGCTCTCGGAGGAGGATGCGCGGCGGCGTTCGGCGTTCTACCTCGACAAGGTCGGCCTCGACGGGTACGAGGAGGCCTATCCGGCCGAGCTCTCGGGCGGCATGAAGCAGCGCGCCGGCCTGGCCCGCGCGCTCGCGGTCGAGCCGGACGTGCTCTTCATGGACGAGCCGTTCGCGGGACTGGATCCCCTGACCTCGGCCAACCTGCGCGAGGAAGTGCTGACGCTCTGGTCCGACCAGGACCTGCCCGTACGCACGGTCGTGATGGTCACGCACATCATCGAGGAGGCGGTGCTGATGGCGGATCGCGTCGTGGTACTGGCCTCGCGCCCCGGGCGCGTGGCCGCCGACCTGCGGATCCCGCTGGAGCGGCCGCGCAACAAGCGCGACGAGGGCTTCGACGTGCTGGTCGACTCGATCTTCGAGCGGATCGTGTGATGGTCCCCCACCCCCGCATCGGCCCGCTCGCGCTCGACCGGCTGGGACCGTCCGACCTGCCGGACCTGTTCGCCTGGCTCGACCGCGACCCGGTGCTGAACGTCTACCTCATGGCGCTCGTGCTGCGCGACGCGCTGGCGGCGGCGCGCGACGAGTACTGGGCGGTCCGCCGCGAGGGCGCCATCGCGGCGCTGCTGCACATCGGCACCCAGTCGGGCGCGGTGCTCCCGCTCGGCGAGGACGACGCGGCACTGCGCCTGCTGGCCGATCACGCGCGCCAGCGGCTGTCGTTTCTGCCGCGGCGCTTCCAGGTCATCGGCCCGCGCGTGCCGGTCCTCACGATGCTGCAGCACATCGCGCGCTCCGGGCTGCGCCCCCGGCTCGAGCGCCAGCAGGTCTACATGACCCTCGATCCCGCGGCCCTTCCCCCCTTCGACCGGCTCCCCAAGCTGGTTCCGGCGCAGCCGTCGGATCAGGCGCTGGTGTTCGAGAGCGGGGCCCTGCTGCGGCTCGAGGAGCTCGAGGAGGATCCGCGCGTGGTCGACCCGGCCGGGTACCGCCGGCGCGTCGAGGAAGAATGCCGCGACGGCCATACCTGGCTGTGGCGCGACGACGACGGACTGTGTTTCCGCGCCAGCGTGAGCGCCCTCACCGGCGACGCCGCCCAGCTCTCCGGCGTCTATACGCCCCCCGGCCGCCGCAACCAGGGCTTGGCGCGGCGCGGGCTGTCGGAGCTGTGCGCGCGGCTCGCCGAGCGCTCGCGCGCGGTGTGCCTGTTCGTGAACGACTTCAATGCCCCGGCGCTCGCCGTCTATCACCGGCTCGGCTTCACCGACCGCGCCGCCTGGCAGTCGGCGTTCTTCGACACGAGCCGTTGAGGCGGGCCGCCCGCCCGATGCCCCGTGCGCGCGCCTCGCTCGGCAGGCCTCGTCGGCGAGTTCCCGCTTGCCCCGCCCGCGTCGATTTGCGACGGTCTGCCCCGTTCGCCCATCGACGGGCCGCAGCTCCCCATCTCCCATCGACACGGAGGTTGATCGTGAAGAACACCCTGGCGGCCGCGCTGCTCGTGGCCGCACTCGGCGCCGCCACGCCGGCCCGAGCCCAGGTCTTCGGCCAGTTCTCCGGCGCGGAAACCGTGCCCCCCAACGGGCATCTCTTCGGCGCCTACCTCAACGCCAGCGACAACGTCATCGGCGGGCTGGCGCAGCTGCGGTTGAGCTTCATCCCGAACCTGGATTTCGGTTTCCAGGGCGGACTGACCCGCCTCACCCCCGGCGGCGCCACCTCCGACCTGACGACGCTGCGGTTGGGCGGTGACGTGCGCTGGCAGGTGGCGCATCGGTCCGCGGGATCGAGCATGGACGTCGCGGTCAGTGGCGTCCTGGGCGTGGAGGTGGCCGACGATCTCAAGAACATCTCGGTCGGACCCACCGTGGTGGCGAGCCGGACGCTTCCGATCGGCGCGGGCGGCGGGCTGGTTCCGTACGCCGGCGGCGGGCTCCTGTTCATCAGCCGCGACGCGTTCGGATTCCAGGACTCGGACATCTCGATCCCGCTGCGCTTCGGGATGGAGGCGCGCTTCACGCAGGACTTCCGAATCGTCGCCGAGCTGCAGTTGTTCGTCGCCGACCGCTACAACGACGACGTCGGCTTCGCAACCGGTGTGAATCTGCCTTTCTAGGTTGTTGCCGGAATAGGCTTCGCGGTTGAACGGGTGGGCACGCACGCCCGTGCCCGGCCGGGATGATCGCATCGCACAACGCGTTGCGGGACATCGCTATCTCAGCGAACGTCCTTGCGACCCTCTGGGGTCGGTGTTAGCGTTCCGCCCCCTCAGCAGCGTGCCCTGACCGGGTGCCCCTGCGAGGCTTGGCGAAAACCCTCATAACTCATTGCAGATGTTGGCCTTGTTCGCGGTGGCCGCGACCGCGTAGGGGCCCGGTTTCACCCTCGCGGAAAGGCCTGTCCACGGGCTTGTGGAGAAGGTGTGGAAGAGGGGAGGGATCACAGGACATAACACACTGCCACTGCTTTGTTTCCGGCATTGTCTACCACTGTTGATAAACCGTTCCTTGAGTATCCACACCCGCACACCCCACGCGGCCCGTGGCCCCGGTTGAACCTCGTTCCCGAAGCCCCGAACCCTGTGGAGAAATCCCCGACCTTCTCACGCAAGGACTGCGCAAGATGGCTGTCCAGCCGATGCTGCCAGAGTCCACGACTCAGCTCTGGGGGCAGGTCCTCTCGGCGATGCAGGGCAAGCTCGAGACCCAGCAGTCGTTCGATACCTGGCTCAAGCCGATCGTGCCGCTCACGCTCAGCCCCCAACTCGTCGAGCTCGAAGTCCCCAACCCGTTCTTCATCGATTGGATCCACCAGTACCATCTCCGGGCACTGCGTCAGAGTCTGCACGAAGTCTTCGGCGCCGAGCCCGAGATCCGTTTTTCCGCCCGCGAGCCCGTGGCTGTGCCGCCCGACACCACGCCCCCGGTGCTCGAATCGCCCGCCCCGCTGCGCACCGATCGCACCTGGTTCGAGAGCCGGCTCAACCCCCGGCTGACCTTCTCGAGCTTCGTGGTCGGCAGCAGCAACGCGTTCGCCCACGCCGGATGTCGCGCCGTGGCGGCGCGGCCGGGCGACGCCTACAACCCGCTCTTCATCTTCGCCGGCTCGGGGCTCGGCAAGACCCACCTGCTGCACGCGATCGGCCACGCCGTGCGGCAGGAGCGCCCCGCGGCGAAAGTGACCTACGTTCCCGCGGAGCGTTTCACCAACGAGATGATCTACGCGATCCAACACGCGCAGACGCTCGCGTTCCGCAACAAGTACCGCAACGTCGACGTGCTGCTCATCGACGACGTCCAGTTCCTGGCCGGCAAGGAGAGCACGCAGGAGGAGTTCTTCTACACGTTCAACGCGCTTCGGGACGCCCACAAGCAGGTGGTCGTGACCGCGGACAAGGCGCCGAAGGACATCCCGATGCTCGAGGAGCGGCTCACGTCGCGCTTCAACCAGGGGCTGGTGAGCGACATCAAGCAGCCCGATCTTGAGACGCGCATGGCGATCCTGCGCAATCGCCTGGAGCAGGACGGCGACGGGGTGAAGCTGCCCGACGACGTGCTGCTGCTGCTCGCGGACCGGGTGCGCACCAACATCCGCGATCTCGAGGGCTGCCTGGTGCGCGTGCTGGCGCTGGGCTCGCTGCTGCACCAGGAGATCACGCTGACGCTGGCCGAGGAGGTGCTGCAGCACTACGTGCACGCCGAACCCGACCAGATGACCCCGGAGCGCATCCTCACCACCGTCTCGGACCGTTTCGGGATCAAGGTCGAGGTGCTGTGCGGACCGCGACGCACCCAGAGCGTCGCGTTGCCGCGCCAGGTGGCGATGTACCTCATGCGCCAGCTGACCGGGCTCTCGCTGGTCGAGGTGGGTCGCACGTTCGGTGGCCGTGACCACACGACGGTGATCCACGCCTGCGAGAAGATCGCAGCGTTGATGCGCGAGGACAGCACGATGGCCGACAAGGTCAACGGGCTGATCTCGACACTCGCACTGGGATGACGTGTGGAACGATGGTGATGAATTGGGGACGACCGGGAGTGGTTCTCCACACGCTTGGCAGGGGGTGGAGAACTCCCGGTCCGATCCACATTCCAGTGGCGTGCTCCATCACGTTCTCGCGTAACCACTTGAGGGCATCCGCCGTGGCCTTTCCACAGGACCCACAGACACTACGGTGACTAGGTTGTTTCTTATTGAATACCAATGACTTAGAAGCTAAGAAAGTGCTTGCGGGCGTACCTGTGGCTCCCTAGAATGCGCCCGATAGCCCCAACAGGCCCCTGAACGACCCCGCCGCGAGGCTCCGAACTCATGACCGGACTTGAACTTCCTACCCGCCAGGGAGTGAGCGCGATGGAACTCAATATTCAGCAGGGCGACCTGGCCTACGCGGTCGGGAAGGCCTTCGCGTCGGTCTCCGCGAAGAGCCCGATGCCGCTGCTCTCCTGCCTGCTGCTCGAAGCCGACAAGAACGGCCTGCGCGTCACCGGCAGCGACCTCGACGTGACCACCGCCGTGACGGTGCCGTGTGAGGTCAAGACGGTGGGCAAGGCCGCGGTCTCGGCCCGTCACTTCAACGAGGTCGTGCGCAAGATGCCGCGCGGCCCGCTGAGCGTCGCCATTGCGGGCGAGCAGTGTGAGGTGCGCTACGGCGACGGCAAGGGCTGGTCGCGGTTCCCGATCCAGGACGCGTCGGACTTCCCGCGCATCCCCGAGCTCAAAGCCGAGAACCAGGTGACGCTCGAGGGTGACGCGCTCGCCCGTCTCATCGCGCGCTCGTCGTACGCCGCGTCCACCGACGCCACCCGCCCGAACCTGAGCGGTGTATTCATCCAGGGCGGCGACAAGCAGGTCCTGTTCGTCGCCACCGATGGCCACCGCCTCGCCCGCGCCTCCCGCAAGGGCGCGTACGGCGGCCTGGGCAAGGACGGCGTGATCGTCCCCAGCCGCGCGCTCGCGACCGTGAGCCGCACGGCCGAGGAAGCCACGGGACCGGTCGCGATCGAGATCGCGGCTGGGCGCAACCAGGCGGGCTTCACGACGCAGGTGGGGGAGTTCCGCGTTCAGATCCTGGCGCGGCTGCTCCAGGGACCCTATCCGAACTACGAGCAGGTGATCCCCAAGAACAATCCGCGCGAGCTCAAGGTGAAGCGCGACGAGCTGCTCGAGGCGGTGGACATCGTGGCTTCGCACGCGGACAACGTGACGCGCCAGGTGCGCTTCTCGGTGTCGAACGGCAGCCTGGGTGTCTCCTCCGCCACCGAGCTGGGCGCGGGCGAGCACAAGGTGGGGGCCGAGTTCAGCGGAGAGCCGATGGAAATCGGCTACAACGCCGCCTACCTGATCGACATCCTCCGCAGCATGGAGGGCGAGCAGGTCCTGTTCCGTCTCAACAACGCGCTCGCCGCCGGCGTCGTCGAGCCGGTGGGAGGTCTCAAGCAGGCCGAGGAAGACCTGCTGTGTCTGGTCATGCCGCTGCGACTGCCCGACGCAGCGGGTTGATCGTGCAGTCGATCTCGGGTGTCCTGCCGGCACTCCTCCGGGATCTCGGTCTCGAGGCCGGCATCATGGGCTGGCGTGCGGTCAGGGAGTGGCCCGACGCCGTGGGCCCGCGAGTCGCGCGCCGCGCGCGCGCCGTCAGCTTCCAGACAGGCACGCTCGTCGTGGAGGTCGAGGGATCGGCCTGGCTGCAGGAACTCAGCATGCTCAAGCGTGATTTGGTGCGCCAGCTGAACCGGCACCTGGGCTCCACGCACGTGCACGATCTGCGTCTCATCAACGCCCGCGGAGGGATCCAGCGGTGAACACGATCGAAGGAGAAGCCAGCTTGACCGCAGAACCCAAAGGCCATCATTACGACGCCACGAGCATCACGGTGCTCGAGGGCCTGGAGGCGGTGCGCAAGCGCCCCGCGATGTACATCGGGGACGTCAGCACCCGTGGTCTCCATCACCTGGTCTACGAGGTCGTCGACAACTCGGTCGACGAGGCGCTGGCCGGCTTCTGCACCGAGATCGCCGTCACCATCGAAGCCGACGGCACGTGCACGGTGAAGGACAACGGCCGCGGCATTCCGGTCGACATGCACGCCACCATGAAGAAGCCGGCGCTCGAGGTCGTGATGACCACGCTGCACGCCGGCGGCAAGTTCGACGACAAGACCTACAAGGTCTCGGGCGGACTCCATGGCGTGGGCGTGTCGGTCGTCAACGCGCTCTCGGAGTGGTGCGAGGTCGATGTGCTCAAGGACGGCAAGCTCTACTCGCAGCGCTACGAGTACGGCAAGCCGACCGGGGCCATGAAGACCGTGGCGGCGCCGGCGGGGGTGAAGGGCGCCTCGGGCACGACGACACGCTTCAAGCCCGACGGGCAGATCTTCACCGAGACGACGTTCCAGTGGGACACGCTGGCCGGGCGCCTGCGCGAGTTGGGGTTCCTGAACAGCGGCCTCACGATCAAGCTCAACGACGCGCGTATCGGCAAGAACGTCGTGTACTTGTACAAGGGAGGCATCATCGAGTTCGTGAAGTACCTCAACCAGAACAAGGAGGTCCTTCACGGCAAGCCGGTGTTCTTCGCGCGCGAGCGCGAGAACGTGCAGGCCGAGATCGCCCTGCAGTACAACGACAGCTACGCCGAGTCGGTCCACTCGTTCGTGAACAACATCAACACGATCGAGGGCGGCACGCACCTGATCGGCTTCCGCTCGGCGCTCACGCGCACGCTCACGAACTACGCCGAGAAGGAGGGGCTCGCCAGCAAGGCGAAGGTCTCCGTGAGCGGCGAGGACGTGCGCGAGGGCCTCACCGCCATCATCTCGATCAAGATGCAGAACCCTCAGTTCGAGGGCCAGACCAAGACCAAGCTGGGCAACAGCGAGGTCAAGGGTGTGGTCGAGAGCATCGTCGGCGAGGGGTTGCGCGAGTTCTTCGAGGAGAACCCGCCGGTCGCGCGCAAGATCGTCGAGAAGATGCTGGCCGCGGCGCGCGCCCGCGAGGCCGCGCGCAAGGCGCGCGAGCTGGCGCGGCGCAAGAGCATCCTCGACGGCGGGGCGCTCCCGGGCAAGCTCGCCGACTGCGCGTTCGACGATCCCAAGGACTGCGAGATCTACATCGTCGAGGGCGACTCCGCGGGCGGCAGCGCCAAGCAGGGGCGCGACCGGAGATTTCAGGCGATCCTGCCGATCCGCGGCAAGATCCTGAACGTCGAGAAGGCGCGGCTCGACAAGATCCTCGCGAACGAGGAGATCCGCAGCATGATCACGGCGCTCGGCGCCGGCGTGAAGGAAGAGTTCGACATCACCAAGCTGCGCTACCACAAGATCATCATCATGGCCGACGCCGACGTGGACGGCGCGCACATCCGCACGCTGCTGCTGACGTTCCTGTTCCGCGAGCTCAAGCCGCTGGTCGAGGGCGGCTACGTCTACATCGCCCAGCCGCCCCTGTTCCTGGTCAAGAGCGGCAAGGAGGAGATCTACTGCTTCGACGAGAAGGAGCGCGACGCAGCGATCGCGCGCGTGGGCCGCAAGAACATCCAGGTCCAGCGCTACAAGGGCCTCGGCGAGATGAACCCGGAACAGCTCTGGAAGACCACGATGAACCCCGAGACCCGCACGCTGCTGCGCGTGTCGAACCAGGATACGGTCGAGGCGGACCGCATCTTCACGATCCTCATGGGCGAGCAGGTGGAGCCGCGCCGGCAGTTCATCGAGGAGAACGCGCTCACCGTGCGGAACCTCGACGTCTGATGCGGGCCCGCTCACTGCTCACCGCCGTCCTGGCCCTGACGCTCGGCGCCACGGCCGCCGTGGCCGCGGGGCACCCGGAGGTGGTGGGGGCCGTCGGCACGACGACGGCGGTCGACGGCGCCCTGAACAGCGGCGGCGCCTCGGTCGCGCTCTCGCTGCTGTGGCCGCTCGAGGAGCGCTTCCGCTTCGGCGTGATGGGCTTCGCGGACGATCTGGGTCAGCAGCGCGCCCAGCTCGTGGCGCCGGACGGCACCCCACTCGGCCCGATCCCCGGATACCACCGCGCGACCCTGGCCGCCGTCTGGCGGCTGGAAGCGCATCCCTCCGTGGGCGGCGCATGGGATCCGTACGCGTCGGCCACATGGGGCATGTACCGGCTGTCCGACGATCTGCACGGCGACGCCACGCGCACGCTTGGCTCGGCGGGCTTCGGCCTCGGCCTGGGCTGTGCGCGCCGGATCGCCACCACGCACGCGGCCGGACTCGCGGTGCGTTACCAATGGCTGATGCGCGGCGACACAGGGAAGTACCTGAGCGCGGCGTTGGAATGGCGCTGGCGCCCGGGCGCGACGGAATAGCGTCCCCGCGGCGGGGCGCACACCTGCAAGGACGGAGAACATGGCACTGAACGACCGCACCAGGATCGTGGACGTCACGATCGAATCCGAGATGAAGACCAGCTACATCGACTACTCGATGTCGGTCATCGTCTCGCGCGCCCTGCCGGATGTGCGCGACGGGCTCAAGCCCTCGCAGCGCCGCATCCTGGTCGCGATGAACGACCTCAACCTGATGCCGGGTCGTGGCTACCGCAAGTGCGCCAAGATCGCCGGCGACACCTCGGGCAACTACCACCCGCACGGCGAGCAGGTGGTCTATCCCACGCTCGTGCGCATGGCGCAGAACTGGGTGATGCGCTATCCGCTGGTGGACGGCCAGGGCAACTTCGGCAGCATCGACGGCGACGCGCCGGCGGCCATGCGATACACCGAGGCGCGGCTCACGGCACTCGCGGCCGAGGTCCTCGCGGACCTCGAGAAGAACACCGTCGACTTCCGGCCCAACTACGACGAGACGCGCGAGGAGCCCACCGTGCTCCCGAGCGTCGTGCCCAACCTGCTGATCAACGGCTGCTCGGGCATCGCGGTCGGCATGGCCACCGAGGTGCCGCCCCACAACCTCACCGAGATCTGCGACGCGATCACCTACGTGATCGACCAGCCGGAGTCGACACCCGCGGACCTGCTCAAGATCGTCAAGGGTCCGGACTTCCCGACCGGCGGCATCATCTACGGCACGCAGGGCATTCGCGACTGCTACCTGAACGGCCGCGGGCTCATCAAGATGCGCGCGAAGGTCCAGGTGGAGGAGGGCCGCCAGGGTCGCATGAGCCTGGTCGCGACCGAGATCCCGTTCCAGATCAACAAGGCGGCGCTGCTCGAGAAGATCGCGGACCTGGTCAAGGAAGGCCGCGTCGTGGGCATCAGCGATCTCCGCGACGAGTCCGACCGCGACGGGATGCGCATCGTCATCGAGCTCAAGAAGGACGCCAACCCGAAGGTCGTCCTGAACCAGCTGTTCGTGCACACGCCGCTCCAGACCACCTTCGGCGCGATCATGCTGGCCCTGGTGGACCAGAGGCCTCAGGTGCTGAGCCTGCGCGGCCTGGTCGATCAGTACGTGCTCTTCCGCCAGGTCGTGGTCCGGCGCCGCACCGAGTTCGACCTCGCCGAGGCCGAGAAGCGCGCCCACATCCTCGAGGGCCTCAAGATCGCGCTCGACCACCTCGACGCGGTCATCACGCTGATCCGCCAGTCGAAGGACGTCGAGACCGCACGCACCGGGCTCATGGACCAGTTCAAGCTCTCCGAGATCCAGGCCAACGCGATCCTCGAGATGCGCCTCGCGCGCCTGACCGGCCTCGAGCGCAAGAAGGTCGAGGACGAGTACCTCGAGATCATCAAGCTCATCGAGCAGCTCAGGAGCATCCTCGCGAGCCCGAAGAAGATCCTCGGCATCATCAAGGACGAGGTCGCCCGCCTGAAGGCCAAGTACGGCGACGAGCGCCGCACCGAGATCATGGCCGAGGAGGGCGACATCAACTACGAGGACACCATCGAGCAGAAGGACATGGTGATCACGATCTCGCACGCCGGCTACATCAAGCGGCAGGAGATCTCCTCGTATCGATCGCAGCGCCGCGGCGGCAAGGGCGTGATCGGCGCGCGCACCAAGGACGAGGACTTCATCGAGCACCTGTTCGTGGCGGGCACGCACAGCTACCTGCTGTTCCTCACCGACCGGGGGCGCTGCTACTGGCTCAAGGTGCACGAGGTCGAGCAGGCCGGGCGCACGGCGCGCGGACGGCCACTGGTGAACCATCTCGAGGGGCTCTCGCGCGAGGAACGCGTGCAGGCGGTGGTGACGGTCAGGGAGTTCGACGACAAGCACTACCTGGTCTGCGCGACCCGCAAGGGTCTGATCAAGAAGACCGTGCTGTCGGCCTACGGCAATCCGCGCCGCGGCGGCATCCATGCGGTGCTGCTGGAGGAGGGTGACGGGGTGTTCGAAGCCATCCTCACCGACGGCACCCAGGACATCATCCTGGCCAAGAAGAAGGGGCTCGCGATCCGCTTCGCCGAGAGCGAGGTGCGGGCGATGGGCCGCACCGCCTACGGCGTCAAAGCGGTGACGCTCGACGACGACACCGACGAGGTGGTGAGCCTGGTGGCGGTGAAGCGGCAGGCGACGCTGCTCGCCGTGACCGAGAACGGCTACGGCAAGCGCAGTGAGATCTCCGACTACCGCGTGTCGCACCGCGGCGGCAAGGGCATCATCACCATCAAGACGATCGAGCGGAACGGGGCGGTCGTGGCGGTGAAGGAAGTCGTGGACGGCGACGAGCTCATGATCATCACCCGTTCGGGCCAGATGATCCGGATGCCGGTCAAGGGCATCTCCGTCATGGGCCGCAACACCCAGGGCGTTCGACTCGTCAACCTGGCGCAGGCGGGGGAGGGGGACCTGCTCCCCGACGCCGTGGCGGCTGTGACCCGCGTCGTCAGCGAGGAGGACGATGGCATGCCCAACGGATCGAACGGTGAGCTGGCCCCCGAGGC